>Ga0114922_10002350_pt1 | contig 17728 bp, 16 predicted proteins | sample AartaG_FD_100975 | JGI IMG/M metagenome (GOLD analysis project Ga0114922, IMG submission 100975) | Deep subsurface microbial communities from Aarhus Bay to uncover new lineages of life (NeLLi) - Aarhus_00045 metaG | ecosystem: Environmental > Aquatic > Marine > Oceanic > Sediment | place...
AAGCCACCGGCATAACAGCAATACAATATGCCGGCGGCCCTAAAGCGGTAAACTCCGAGGATTGAAGGACAGAGTCTCCAAATTAAATAATAATATTGTGCACAGATTCTTGTGAGGAACCCCAATTTTATCCTATCTGAATATTCAATAATTTATCCTGGATGAAGCTTGGGATCAAGAGGCATTAGGGATGGGATATTTTTGGTGGGTACAGCCTACTTTACTTTTATCCAAATGTTACTGTTTTTTCGGGAAAATTACTTGCCGCAAAGCCGATATGGGTATATAATGTACTCAGATGAGAGTCATGAGCAAACGAAGGTTGATCGAGTTTTGGCAGACGCCGGGATATGAAGATGCAGAAAAGCCGCTAACTGCTTGGTACAAAACGGTTTGCGAGGCAAGTTGGGATAACATAGATGATGTAAGAAATACTTATAGGACCGCCGATCCGGTACAAGTTAAAAGTAAAAGAACCGTTACGGTGTTCAATATCAAGGGCAATGCGTATCGTCTCATTACGGCGATCCATTATAACACTCAGACGATATATATATTAAAGGTACTTACGCATAAAGAGTATGATAAAGAGAGATGGAAGGTGCAATTATGACTCAAAGTCCGAATCTCAAAGTCGATGTACCGAAAAAATACACGGTTCCCGCCATGCCGGCATTGCGCCCCATCAAGACCGAAGCGCAGTATAAATTCTATCAAAAACAAGTGGACCGATTGGCCGTAAAACCAAAATTGACCAGGGATGAAGAAGATTGTCTGCATGTTCTTTCTATGCTGATTGAGGAATATGAGAAGGAACAGGTTTCAATGGATACTAGCAAAATTGGTACTTTGGAAGTGCTCAAACATCTACTGGAAGAAAACAATATTAACGCTTCCGATCTGGGCCGATTGTTGGGTCATCGGGAATTGGGCTCAAAAATACTGCGAGGAGAACGTCAATTATCCAAGGCGAATATTATCACACTGGCGAAACGATTTGCCGTGAGTCCCGCTTTGTTTCTTGCGTAAGCCCCCGCCGCCAGGCGGGGGATCGATGACTAATACGCTCTAAAAAAGTTTTTTGTGGCTATGAATTTCTCTTCTCTTGGAGCCTCAGAGTTATAGTAACCATTTAAAACCTATACGCTATACGCTGAACGCTGAATGCTGAACGCTATTCGCTGGACGCTATTCGGCATTTCTCCCCAAATTCCGCCAGGAGGTCATTCACAAATTCCGGATCATAGATGGCGCGGGCCTGGCCGACCACATTCGCCTTGAGAAAAGTAACCGGAAATCCCGTTGTGTGGTGGTGCAACTCGAGCGTGGCCGAACGCAGATGGATCTGCTGATCCCGTGGGGATTGGTTCGGCTTTACCTGGACGAAACCGGCGCCGCGATACCAGGCCGTTTCGGAATCCAACTCGATTAGATACTCCAGGTTGGCGTTCGTGGCGCTGACGGTGACGGGAGTGAAGCCCCGTTGCGGACGCCAGAAAGTCTTGATAATCAGATGTTGGGTAACGTGTCGAGTTTGGACTTTCGATTGGATCGCCTGCCGGGAACGCAACACTATAGTCACCTGAGCGTCATCACTGTTCGTGTAACAGGCTTGCGAAAATTCCTGACGCAATTCGTTTTCGTGAGGCGTCAGAACCTCAAAATGAAAAACTCCCGATTGTCTGTCGGAGCAACCGCCGAGAGAAAAAATCAATCCGACCAGGAGCAGGCAGGTAACCATTAAATTTCGCCATATCCAAGCCCCGACCGCCTGCCCTGCGTAGCCATAGCGAAGCGGGGTGAGGGAGGGGATCAATAACCATGATGGATTGTTCAACCGCTTACTTACGTGCGCGGCTTGGATACAAGAAGAACGGCGAACTCCTCTGGAAACAGATACTGGCGGGAGTTTGCGATTATGAATTAGTAATTCTCTGTACCGCATGGGTATTAATCATTAGGGGCTTTTTACCTGATCTTGAGAAACATCGACGGATGTTGGTTCCACCTCCGAAGACGCCGAAGAAGGCGCCGGACTCGGTGAAGACAGCTCAAGGATCTTAGGGGTGTCCCGTTCCACGATACCCCGCAGGTGTTCGCGTGGTACGGCCGGCAGTACGGAATCCAGCGTGATTTTATTCAGATTAAACAGGGCTTCCACGGCATTTTTGACGGTATCGTTGGGGAAATCACTGGCGAAAAAGAGCTTTTCTATCACCCGGCACTCATACGCTAAGGTTAAACTGCGATACGCCAACCAGGGACTTTTGCTCAGACCTGCCACGTCGGCGTAAATATGCGTGTGCTTCGCTAGTAAGGATATCGTCTGCTCCACCCAGGGAAAGCCCATATGGGAAATAATGATCTTGAGCGAGGGAAAACTCCGTGCGATTTCATCTATCGCCAGAGGTTGGGCATATTCCATGTAGGCGATATCCGGAAATCGCATCCCATACAGGAAATACACCGGCATATTGTTTTCCTGCGCCAGTTCATACAACAACATTGCTCGGGTATCGCATGGATGAAATCCCTGGCAGGCCGGGCAAAGGGTGAAGCCGACAAATCCTTCTTCCTCGTGCAGTCGGTCAACCTGCTGAACCGCGTCTTGATCGGACGGATCAATACCGGCAAATCCAAACAATCGATCGGGATAGGATTGTAAGTAGGTACTGATAATAGAATTGGGAATTTCCGCTTCCAGATGGCGACTGATAAATCCCAGGACAAAACTGATGCCCGCCGGATCCATGGAACTCTGATGGATTTCAGGTTGGGCTTGCTCGATTTCCTCCTGCATCAGGCAGGAAAAATCCTTCCCCGCACCCAGGCAACCGGGCGAACTCCAAATATGACTATGACTGTCTATTATCATAACTTATTACCATATAAGTATATAAACTGCAAAGTCAAGCAGTTTATATATGTGAAATTGGGCCATAGTGCCGCTATCAAGTTATTTTGATAAAATCTATAAACGTATTGAGCGGATTCTGAGAATAGATTATGATACGGTTACATGGTGGTGACGCACCGCGAAAATGATGCCTGACATGTGCATAAGCTATTGTAAAATATAGAGTTACTGGGGTATGGTGTAATGGTAGCACGAGTGACTCTGGATCACTTAGTCTAGGTTCGAGTCCTAGTACCCCAGTTTTTTTGCCCCGGTCATTTTGGCCGGGTTTTCCTATTTTACCTTTATCTGCCATTGATATTTGATATGTTATCGGTCCTTAGCCGATGTACACTTTAAGGGCAAATACCGTATATTTAGAGGGTGACGGATGATGAGCTACCACTTGTTCGACAATCCGAAGGCGGGAATATTGATCGCACTGATGCTGGAATTTCTGCTGGTAATGGCGTGGGTGATCTTCCGGGAGCGAATCAAGAAGCCGCTATTGCTGATCGGACCGGGACTGGTTGGATTGTTCGTGTTATTGGATGTGCTGGTGCAGACCAACCGGGAGGCGCTGGAGGATGCGACGCGGCGGCTCGTTCAGGCGGCAGAAGAGGAGGATGCCCAGGGGATTATTGATCTGATTAGCGAAGAGTTTTCACACGGTTCGATTGATAAAGAGCAAGTAGCCTATTTTATACGTCACCATTTTGACTCGTCAAAGCCGTTGATTGAAAGTAATCGCGTCACGCGTCTGGAGGTAACGAAAGTTACGGAGCAAAATGGAACGGTGGAGTTTACGGTAATCACTTCTACGGAACAAAACAGTGCGTATGGGTATCAGCCTTTTATCAAGACCAAATGGCGATTCGATTATATTAAAGATCCGGACGGGCAGTATCGAGTCAACGATCTGATCATGACAAATTTCGGCGATAGCGACGGACTCAATGTATATAAAGCAAGTCGGTTGGATCGGTAGTTGTCCTCAACCGGAGGGCACCGGTTGGTTCAATCGCTTATTAAGGGTGGTTCCATGGAGCCAAAAAACCGTGGGGGAATTCGGAATTACCGCAATAAATGGGCAGTTCCCACGTTACTAGTATGAATTCGTACGTGGAAATTATGCGCATGGGCAAAGTTATGAGGTATGAAAGGGTAAATGAGAAGGAGTTGTACATGATGAGAGTTACAAAATCGTCAGTTTTGGCATGGATTCTGGTGGTTTTCATGGGAGCCGTTGTGCAGGCGCAGCAGGCGAATTGGCCGGCGTGGCGGGGGCCTGATTTTAACGGCGTAGCGCCCGCGGGGAATCCGCCGGTAACGTGGAGCGAGACGAAGAATATCAAGTGGAAGGTGGTAGTACCAGGCAGCAGCACATCGACGCCGATTGTGTGGGGGGATAAGATTTATTTTCTGACCGCGATACCGAATCCAACGGCAGGGATTTCGGCATCGAATGTCTTTGCCAGCCCCCAGGCTCAGCCCCGCAGCCGGGGAGGAGGAGCTACCGGAGGTAGAGGTAGAGGTAGAGGTGGAAGGGGTCGGGCGCCTTCGGCGATACACAAGTTTAACCTGGTTTGCGTGGACCGGAACAGCGGTAAAGTCCTTTGGCAGAAGACGGCCAAGGAGGAACTGCCGCACCAAGGGCACCATCCCGATCACGGTTTTGCTTCGTATTCGCCCGTGACCGATGGTAAGCATATCTGGGCCAGTTTTGGCTCGCGTGGTCTGTATTGTTTTGACATGGCCGGTAAGCCCATTTGGAACAAAGCTCTGATCAAGATGGAAACGCGGTCCGGGTTCGGTGAAGGCAGTTCGCCGGGTCTGGCAGGGGACGCGGTTATCGTTGTGGCGGATCACGAGGGAGATTCCCAGATATTTGCATTCCATAAGGTAACCGGGGATTTGCTATGGAAGAAACCGCGGGACGAACGGACGTCGTGGGCGACGCCGGTGGCGGTCGAGGTGAACGGCAAGCTCCAGGTGATTACCAGCGCAACGAATTTTATCCGCAGCTACGACGCTCAAACCGGCGAATTGATCTGGCAGTGCAGTGGCCAAACCGATAATGTGATCCCCTCGCCGGTGATCGGATTTGGCAAGGTATTCTGTACGAGCGGTTATCGCGGCAGCGCTCTGCAGGCGATCGATCTGGGCCGGACGGGTGATTTGAGCGGATCGGATGCGATTCATTGGCAGGTAAACGATGCTACGCCGTATGTGCCATCGCCCCTGCTCTTCCGCGACAACCTCTACGTCTGCTCCGTGAACCGGGAGGTCGTCTCCTGTTATCAGGCGCAAACCGGCAAAGCCAACTTTGTCAAGCAAACGCTGGAAGGGCTCAAAGGAATCTATGCCTCTCCGGTTGGAGTGGCGGATCGAATCTATTTCGTGGGGCGCAACGGTGTGAGTAAGGTGCTCAAGTATTCGGATACGTTTGAGGTCCTGGCAACCAATACGCTGGAAGACGGCTTTGATGCATCCCCGGTTATTGTCGGAGACGAATTATACCTCAAAGGCAGAAAAAATCTGTACTGTATCGCTGAGTAATAGAGCTAAGGCACCTCTAACAAAACCTCTGTTATGTCACCCTGAGTGGAGCGAAGGGTCTCCATTCGGTCCTAAATGACCGTGCGCGATTATGCGACAGTAATATTTTATTTCGCCCCTTCAGGGCTTACCCTAATGTGATGTAAGACCACCCAGGGCGTTGCCCTGGGCTGTTCTATTACGCCCCGTTGGGGCTTAAATGCGAAATTTGTCGCAGAATCGCGCACGGTTATACGGTATCTAGCTCCACAAATCCTTGCCGTACTCCCAGCCCTTACGAACCGGTTCGTTCAGGTCGGCGTTCAGTTCGGGCCGGTTGGTGATCTTCATATTCTTTGCATCCCATTCGATCTTGCCGCCGTGTCTGGCCGCGATAACTCCCAGCAGCATGACTTCCGTCATCGGCGCTGCATAATCAAAGTTTGAGCCCGGCTTGGGCCCTTCGCCCTTGACCGCTCGCACAAATTCTTTGACCGGGCCGCCTTCCACTCGCGGATATTTTTCCGGCAGTTTCAATTTATTCAACTCTCTCATTTGGTCATTATTAAAAAAACGAGCTTCATCTGACCGGTGATTGGTGTAGGCAACTCCTTTTTCACCTTTATAGAGCGTACCGTACTGGGGCAGGTCGCGGGTCAGCCCCCATTTCTCTTTAAGATCCGGTATCGACTTCGGTGTGTTCTTCGGTCCGTTGTGCCAGTAAAACGTACACGGTATTTTTGTGCCGCGATTGACAAAATCATAACGTATTCGGATGCTGTCGTGTGCAATAAACTCATTGCCGCCGGTGGTTTCTTCGGCTTCGATACTGACCGGTTCATACAGATCCAGGAGCCAAACCGGCGCATCTGCGACGTGACAGAACCAGTCACCCAACGTCCCGGTGCCAAACTGATTGAACCCGCGCCATGTTTTGGGGTGATAATTCTTATGATACGGTGTCTTCGCATTCGGTCCGAGCCACAGATCGTAGTCCAGTCCCGCCGGCACCGGATCGACTGAAAGGGGAAAACTCATCTTCCTGGGGAAATAACCGCCGTTCCATGTAGGACCGTCAATCCAACTGTGTGCCTCGGAAATCTGCCCGAAGACATCGGCTTCGTACCATTCACGCAGCCGACGGATGCCGCCATACGTGTGTCCCTGATTCCCCATGTTGGTAATCACCTTGTATTTGTGCATGGCTTTGCGCAGCGTACGCGCCTGCCAGATGTTATGTGTCAGAGGTTTCTGTGTAAATACATGCTTGCCGTGTTCCATCGAAGCCATGGTGGCCGCAAAATGTGTATGGTCCGGCGTGCTGACACAAACCGCGTCAATCTCATTGCCCATCTTGTGCAGCATTACGTGGAAGTCAGTAAACGTCTTGGCCTGCTTGATCTGCGGATATTTCTTTGCATACTTAAACAGCATATTTGAATCCACATCACATAACGCGACGATGTTTTCGCTGTTGCATCCGTCCAAAGCCATCGAGGCAATGTTCCCGCAGCCGATCATTGCGATATTGAGCTTACTGTTGGCCGCAGCGCCTGCTTTACCGATAAAAAACTCTGGAAGCACAACGCTCCCGGCCGTCATCGCCGCACCGGCCTTGAGAAATGACCTTCGGTTAATCGTCTTCATTTCATTTTCCTTTCAACTGTTAGTTTTATTCTTCTTTTCCATATTACCCTTTAGTTTTTTGGCACTGGCTCACATAAAGCTTGACCGCATCGGAAGTATTTTGACCTGCCTCAAGAACGCAGGCCGTCAAACCATAATGAATTATGGAATCGTTCCGGCGAGCCAGTCGTTTACGATATGAAGCAAGTCAGCCATGGTATAGCCGGCCAGCCAACCGGCAGAAAGCGCGGCATAATCTTCCAGGTTCACTTTCCCGTCGAGTGTCAGATCGCCACAGTATCCGGCCGGGGTCTCTGATAATACGCGAACTTCTGCCAGACTCAGAGCTTCGTCAGTTTCTTGAAGCTGAATTTTAACGAATCGGCCTCTGGTCCCCTCTGCATCTAAAAAGACAGAAGGATCCGGATAGTCGGTTTGTTCATTCGACCAGACTACTTCATAACTACAATCAAGGATATACACATCGTAGTTGCTTAGCCGGGCCTGGCAGCAACTATCGGTACGTCCGTATATCTGAATTTCTTCGATAGCATAGGGAGCCCCCAGATCCACCTGCCACCAGTGGGGTGGATAATCAGGATCCGTATGCGTCACAGAACCATCACTCCAGAGGCCGCTGGTGTTTCCGTCGACGGCACGAGATGAGGCGCCGCTATGTTTCGTTGTTGATTGGCTCGTGTTTTTGCCGCGGGCAACATTGACTTGATTATTATGGATATTGGGATTCGTACCGGCATTATACTCCTCGAGGTTGGTGGCACCATCGCCGTCCGGATCGTCTGATGCATCGGCGCTGGTCGTATCGCCAAAGTTCCGGTATTCCCAAAGATCATCCATGCCGTCTGAATCCGAATCCACGCTGTCCCATGCCAGGACGATTTCCTCGGTCTCGACATTGACCCACACATCCATGTGTTCAAACGAGCGGGTATAGACATAACCGTCTTTGATCGCCTGTCCCAGAGGCTCACCCAACGGACGGGTGAATTCAGGCATCCAACTGGTCTCCCATAGATAGTCCGATAGGTGTGCAGCAACCGTATCCTGATAAGCGAAGTAGGAATACTGATCGGCAACAATCAGGTAAAGGGCAAGGTGATACGGCATATCGGCTTGCATCTCCTCTTGGGTCTTGTCGCCGGAGTTGTCTCCGGTTTTGAAGCAGATAAACTTACCTTTTTCTGAGGCCTCCATCATCAGCTGCATGCTGACACATATGGCATCTGCTGTGGTCTGTCCGTAGCCGCCAAGAGGCAAGTTCCACCGTTCCAGATAGGACCCTTCCAGAATGCGCATAAGATCGCGGGATCCATTACCCCTCTCGTTCCGCAGGGTATTGCCCATCACTAACTTGCCCGACGGCAGTTCCTGATCCATCGTATCCAGCATTTCTATATAATTATCGGCAGGGTCGCCGTTGCCATCATATAGGTATTCCGAATGGCCGCACTTATCATAAAATATGCCGTCAATAACCTCATTGAGGGTCGTAGGCAGGGCAGAATCGTAAACCCACCAATCCCGCATCGCGGCAACGTCGTGATCATACATCAATCGACCATTAACGTAGTAAAGTACCTCGTCTCCGTTCTCATCAATGGTATGTTGGCTATATTCCCACTCGTCATAAGTGGCGTCTGAGATATACCCTCCGTAATGCATTTTACTGTTCCGGTAAAATATACTCTTGACCGAAGGGTTAATCGCCTTAACCTGGGTAGAGGCATCGATAATCCCGTCTTCAACGTAGTCAAATCCCGCCTTGTTTGACTTCTCCCACACAATAAGCGGGTAGGTGGCTAGGGCCTCAATTTCATCTTGGGTCCAGGCAATATGCTTTCTGGCGATAATCCATCGCGGCACGGTATCCCAGGAAAAATCAGGGTAATTTGTAAAGTCGGTCTGAGCAGGATATTCATCCAGCATTTCGGCGCCGATCTTGTAGTATGAATAGTCAGTCACATCCCAATCAACCAGAGGCCCCCTAAACATGAACGATATACCGCTTACAGCCCATTCTCTGCTGCCGGCATAATAACTGCCCGCGCCCGTAATAACAAACTCTTCAGCGAAAGCATCGTCAATAGCACAAGTCTCCGTTGTCGTATTAAATGTGCCGGAATCCAGACCCGTGCCTTCGCCGGGGATATACTTATGGCTGTGGCCTCCATTGGTCTCCACTAGAGACACAGAAGTCAGACCCTCGAAAGTAACGGAGCCTGCGGAACAGGCAATGTTTTCCACACGGAACCGGAGACTCTCCCCTTCATCTATATCATCATCTTCGCCAACACCAAAGTTACTATCATCATCCGTTACATCCGTAGAAGCGCCGAGGGCTGTCATCGATGACGCACCGGCAGTCTCGCTGTAAGTAAAGGTAGAACCTTCGAACGCCTCGATCCGTAGATCAAATGTCAGCGCATCATCAGAGCCATCGTTGTCAAAGTCCTTTGTAAAAGTGACAGAATAGATATAATCATCGCCGGACGTCGTCCGGTTGCAAGACACCTCTGATGAGTCTAAGTCAACGCAATTCATGATCAGGTCGTCATTCGACTGGGAGGCTGAACCCGCCTGGGCCTTTAAGGTCCCCCATATCGGATAATATATTTCCGCTGCCGCAGGCGCCGACAGCACTACTAATAAAAATAATGCACACAAACATTTCTTCTTCATGAAAATCTCCTTTGTTAAGGCAACATTTTTTCCAGGCCCCGACCGTGAGGGAGGGGGGGCAAAAGCGTGTTTCAAGGTTTAAATTCAATTTTTAGAGGTTCCCATGAGGATTCAAATTACAGGATCCAGGGACTGCGCATGGGGCGTTTGAGCAGTCCGTCCGCCTCGGCGTCGTTGACGAAACTCCATTTTTTGGGATCCCATTTCAGGGTGCGTTTGAGTCGCAGGGCGATTTCACCCAAGAGGCAGACGGTTACGCTGCTGCATCCGATTTCCACGTCGCAGATCGGGCGCTTGCGGGTGCGGATGCAATCGAGAAAGTCCTGCCGATGATCTTTGCTTTCGTACAGGTGGGTATCGCCGGGTTTCATCTTGAGTTGTAAGAGTTTATCGTCGGAGGCGAATATCTTGCCGCGACTGACGCCGACCCAGCCCTTGTCGCCGATGAATTGTACGGACCCTTCATGCGGGCCGCCTTTTTTATGCAGCGGAATGCCGTTGGCATAGGTGTAAGTTATATCGTCGCCGCCGGTGGGTTTGATATCCACCGGTCCCGAGCCGTCCATCCCCAGGCCCCACTGGGAAATATCCAGGTGATGGGCGCCCCAGTCGGTGATATGTCCGGCGGAGTATTCGCGCCAGGAGCGCCAGGCCTTGCCAAAGCAGTCATATTTACCACTAACCCGTTGGGGGTGGTATGAAGCATCCGGCGCCGAACCGAGCCACATCTGGAAATCGAATCCGTCCGGTACCGGCTCGCCGCCTAAGGTACAAGGTCGCGAGATGCCCTTGACGGCGGCATAGACCTCTTTGAGGTTTCCGAGATAGCCATTGCGGGCCAGTTCGCAGGCATGGCGGAATCGCTGATCGGAGCGCTGCTGACTGCCGGTCTGGAAAACGCGACCGTAGCGGCGTACCGCCTTGACCATTTCGCGAGCCTCGTAGATGGTCCGCGCCATGGGTTTTTCGCTGTACATATCGAGACCGGCCTTGGCGGCGGCGATAGCGGCCAGGGCATGCCAGTGGTCCGGCAGGGCGATCACGACGGCGTCCATCCCCTCCAGTTGGAGAAATTTGCGGAAGTCGCTAAATCCCTTGATTCCTTCATAGGCGCCTTTGCCTGTTTGCTTGGCGTAGATGTCCTTAATGACCTGAATATTGGGCTCGCGACCTTTGAGTCCTTTGCCGGCATAGTTGGAACCGGAACGGTTGCAATCACAGACAGCGACGGCCTGAACGTTGGGATTGTTCGTGAATGCCTTTACATGTCCCGATCCCATACTTCCGGTGCCCCAATAGCCGATGACGATCTTGTCGGAGGGGCTCACCCCGCTGCTGCCCAATACGGTCGAGGGCACATAATAGGGCAGGGCGATGGCACTGGCGGTGACAGCGGATTTCTTCAGAAAATCACGACGATTGATGGAAGTTTTTTTCATTTTTAGGTCCTCCATGGAACTCGTAGTGTGTGGGCCCTTCGAAATCAGGTACGGTCGAAGTTTAGCCCACCCTCAATATTATTATTTTCAGCAGCACTCATAACAATATAGGCCATACACTATCATAGTGTATTGTACGAGATTATATCGGATTATTAAAGGGAAAATCCAGGTGAAAATGGGAAGCAAATCACGTGAAACTTTTCCTAAAACTTGCGTGAATAACTCGGTCGAAATCGTTATAATAGCGGCGGCGATACTCAGGAGGCCTGGGGAGCCCAAATAAACAGGAGCAGGCATTATGAATCGACGGGATTTTCTCAAGACTACTTCGGCGGGGATCGGACTGTACGCTTTTATGCCCACGTGGCTATGCGGGGCCTATAAGAAAAAAACCAATTTCGTCTTGATCATGGTCGATGATATGGGCTATTCCGATATAGGATGTTACGGCGGCGAGGTGCAAACGCCTAATATCGACCGGCTCGCTAAAGGCGGGATGCGTTTTACCCAGTTTTACAATTGTGCGAAATGTTCGCCCACGCGTGCCACACTGCTGACGGGCCAATACGACCAGGCCGTGGGAACTCAGGAGATGAAATACGGCGTGACGTTTGGTGAATTACTGCGCGGCGCGGGCTATCGAACGATCATCTCCGGCAAATGGCACCAGTCGCCTTTGCCCACAACCCGCGGGTTTGATCGATATTTCGGTTTGGCGGATGGGTGCTGCAATTTCTGGAATCCCGGCGTCGAGGCTCGTCCCGACGAAGGCCGGCCCGGTCGCAAACGCAAAGAACCACGCCGCTGGGCCATCGAAGGCAAAGCCATTATGGGCTACGTCCCCAAGGATAAAAACTTTTATACGACAGATGCCTTTGTCTCCTATGCCATCGACCGACTCGAAGAATATAAAAACGAAGATAAACCGTTCCTGTTATATTTACCCTTTACGGCGCCGCACTATCCTCTGCACGCCTGGCCCGAGGATATCGCCAAGTATCGTGGCAAATACAAGGTGGGCTGGGATGAGATTCGTGAGCAGCGTTATCAACGCCAGATCGAGATGGGCCTGATCGATCCGAAATTCAAGATGTCGCCCCGCGATAAACAGGTGAAGGCCTGGGACGAATTATCGGAAAAGGAAAAGGATGCAGAAGACCTCAAGATGGCGGTCTATGCCGCCATGATCGATCGGGTGGACCAGGGGCTGGGCAAGCTCTTTGCCAAGCTGAAAGAGTTAGGGCAATGGGACAATACTCTGATTATGTTTCTGGCGGATAACGGCGGCTGCGCCGAGACGCCGAACACGACGCCCAATGTCCCGCCGGGGCCCGTGGAAAGTTACCGGTCGCTGGGACCGCCCTGGGCCAATGCGAGCAATACGCCCTATCGTAAATACAAGTCCAGCGATTACGAGGGCGGGAATTGTACCCCTTTTATCGCCCACTGGCCGGGCGTGATTAAGCCGGATACCATGACCGATCAGGTCGGGCACATCATCGATATTGCGCCGACGTTTCTGGATATCGTCAGGGCAACCTATCCTTCGGAATTCGAAGGCCGCAAACTAAAGCCTCCGGTGGGCAAATCACTGCTGCCTGTTTTTCAGGGCAAACAGCGAAAGGGGCATGACGCGCTCTATTGGCAGTACAACAAAGCGAAAGCCGTCCGCCGGGGCGACTGGAAGCTGGTCAAATTCGGCAACGCCGACTGGGAACTCTATAACCTTGCCGCAGATCGCACGGAACTCAATAACCTGGCCCCGCAGCATCCGGGCAAAGTCAAAGAACTCGCCAAACTCTGGGAATCCTGGTGGGCGGATTGTAATAAAAGGCCCTAACAAAATGGTTATAATCTCTGGATGTCATTCTGAACAAAGTGAAGAATCTCATTCATTGGAGCGAATGGAGATCCTTCGCTGCGCTCAGGATGACAAATTCGACATTTTGTTAGGGGCTCTAAATCACAGGGGTAAAATTTCTGAACGGGGGGATTGTGATGACTAAACCTATAGTTACAAACGTTACAAATTGCATTGTAGTCATTCTGTTCGTTCTCTGCAGTGTATCGATGGGGGTGGGCGATAGCGTGAACGAAACGGCCAAGGAGATTCTAACGGGCGCCGGCGTCCAAGGGGGGCTGGTCGTTCATCTAGGCTGCGGCGATGGCAAACTCACCGCTGCGCTGCGCACCAATGAGAGTTATCTTGTGCATGGTCTGGATACGGACCCTGCAAATATCGATAAAGCCCGTCGGCATATTCAGTCCCGGTCTCTTTACGGTAAGGTGTCGGTCGAACGGCTCTCGTCGGATCGTTTGCCTTACACCGATAATCTCGTCAACCTGGTGGTCTCGGAAGATGTCGGCGAGGTTTCGATGCAGGAAATCCTTCGGGTGTTGGCGCCCCAAGGCGTGGCCTATATCAAACAAGGAGATCGATGGAGTAAAACAATCAAGCCGCGGCCCGGGGACATTGACGAGTGGACCCACTTTCTTCACGATCCTACGAACAATGCGGTAGCTAACGATACCCGCGTTGGACTGCCGCATCATGTACAATGGATCGCCGAATCGCGCTGGGCTCGCGGACACGAAACCCTCGCCACCGTCAGCGGGGTCGTATCGGCCAACGGACGCATCTTCTCCATTGTCGATGAAGGTCCCACTGCTTCGGTTACCCTGCCTTCGCAGTGGTATCTCGTTGCCCGCGATGTTTTTAACGGCAAAGTGTATTTCCACAGCACTCACGATGTGATCTGCCTGGATGCCAAAACTTCCAGGGAATGCTGGCGTTCGCCTTATCCGACGTCCTTTCCCTCCAGGACGATTTTATCTATATGCGTCATGTTAAATTCGATCGACAGGGCGTTCGCCGGGAAGTCACCGGGTTGCACCTGTTTTGCCCCACGGGATTCCTTGACGACACCTGGTGGCACCGCTCGTATTGGATATGGGGCACCCATTATCTATCCGGCTGGGGCGGCTGGTGGCGTATCGGCAACCTCATACCCACCGGCCGATTGCTCGTCATGAACGATTCCACCCTCTATGGATTCGGTCGAAACTTCTATCCGCCGGGCAACGCCGGCCAGTGGAATATAAACGAATACTACCACTTTTTTGCCGCGGCTAAAAATTCCTCGCCCGTAACACTGCCGACCGATCTCAAGCAACGTTTTCCCGGCATCAATGACGGTTCAGCGATCCACTATCAATGGACCCATCGCATACCCTTTGAAATCCGCGCGATGGTCTTAACCGAAACCATTCTTTTCGCCGCCGGACCCAAAGGAAACACCCATCTCTCCCAAGACGCCTACAAGGGCAAACAAGGCGTCGTCCTGAAAGCCCTTTCTCCTCAAAACGGCCGGGAACTCGCCGAGTACCAACTCGACGCATTACCTGTTTTCGATGGCCTTATTGCAGCCAATGGCCGGCTCTACATTACCACTCTCGGCGGGCAAGTGCTCTGCTTGAGTACCACCCAAGGTCAACAGTTCCAATCAGCCAAAGACGCCCGGAAAAAAGGCCAACCCAGACCAACTGGTGGAACATAAATATAACGCCATCCCCGTCTGGGATGGTACAATCGCTGCGGATAACCGCTTTTACCTCGCGCTGAAAAACGGTAAAGTTTGCTGCTATAGTAAATAATGTCATAGGAGATGCGTATTTCTCAGAAAGGTTTGCAGACTTTGGCGTGTATATTACGAAAGCTGCAAGAAACTTAAGGTTTGCTTGCGATTTACGGAAATCAACTCTAAGGTTCTGTGAAATAAGGCCTTACAGTCATTCCCATCAGATTACCAAAAACGCTCTTTTTAATTACGCGGTTTTTCTACTAATCTTTCAAGCTTGGTTTTGTCATAAATAGTAAGTGGAAATCGCTTTTTAGGATAATCAATCTGGTTAGCATTGGAGGCGATGTTATGGAACGGTTAAGATGGTTGGTAGCAGGTTTATTCTTATGGCTTGCGGTTCCTATATGGGCGGTACTCCCGAAAAATTCATTGCCCGATATAGGCGACGATGGCTTGCACATTATTAAAATGACCGCAAAGAAAATGCAAAAAAAGAATCGGAAAATACTTTATGAGGACGAATATAATATTTGGTCTATGAATCCAGGTAATCCTACCTCTTCGGATAAGATAATAATTGCCTGGGAGGGAATTATCGATAGCTTTAATTCGGCCAAATCAGATATTTCAATTATTGAGGATATCATTATTTTTGAAAAAAACATAATACTTCCATCTTGTCCACATATAACAGTATGGATTCCCAAATCCGTTAAACTCAAGGAAACGTTGGCACCATTGCCGGCAGGAAACTATAGTATCTATGAAAGAGTAAATTATGTAATTCATGGCGAAGGGAACCCCCTTTTTGACGAGGAATATTCTTATTTAGGTGAATTAAAAGTAAAAACAAATCGTACCGGATCGATAAGAGTTTCCGGTGTGATGGAGGCAAATAAGTCTGAATTCATAAATACCAATGAAGTGTATATTCGGGTAGGATCTTATGAAGATATATTTCCTAGAGAAGCATTTCGAAAGTTCCTCAAAAAGGATCAGTATATATTTCATGGTCTCGCAAAGGATTTACCCGTCCTCAAACTCGATTTTAATAGCGGAGAGTTTTTGTTTAATGCGAAAAATGTCGATTTGACCGGTCTTCAGTCACCAGTAGAAGTGGAATTGAGTTATGGAGAATTTTGGGGGTCTGCATTAGCATTTGATGAAGGGGAAGCAGATGTAATCAATGGTAAAAAAAAGTTGCCGATTCAATTTTTAGCCGGTTTCAAGGATTCTCTACGAGTCAATAAAGTAAAATGCAAATCCGATAAATCCGGAAGTGTCATTGATGTTTTACGGATACAGGGAGAATTTACCTCCGATGAAATCATTGATTTGGCGGATACGGATATGATTCTTTTTTGGGGGGAAGAAGCTCTGGCAATTTTAAAAGGAGAATTTAAGCCAAAAGGAAACGGAAAATATCTCTATCGAAAAAAAACATCTAGAGTGGACCCTTTAAAAACAGACGTATTTTTTGATTTTACAAAGTCGTCATTTTCGGTTATATTAAAAAATACGAATATGCGATGGCAACCTGCGCCTTTGGAATTTTATGTTGATTTTGATGGATATAAACAATCACAGGTGGTAAATATTTATTAGTCAGCAGGACAGAAAGGAATCAATTATGATGCAGTGTAACCGATCTAGTACAATATTTATGTCCATGTTTTTAGGGATCATGTTTCTAGTGGGAAATAGTATATGGGCGGCGGATGCCTGGATTGAATTTGAAGGCAAGCAGGGGCCGGGAAAAGGCAAGCACATTGTATTTATTGCCGGCGATGATGAATATCGTTCCGAAGAACTGATCCCGCAGTTTGCCAAGATCGCTGCGGTACGTCACGGCTTCAAATGCACCGTGCTCTTTCCCATCAATAAAGAAACAGGTGAGATCGATCCGGGAACCCTGGATAATATTCCCGGTCTGGAAACGTTACAGGATGCGGACCTGATGGTAATGTTCCTGCGTTTTCGCGAACTGCCCGATGCGCAAATGAAGTATATAGTGGATTTCGCCAATTCCGGCAAGCCCATGATGTCGCTGCGCACCAATACCCACGCGTTCAAATATAGCAAAAACAGGCAGAGTCCCTATGCTAAATACTCTTTTAAAAGTAACGATCCGAAAGGCGGATTCGGGCGCTTGGTATTCGGGGAAACCTGGATCAATCATTTTGGCCGACACAAGGTGGAAAGCACCCGCGGTCTGATCGCTAAGGGCATGGAATCGCATCCGATCGTCAAGGGCATCGACGATATCTGGGGCCCGTCGGATGTCTATGGGATCACGACGCTGCCCGGCGACAGTAAACCGATCATCATGGGCCAGGTCCTTTCCGGCATGAAGCCGACCGATCCACCGAATTCGGATAAAAAACTCGTTCCCGTCGCCTGGACCAAGACCTTTGAGGGCAGTCAGGGAAAATCTGCTCGCGTTTTTACCACGACGATGGGGCATGCCCATGATTTCAAGAATGAAGGTTTCCGCCGGTTGTGCCTGAACGCCTGTTATTGGCTGTTAGAAATGGAAACTGAGATACCTGCCAAAAGCAACGTAGATATCGTCGGCAAATACGATCCGCTGCCTATCGGCATGCGCAAACACCGCCCGGGAGTGAAACCGTCTGATCATAGGTTGCCAGACAGGGCTGATTCCGACAGGGGATAAGCGGCGAATAAATATGTAAACTATGTGGACAAGGCATTAACGGAACCGTCCGGAGGTAAAGCGATCAGCGTGCCGGTTTTCCGCATTATGTACTCCTTTGTACGAGTTGGAATTTCAACCTCGTTTTTGGTTCGCTCGATTATAATTCAATGGTATAGGAAATTGTATTTGGGTGCCATGGCCACTTCTGAGTGGCCATGCGTAACGATACGCAGTGGACATGCCCACGCAAGCGTGGGCATGGCACCCATAGTTATGCCCCCGGCGCAGC
>Ga0114922_10002351_pt1 | contig 17726 bp, 10 predicted proteins | sample AartaG_FD_100975 | JGI IMG/M metagenome (GOLD analysis project Ga0114922, IMG submission 100975) | Deep subsurface microbial communities from Aarhus Bay to uncover new lineages of life (NeLLi) - Aarhus_00045 metaG | ecosystem: Environmental > Aquatic > Marine > Oceanic > Sediment | place...
CGTGAGAATAGCCCCTTCGTTCTGGGAGGTGCTCCCTTTTTCAATACCGCTGTCAATGCCATGTCTGACGGTGAATACAGGACGGCCTTGTTCTATTCCAGGCGTATCAATGAACCTGTATACGGTTTAAAAACCACGGGGAAGGTCGGCAACTGGGATCTGGGCGTCATACACACACTGAATGATAATGACATTGGACTTCAACAAAAGATCGACAACGACGAGCTGTCCGAAAGGTCCAGGGATCAGGCCTATTACAGCGTGGTCCGTTTGAGTAAAGATATCTTCTCAAGGTCGCAAGTGGGTCTAATAGCCATGAGCAAGGAATATGACGGTGGGTATAATCGAATTTTGGGTGTGGATGGTCGATTGCGATTTCAAAATAACTACACCCTTTCCTTTGAGGGCGTGAAGTCTTTCACAGAACAGTTTGGAAATAATAATCACTCGCTGAATGTATATTTAGGCCATTACAGTGATTTCTTTAAGTTTTCTACTTGGTATCAGGAGCAGGGTCCACAATTTGTCGGCAATGAGATAGGATTCTACGACTACAATAATTTCAGGAATGCCGGTTTTTGGATGCAGTTGGCTCCTCGTATCGAAAAATTTGGTATACGGCGCATGGGAAATAATGTAAATGCATGGATACAAAATTACCAGGATAAAAATTTCTTCGATTCGCTTACATTGACGAGAGCATGGAATTATAACTTCTGGATTCAAACGATGAATTACTGGATGTTCGGTGCGGGACGCAGTGATGGAAGATCTTACGATCGATTTGATGAAGTCCCGTATTCGAGTCTTGGTTATTGGGTATGGTTGAGAAATAATTCGAGCTCAACTATGAGTTTTAGCCTGAATCACTCTCAGGGCAAATACCGCACAGGTTACAGATGGGGCTACAACGGATCGTTGAAGTTTAAACCAAGCAGTCAATTTAACATTCAGTTTTATTATAACATAAGTCTGGTCAAGCTCATCAATACAGAGTCGGGTCTGCTTGAAGATTTCCAGTACGAGATCTGGCGGTCAAATATCTACTACCATTTTACACGGAATCTGAATGCCCGTCTCATCCTGCAGTACAACGGCATGGAGAAGCGATTGGATACCTATTACCTCGTTGCCTACAACTTTAAACCGGGTAGTTTCCTCTACATTGCCTACACCGAACGGTTTGATTCTGCCGTTTATTCAGATAATCATGGTACAGAGATCTATCCCGGGTTCGGATCATCAAATAAGGTCTTGCAGGTGAAACTATCCTATATGGTACAAATCTAAACTTTAGCTTTAAACCCTCCCGACAGAGGCGCTGCAGGTGCAGCGCCTTTTACATATTGTAACCTTTTGTTGAAGCCCCCGTTTTATGTATTGAAAAGAGAATAGCACGCCATAGGCGTACTTTCTTGATTATTTCCGGTCCTGTTTCTTCCAGGAAAGGGAAAAATAAACTCGAAATAAAATGGAAACATCTTCAAGATATTGTCGTATTTTAGTGTAACAAAAACCGGATCATGTTTTCTATTACACGTTTGCTAACATGGAGGGTTTACAAGTGAGAAGAGTGTGCATTCCGTTTTTTATTGTCATTTTTATGATACAGTTTTACAGACCACTACAGGCTCAGAAAAGAGTATATCATACCGAGCGGATCAATCCCCATGCTCCTGTCATCGACGGAAGAATCGATGAGCCAGCCTGGGCGGGTGTCGGATGGGAAGGGGAGTTTATTCAGAGGCAACCTTATGAAGGAAAAGAGCCTTCTCAGAAAACGGCTTTCAAGATACTCTACGATGATAAAAACGTATATTGTGCGATTCGCGCATATGATACGGATCCTGAGAAGATTGACCAACGGATGTCCAGAAGGGACGAGATGAGCGGTGATTTTGTGGGTGTGCAATTGGATAGTTATTTCGATCATCTCACGGCCTTTACCTTTTTGGTCAATGCCGGCGGTGTGAAGATGGATGGGATCTTTACAAATGACGGAAATAACGAAGATTTAACACCGGATCCTGTCTGGAATGTAAAAACATCGGTCGATGATAAGGGATGGGTAGCAGAAATGCAAATCCCAATGAGCCAGATTCGTTTTGGTAATAAAGAAAGTCATGTTTGGGGACTCCAGGTTGCGAGGTTCCTATTCCGTAAAGAGGAACTGTCTTGTTGGCAACATATTCCCAAAGATGCACCTGGCTGGGTACACCAATTCGGTGAACTTCATGGGATCACGGGTATCAAACCTTCGCGTCGGATTGAGTTGCTTCCCTATTCCGTGGGCCGAATGGAGACGATGAAGGAGGAAGTCGGCAATCCCTTTGTTCCGGGGCGTGAGTGGGGGGGGAATTTTGGTTTGGATGGGAAGATCGGCGTTACGAGTGATCTCACGATGGATTTAACCATCAATCCCGATTTCGGTCAGGTCGAGGCCGATCCGTCGGTTGTCAACCTTACGGCTTTTGAAACCTTTTATCAGGAGAAGAGGCCCTTCTTTATCGAAGGTAAAAATATTCTCGACTACAGACTCATGATAGGAGATGGTGATGTCGCCAATGACAATATCTTCTACTCACGTCGTATCGGTAGGAGGCCTGGCTATTATCCTGATACCGAGTCGGACGAATATGCACGAATGCCCGACAACTCCTCTATTCTCGGTGCGATAAAATTAACGGGGAAAACGAAGAACGGACTCTCTGTCGGAATCATGGATGCGATGACAGACAGGGAGCATGCGACTGTTGACCTGAATGGTCAGAGGCGGTATGAGGCCGTGGAACCGATGACTAACTATTTTCTCGGGCGGGTACAAAAGGATTTTAATGATGGGACTACAACAGTGGGAGGGATTTTTTCAAATACCACCCGTCAGATAAAGGATGACGATAATCATTTGGATTTTCTCAACAGGAGTGCCTTCACCGGAGGTTTTGATTTCCAGCATCAATGGAAGGATAGAACGTATTGGATTTCTATGAAAACGGTTTTCAGTCATATTCGCGGTAGTGAGGAAGCCCTTATCCGGGCACAACGCTCCTCCATACGATATTTCCAGCGTCCGGATGCGGAGTACGTGAGTCTGGACTCCAGCCGGACCTCCCTTTCGGGTCATGGTGGCAGCCTTTTCTTCGGTAAGTCGGGAAATGGTCATGTGAATTTTGTTGTGGGTGGAACATGGCGATCTCCAGGGCTGGAGTTGAACGATATGGGTTACCTCCGTATGGCAGACATGATCATCCAGTTTTCCTGGATGGGCCTTCGCTGGTGGGAACCGTTCAGTATTTTCCGAAATTTCAATATCAATTTTAATCAGTGGAGTGCCTGGAACTTCGGTAAAGATAATGTGGTAAATGGCGGGAATATCAACCTGCACATGCAATTCAAAAATTACTGGAATTTTGGCATGGGCATCGGTTATGAGGCAGAAACCCTTTCAACCAGTTCATTGCGGGGCGGACCTGCCATGTTATTTCCTTCCCGATGGAACGCCTGGTTCAACGTAGGTTCGGATTCCAAAAAGACCTTTCGGTTCAGTTTTAGTAATACCAACTCCTGGCTTGGTGATGGCTACTCACGATTCCATGCATTTCGCCCGGGAATTACCTGGCGGCCCAGTAATATCTTTTCTCTATCCGCGAATCCATTCTATAATATCAATAAGGATGATTTACAGTATATGGGAACTGAGACGAATGGGGAGGATCGATACATATTCGGGCGGATTGATCAAAAGACGATGGGTTTGGTTTTACGGTTTAATTGTTCAATTACACCGACATTAACGATTCAATACTATGGTCAGCCCTTTGTCTCGGCAGGTGAATATACTCAGCTCAAACGTATCACAGAACCGAGAGCAGATGCTTATGCAGATCGATTTGATACTTACATGGATGATGAAATTACATATGATGCATCCGACGAGGCGTATTTAATCGATGAGAATGGGGATGGGGTCTTTGATTATTCTATTGAGAATCCGGATTTTAATTTCCGTCAGTTTCGTTCGAATCTCGTCATTCGATGGGAATATTCCCCGGGTTCCACGATTTATCTCGTCTGGTCCCAGAGTCGCACCGGGTACGAAGGAGTAGGTGATTTCTCTTTCAGACACGATATGCGGGATCTGTTCCATGTATATCCTCACGATGTATTCCTGATCAAGTTAAATCGTTGGTTTTCCTTATGATATTCCACTTTGTTTTATGTAAAGATCTTCTATTAGTAAATAGATAAATCAACCATTTAGCTTATTAAATTAATCTGTATTCCAACCTCCCTGAGTCTTTGGGAGGTTTTTTAATTAACCGTATAAAGTATTGTTCCTGAGCTTGATTATTTTATCTATGAATCTCGGTTGGATCCATTCACTTACTTCATCATGATAAAAATTTTATACCGATTGTAAACCATTGTGATCTGACGACGTTTACGATTGAGAAACGGGATTGATGAAATGAAGAAAAATTCATTGCTTTTAAGTCGTTTTCGTCTTACATTGAAAAAAAATAATGATTTTCTATATTGATTTTTTTAGGAGTAGTGGCATTATTGTTCAAATGGCAAAAATGAGTTCTTTTTTTCATATTGCCCTCTTTCTTTTATTGGCCTGTGCCAAGCAGGGTATGCCACCTGGCGGACCCGTTGATAAGACACCGCCCGAGGTTGTCCGCACAATACCGGTACCTGGAGAGACGATGGTCGATCCCAATACATCTGTTCAGATCTGGTTCAGCGAGGGGATTCAATCGCAATCTGCTCCGGATAATATATTCATCACCCCATACGTCGGTGAAGAGGTGAAATATCAGTTCCGTGGTCGTCGTATCAGGATTGCTTTTCCCCAACCTCTCGACTCGAATCGGACCTATGTGGTTACGTTCGGGACTGGAATTAAGGATTATAGAAATAATGGTATGGAGGTCTCTTTTACACTGGCCTTTTCCACAGGACCGGTTCTGGATGAAGGAGAGATAACCGGACAGATTTACGGCATTAAAGATGCGAAAGGGATCGATGTCTGGGCCTATGCAATCGAAGACAGTTTGGATCCTGATCCGTCGAAACGAGAGCCCAAATACATTGTTCAGTGCGGAACCCAGGGAGAATTTAAATTTTCAAATATATCGCCGGGTTTGTATCGGCTGTTTGCCATGCGTGACAGACTGGCAGATCGACTGTATCAGGCCGGTGAAGACGAAGTTGGTGTGACCTTCAGAGATGTACTTCTATCCCGAGATGGAGGCATCGGAGCAGACAGTCTTCATTTCCGAATGGCAAGAGAAGATACTGTGGGCCCGTCTATTATTCGGGTTGTTTCTATGGATCGTCATCATCTGATCCTCCGGTTTGATGAACCCATTTCTTCTGAATGTAGTCTGTCGTCCGGGTCACTGGCCGTTATTCCAGTAGAGGATTCATCGGAACCACTTTCCATTGAGCAGATCTATCTTGATCCCTTGAATCTTCAGATGGTTCATGTCGTCACGGATGCCCAGGCAGATGGGAAGAAGTACACATTATCCGTGACGGATCTTTGGGATGAGGCTGGAAATCCAGTAGATACAGCCTACGATGAAGTCCTCTTTAATGGGATTGGATTATCAGATACGACACTGCCCAAACTGGTTCAGACGGATCCGCGGTCCGGGGCGAATTTGGTTGGCCTGAAAGGCGTTGTCCGTTTGATTTTTTCTGAGGCAATGGATTCGACATTATTCCGGGAAGGATTTTCGTTAAGAGATACTCTGGGGTATCCTGTTGAGGGAACCTTTAAATGGAAGAATCCGTCAGAAGTGACTTTTTTCTCTTCGAAACCTCTGGAAAGCCAATGGACATATGAAGTGAGTATCCTGGGAAAAGGGGTAAAGGACCTGGGCGAAAATCCTCTTCCGGATTCCCTATATCGGTTTCAGACATTAAACGGAGATACACTGTCTGCAATTTCAGGAACTGTGACCGATTTAAATACTGAAGCGGTGGGTGGGATTCATGTCGTGGCTCGCCAGATAGAGAATTCTGATATTACGTATAGGCAGATACTCCCCATGCCGGGAGAATATACTTTTATGGATATTTTTCCGGGTCAGTATTTATTGGAATGTTTTCGGGACAGAGATGGAAATGGTCGATACAGTATGGGGAGGCCTTTCCCGTATCAACCTTCAGAACGGTTTTGCGTATATAAGGATACTGTAAATGTAAGATCGAAATGGCCAAACCAAGGGAATGATATCATACTTCCGTGGTGATTTATGAATGAATCAGACTCATCCTATGTTATAGCCTTGAGAGTTGACCCTTTGCCTATTATGCATAAAAAATGGAATTACAAGGGACCGTCGTATTTCATTAAATACGGTATAAAATTTACACGAACCGCCATGATGACTCTATCCATTGCGATTTTCGTTTGTATTAGCGGTTGCCAAAAGAGTCTGATTAAGGATGTCTCATCCTTTAAGGCTCAATCGACATGGTATTGGGGTGGCGATTCAGGGAGGCGTGGATTGAGTCCGGAGGAAATCCGACCTCCCTTGCAATTGGCCTGGATTTACAAAGCAAATGGTGCCGTGGGTGAGGCTATTGCAATTGCCGACTCCTTCATTTTTTTCGGTACCAAGAGTGGTGAAATAACTGTGCTTCCATTAAGGACCGGGAAATCTGCAAGAACCCTTAAAATTCAGAAAAAGGTGAATGTGACCTGTCTCGTGGATGGGCACCGTCTTATCGTGGTACAACGCTGGAGAACACCATCCCTTCGTTCCTTGGATATTTCGACAGGCGAGGTCCTCTGGACAAGTGATTTGGGACCGATCGTTGGAGAACCTCTGCTCACTGGAACTCAACTTTTTGGTGGGAACGAATGGGGCATTGTGTTTACTGTGAACTCTGGAAACGGGGAAGTGATCTGGGAAACCGATCTTGGGAAGCCAGTACGGGGGAGTATAGCGAGATCTGGGGAGACTCTCGCCTGTGTGACGGATGGTGGAATGGTTTGGGCACTTTCTTCCCTTTCCGGGAATGTGATATGGAAACGGCAGCTTCTTGGAAGTATTTCTGCAACGCCTGTTTTAACGGAGAACAGGCTGTTTATTGGAACGACAGACGGTGTCTTTTATGGACTCTCCTTATCAGATGGTTCTGTGGAATGGCAGAGGAAGGTCAGGGGAAGCGTATATCAGAAAGCGGCTTCGGACGAGGAAACCGTCTATTTTGGAACCACTCAGGGTGTCCTCTACTGTCTGGACAGTCGTGATGGTTCGGAAATCTGGCATTTCGATTCAGAAAGTGTTATAGGCACATCGCCTTTAATTTCGGGCCGATGGATCTACTTTGGGACATTGGACAGAATCCTCTATGCCCTTGAGCGGAAAACAGGATTGGAGACGTGGCGATTCAGGACGAGGGGGCGAATACGGTCGTCACCGGTCGTATGGAAAGGCATGCTGATTCTTGCTTCAGAGGAACGTTTTGTTTATGGATTTATTGAAAAGACATAACATCCTCACGCTATTGATATTGGGGGGATCACTCTTTGTTTCACCTCTTTTTGCTCAATTGGGTGATACATCTGATTCTGTAGACTGTCGTATCGAGTTGATATGTGAGTATTCAGGTCTGGCTGTATGGTTGGATGATGAACAAGTGGGTGAGACGCCACTTTCAACCCTTCGATTGAAAAAGGGGTATCATACATTACGTGTTACGCATCCAGACCCATCAGACTGGTTGCATCGGGATTGGGAGAAAAAATTCTTCTTAGACACGGGTGATTCAAAGCGATTCATCGTCACCTTTCCCAAAACTTATTGGCTGGGCTCCGATCCTTCCGGGGCATCTGTATTTATAAAGAACCGATGGATAGGTGAAACACCCATGGTAATAGATATTTCTCCTGACAGTTTGGAGTTTTTAATGCTGAAGAAGGCTGGCTACACCGACTATAGTTTTGATAGGAATTGGTCCCAGACATCCTTAATTCAGGTCAAACTAAAAAAATCCCTCATGAATGATAATTGGAAGGACAATTCGCCTCAATTAAAGAAAAGATGGATAGTTGCCAGCGGGATCATGGCAGTTATTTGTGGAGGGGTGGGGTATTACTATAAAGCAAAGGCTGATCGAGCCTATAAGAGGTACTTACATTCGAGTCATCCGGAAACGATGAATCGATATTTCAGCGATGCTGTGACTTTCGATAAACTGACAGGTGTATTTTATGGATTGGGAGAAGTGAGTCTCGGCATATCAGTGTTCTTTTTTATTAAGGGCATGTGGTCGGAGTAACAGAAGGGTTCCGTGTAGATTGGTGTTGACTATTGATTATTACCAAATAACAAAGCACAAATAAATTACAAAGAATCTGCTCGATGAGAACAACTATTTTGACTTTGTGTGGGGCGATATTCGTGAGTGGGATTTGGGGATGTTCCCAGAGGAAACGAAAAAATCCCTTGGATCCCCAGAATCCCGAAACCCTGGGAAGACTTCAGCAGCCCAATGTGATCTCGGATAGACACTCGGTAACACTAAGTTGGAAATCGGTAGAGTTGGACGATATTCTGGGATATAACATATTTCGCCGCATAGAAGGACAATCGGATTTAAAAAATATCGATTTCGTATCTTCGAGTATTTCCTCTTTTGTAGATGGTAACCGTGCTTATGAGGAGGAGGTGGAATATCGTATTTCCGTGGTCACTTCGGGCTACGAAAGTCCCCTATCGGACAGTGTCACGATAACACCAGGTCCTTACAATTACTGGGTTATAGATTCGTATTTTGGTGAGATCGTGAAACTCACATATGATGTAAACCATATCATGACTCAATCCAGTTACGCTCCCTACCCCGTTGCCATAGCAACAGATTCTATCTCGAAGGCGGTCTGGGTTATCGATCTCATGGGGTATTTGTTTAAGTTCGACAGCGATGGTGAAATGTCATATTGGGTCGATGGATTGACCCGTCCCGATCATTTATCGATAGATCCTTTAAATGGTACGATCTGGATTAGCGTTGATGATGGGACACGGCTTGTTCAATTCGACACATCTGGCGTCCAACAGTGGGAAATAGGTGGATTCCAAAAGATTTCGGGTATGAGTTGCTTTGGATCACAAGGGGGATGCTGGATCGCCGATGAAGTCGGAAAAGATATCACCCTGATTTCGTCTACAGGTGCCCAAGAATTAAAGGTGGAAGATAAATTTGATTTTCCGACGAGTATTTCGTACTTTCAACGTGGGGAATGGTTGTGGATCGCAGACGATTTGAAATTATTTCGGGTCTGGCCAGATGGAAAGGTCGAGGAAACCGTTAGGTTGGAGCACACGATTTTTTCCATTTCGACTGATCAGGCTACAGGTGATTGCTGGGTTATCGTCGACCTTGAAGACGGAGTGGAAAGCGAAATTCTCAAACTTGATGTGAATGGAGAAATTCTGGTCAGGACAGAAGGTTTTAGTCTGGCACAGGATTTGATTGCCAACGATTTCAATGGGGGATGTATCGTGGCCGATACTGGGAATTACCGCGTTGTCAGACTTTCGCGATATGGGGATGTCATTGGGACATTAGAGGGATTCGGGGCACTCTGGCGTATGGCCGTAGAATGATGAGGAAATATACATGCACGTAAAATTTGAAAAAATGGATGGGTGGATCATTTTTCTTGCTCTTATTGGACTGGGACTTTTTATCTATCTTTATCCGAAACTTTACCCCCAGTCTTCAATCAGAATGGATATAAATAAACAGGAAGCTGTGGATCTGGGTACAGCCTTAATCGAAGAATTAGGATATGATTTGAGTCAGTATTATCGTACAGTGAATTTGGATTATGATTGGAATCAGCTTTCGTATCTCAACCGGGTTTTTGGATCTTCTGAGACCAATCGTTTAATGGCAGATTCTGTACAAGTATTTTACTGGGCGATTCGTTGGTCCCACGAGAAAACCTCATCACTCCAAATTGGGGGGGATGAAGAAGTCGCCAGGGATCGATTGGATCAAATTTTTGGTCAGATCAGGCTTTCTATTGATTTAAAAGGGAAACCAATACGTTTTGATTATAGACCTCAAAGAAATGAAGAAAGAAGTTCCCAACGAGAAGAATCATCATCGGAGGAAAAAGACAGGCAGATTGCAGAGAGTATAATGAATAGATTGAGGAATTTCTACCGTGGAGAATGGAATTCTGAAGGGAGCAGTGAAAGACAAAGACCTGAGGGAAGGGCCCGACAATATACGTGGCACTTGAATGAGAGTATAGCCGGAGAAAACGTCTCTATTCGAGTGACGAGTATGAACGGACGCGTGAGAAGTTTCAATATCATTTACCATATACCTGAACCCTATTCAGAACAAAAGCGTGGAGACGATTGGAATGGTGTTGTGGCTGTCATATTGGGGCTCCTATTTTTTATTCTCGTCATCGTCTATTTTATTCGACGCCTCCGTGCCGATCTGATGGATCTGAAGAGCGGATTAATTCCTGCGCTTGTTGTTTCTCTGGGATATTTTATCTACTTTTGGGCTCAAATATCTCCGGATTCGGGAGATCCTATCTGGGAAATCCTTTTGGGATTCGTGATTTCTGCACCTTTTGTGGGTGCCGGGATATGGGTATTATTTTCCGTGGGTGAGTCCATCACGCGGGAAGTATGGGTTGAAAAGCTCATAGTCGTTGATACTCTCCGAAGAAAAATCCTCTTTCCTGCCCTTGGTTTGGCAATTTTACGCGGTTTCGCACTGGTTTTTCTGGGACTCGGAATCATTTCATTGCTCAATTATGCCGGAATTCATCTCTTTCATGGATTTTTCACTTTAGGTGATACACATCTTCCTTTTTGGACTTTTTCGTGGCCCAGTCTGTATGGTATTGGAAGTGGGTTACTGAGTTCCATGTATATTATTTGTATTTTTTGTCTCTTTCTTATACCCGTTATACGAAGTCGATTTCGGAGAAGGATCTGGTTTATGATCATCCTCTTTTTACTATGGTCTTTTGTCAGTATGCCGATACCCCGACTCAATCCATTTGTCCTTCGTATGGGTATCAATGGATTAATAGGTCTTCTCTTTGTTTATTTCTACCTGCGTTATGATTTCGTCACAGTTCTAACGGGCGGAGTGGGTATGCCCATCCTTTTTTACGGTGTAACCGCTCTTTATGCGGGCGAAGGATTTTTTACGCTTCAAGGAATCCTGCTTCTGGGATTATTTATTGTGTTTTTCATTCTCGCCCTTATTGCTATGAAGAGCGAGCCGCCGTCTGAGGACATCAAGTCCTATGTGCCGGATTATCTCCGTCGAATTTACGAAAGAGAAAGAATACAGAGGGAACTGGAGATTGCCCGAAATGTTCAACTCACCTTTTTGCCTAGAAGGAATCCCGAGATAAAGGGGATGAACATTGCCACATTATGTCTACCCGCGAAAGAGGTGGGAGGCGATTACTACGATTTTGTCGAATTGGGACCGCGAAAACTTGGCGTTGTGATTGGCGATGTCTCAGGAAAAGGGATATCGGCCGCTTTTTACATGACTCTGACAAAGGGCTTCTTGAAATCACAGGCTCAGAATATTTCTTCCCCCAGAAAAATTCTCATTAATATGAACGAGCTTTTTTATCAGAATTCAGAAAGAGGATTTTTTATCAGTATGATTTATGGCGTTTTTGATCTGGATGCCAGGACATTAACATTTGCGCGAGCAGGACATAACCCTATGATACTTCGTCGTCCGGGGAAGGGCCTGGTCGAGGAGCTCAGTCCTCCTGGGATTGCCCTGGGTCTTGACAAAGGAGATATTTTTTCTCGAACGATAGAGGAACGGTCCCTCGGTATCGAGCAGAATGATGTATTCCTCTTCTACACGGATGGATTAAATGAAGCACAGAATCAGTTCCATGAAGAATTTGGCGAGGATAGACTGATGAGAATTGTCGAAACATATACCGAAGCTTCTGCAGAAGATTTATTGGATAGAACGCAGCGGGAAATTCTGCATTTTACGGCCCAGGCTCCTCAGCACGACGATATGACGGCAGTCATTGTGAAGATAGTATAAGGTGTGCAAATGAAAGTTCGGAAACACGTTCTATTTGGACTCTTCCTCCCTGTGTTTCTCTTTTGTATCGTTTTGACTTTTGATTCGGGGATTCTTTCTGTTCGAGATTTACCCTTTCCCCATCATCAGTTCAGAGAGTTCTTTCTTGGCGTAGCTTTGATCTCATTTCTATTCGGATCTGTTCACATGGGATGGTTACGGAACCGTACTCTCATTCATAAATTGCGTTTCCTGGGATTGTGCGTCATCCTGTTATGGGCAAGTTTGAAGATGTTCCCCTTAAAGAATGGTTCAATGATCGGATTCGATGATCAAAATGTTTTTCAACCCGTTGTTTCTTCCAATCAATTTCTTAATGTATTCGTCGCCCTAATAGCCGCTCTCTTGTCTGTCTGGATATTCGTGATGCTTAAAGAACTGATCTATGTTCAGCAAGGGAAAAAAACCGAAACAAACTTTAGGTTTTTGTTCATTTTCATATTTTTTCAAATGGTTTATGTATTGGCTGAAGGCAATCAGGGTCGATTTGATACGAAATTTTCGATAGAGGGATTTGGTGATTTTGTGATTGGAAATTACTTTTTTCCTTTCGTACTGCTTTTCGCATTCATCAATGGATTCCGATGTAAATGGATTCACTACTTGAATAAAAATCAAAAGATTGGTTTTTTCTTATTTTTCACACTGGTTTATCCCTTTGCATTGTTATTATTACTCACCTCAACCAATCAGGTTCAGAGTTATAGTTCTGTTTTAAACGCGTTCATAAAATGTATAATTACTATTTATACGATCTATTCGGGAATGAGCCTGATAGGTATTTTGTCACTGTTACCCTCGGCAGGATTGCTAGACAGACGGATACAGGAGATACAATCTCTCCAAGGGCTCAGTGGAACTATTGGTTCCGTTTTGGATAGGGATGAACTCATATTGAGGGCGTCTGAACTTTCTCGGAAGGTGGTTAATGCTGATTTTTCCTGGGTAGAATTGAAGGATGGTGCGGATTACCATTTAGTCGGGACACAGGGTATCCATCGTGAAACAATCGTAAACGTTCCCGAAGGCATTAAAGAAACCATTCGACGAGAAGGCAAAAGATTGGATGGGGCCTATCTAATCAATGATTTGAGTAAGAATAAGCAGACTCGGGAGATTAAAAAATGGGGACGGAAGATCGGATCGCTGTTGACTGCAAGAATCCGATTTAAAAAGAAAGAACTGGGGATCCTGTATGCTGCAAAAAGGGAGACGTTTGGATTTGTAGAAGAAAGCCGTGCGTTATTTCAGGCATTTGCAGATCAGGTCGCTCTCGCTTTAGAGAATGCCAACTTAGTGAAAGTGACGATTGACCAGGAAGTATACAGGGAAGAACTCCGTGTTGCCCACGAGGCACAAATGCGCCTTCTCCCTCAGACAATGCCAAATATAGAGGGCATAGAATTGGATGCCTATTGTGCCACGGCAAACGAAATCGGAGGCGATTTTTATGATATCATTTCGGTGGGTGATGAGAGATTCGATATTGTTGTTGGAGATGTATCTGGCAAGGGTGCTTCGGCCGCCTTTTATATGGCCGAGTTGAAAGGTGTTCTTCAGGCATTGGCACCTCATTTTTCATCTCCCAAAAAAATTCTTGTTGAAGTCAATGGTTTTTTGCAGAATCATTTTGAGCCGAATACATTCGTGACAATGGTTTATGGGATTCTCTTCCCGAAGAAAAAACAACTCTGTCTGGTAAGGGCAGGCCATCCGCCGACCGGTTTGGTGAGGCAAAAAAATGTCTCTTGGATAGAGACCCGTGGTGTTGGATTGGGATTGGCAGCAAATGCGCTGTTTAAAAAATCCCTCGAAGAAAAGACAATTCATTTGAAGAAAGGGGATACCATATTTTTTTATACCGACGGCCTTTCAGAAGCTCGAAATCATGAAGGTGAAGAGTATGGCGAAGAAGTACTGACAGAAACACTACTCGACCTACATGGGCAAGGGGCCCATGAGATGCTTATGGCGATTCGTGATCGTGTGGATACGTTTTCCCATGGGGTGCCGAGACACGATGATGTGACACTAGTGGCGTTACGGATGTTGAAATGATTGAGAGACTTGGAGAGTTATATAAAGTTGGAAAACCTGTCAATATAGTGAAACCAAGTCTTTGTATTTCGTATATAGTATATATACTACCTAGAGGAGGATTCAATGAATGAGTTTATTGTGAAACGAAAAGATGTCGAAGACGTATCTATAGTATATCTGAAAGGATACTTGGATGCGCATACAGCGCCTGAATTTGAGAATGCACTTCAAGATCTGGTAGATGAAGATCGCGTACGCATTATTGTCAATCTTTCGGAATTATCTTATATCAGTAGTGCGGGACTGGGTGTTTTCATGGGTTTCATCGAGGATATTCGGAGCAAAAAAGGAGACATTAAAATGGCCGAGCCTAATGAAAAAGTATTCAGGGTGTTTGATCTCTTGGGTTTTCCAGTTCTCTATGAAATATTCAAGGAAGAGGCGGAAGCCATCGAGAAATACCGAACTTCCTGAAGTTTCTATCGTAAGAGAATTCTCGACGAAGAGGTTATGTGTATGAATAAAGCAACGAGAAACTATTTCTTGAAGATACCCGGCCAGACAGATAATTTGGAAATCATTCGGGATTTTGTGGCAGGCGTCGCTCAAAGGGTGGGTTTTGATTTAGAAGAATCCAATAAAATCGAATTGGCTGTCGATGAGGCATGTACGAATGTCATTGAGCATGCCTATCAGCATGACGAAAGTAAAGACATCGATATCGCCATCAAGATCGATTATAATAAATTTACCGTTGTAGTTACTGATCGAGGTCGGAGCTTCAAGCTAGAGGAAGTCGAACTTCCTGATATGAACAGTTATTTGGCTGAGCTAAGGGTCGGTGGCCTTGGTATCTATTTAATGAAAACCCTGATGGACGAGGTGGATTACAAATCAAAACCTGGCGGGAAGAATGAAGTTACTATGGTAAAGTATTTTTTAAAGAAAAGACACGCCAAAGTAAAATAATCAACGCCCCTTCCGTTGAAATAGAAAATTAAACCAATCATTTTGTTAATATTATGGAAAAGATCATGCCTGGTCAAAAGCAATCAGAAAAGAAAGATATGTCTCAACAACTGGACGAACAGTTGTTGGAACTTTCGGCACTTTTCGAAATTAGCCGTTCCCTTACGTCGACCCTGAGCATTCGATCTATACTGGAAAATATACTTCGAATTCCCATGGGCCATATGCTGATCACACGTGGTATCGTCCTCCTTGCAAAGGGATCGGATGGAGAATTTGTCTTGGAAGAATTAAAAGGACTTCCCCGCAATCTTGTAGGAAAAACGCTCCGCATCGATAATCCTCCCACTCGTTCCCTTCTAGTCAAAGAAATTCAGGGAGATTTCGATTGGATCGATTTCTTCAAAGAATTTAGTATTGAGCTGCTACTTCCCCTGTTTTCATCTCGAGGGACTATTGGTATTGTGGGATTTGGGGAGAAGATTGGAGGTATACCTTTTGATGAGCGTGAGGTAGAGTTTTTGGATTCTCTCTCCAACATTGCGGCAACTGCCGTTGCAAACGGTCTGATGGTGGAAGAAATTCGAGAGGTGAACAGGAATCTGGACAGAAAAATTCAGCAACTCAACACGATTTTTGATATTGGCCGAGAGTTGAATGTGACATTAGATCGAAAGAAGATCGGGAGTCTCATGAGTTTTGCCGTCATGGGAGAACTACTCGTAAATAAATGTGCTATTTTTACAAAAGAAGAGGGGAAAATGGAATCCTTGGTTGCAAAGGGAATAGATCCTCTTCTCGAAGGCACTCCCGAACTCAGTGAGATTGCTGAACCATTGCTGTTGGACAAAACCAAACGATTTAAGGATTTTAAAAAACTGGGATTTGCAGCGTTGATTCCAATGCGTCAGCAGGATGAGACAAAAGGACTCTTAGCGATTGGTCCGAAGATTTCCGGGATAGGTTTTGATGAGGGTGATTTGGAGTTTCTGACGACACTGGGGAATCAGGCCATGATATCGCTGGAAAATGCACGTCTATTCGAGGAGACACTCGAGAAGCAGCGAATGGAAGAAGAACTCAACTTGGCCCGGAAAATCCAGCAAGGTCTGTTGCCTTCAGAATTACCCAAGCTGAAGGGTTACGAGATTGCTGCCCTAAATATACCGAGTCGTCAGGTAGGGGGAGATTATTTTGATGTCATTCCTGTTTCTGATGATCTATACGGCATTGCCATCGCCGATGTATCGGGTAAAGGCGCTGGTGCTGCCTTGCTCATGGCCAATCTCCAGGCCAGCCTTCAAGCCCTCACTGCGGGTGGTGTGGAAATTGGGGAGATGGTTTCGCGTATTAATAACCTTATCTACCGTAATACTGCACTCGATAAATTTATCACGTTCTTTTATGGACAACTCCAAATCAAAACAAATATTTTTACTTTCTGCAACGCGGGTCACAATCCTCCTTATAAGATGAGTCGAGAGGGAAAAACTGAAGAACTCTCAATTGGGGGTATCATCCTTGGTATGATGCCTGATATGAAATTTGAGACGGGGGAAGTCACTCTGAAACCGGGGGATAGAATTGTCATGTATACCGATGGCATTACCGAAGCCATGGATACGAAGGAAGAAGAATTTGGGGAGGAACGGTTACAAAATACCATTCAAAAATGGCCCGATTTATCGGCCCAAGATTTGATGGATAAAATCGGTTCTGAAGTGAAGCATTATAGCGAAGGGGCTCCTCAGGCCGATGATATTACGATGGTTGTTTTAAAAGCGACATTCGGTTCATAATATCACTCATTCGATTCACTGATTACGTTCTTTTTTATTCCATAATATTTTGAATTAATCAAAAAAATAAATTGAAGGTTCCGAGTGGATAAAAAATCTTTTCGGCAACGTGTTGAGGGGGAGATTCTAATACTGGATGGTGTCTATGGGACAATGCTTCAGCCCTATATGCCACCAGGGGCCTGCATAGATAGAATTAACATAGATGAGCCCGATCTGGTATGTGGTATATATTCTGCGTATGCAAAAGCGGGCGCTGATATTGTTTCAACAAATACCTTCGGTGCGAACCGTGTAAAGCTTCTTGAATATGGTTTAAGTGAAAAAACTCGAGAAATTAATTACACTGCTGCAAAATCGGCCAAGAAGACGGTCGGAGATCGCATTTGGGTGGCTGGTTGTATCGGACCCACAGGGAAACTCGTTGAGCCCATCGGTGAGATCTCCTTCGATGAGACATATAATACCTTCCGTGAACAGGTTATTGCCCTGGCCGAAGGGGGTGTCGACCTTTTTTTACTCGAAACATTCTCCGATTTAAAAGAGATAAAGATTGCCGTATTGGCAGTCATAGAAAATACCGATCTCCCGGTCATGGCTTCGATGACTTACGATGAAAGTTACACCAGCTTCTTGGGAACCGATCCAGTCACAGCGGCAAATGTACTTGTCTCCCTGGGTGTTGATGCTGTTGGGGTGAACTGTTCTACCGGACCGGAATCCATGCTGGAGGTTCTTGGGAGATATGCACAAACGACGGATTGCCCTCTCTTCCTCGAACCCAATGCAGGC
>Ga0114922_10002352_pt1 | contig 17724 bp, 15 predicted proteins | sample AartaG_FD_100975 | JGI IMG/M metagenome (GOLD analysis project Ga0114922, IMG submission 100975) | Deep subsurface microbial communities from Aarhus Bay to uncover new lineages of life (NeLLi) - Aarhus_00045 metaG | ecosystem: Environmental > Aquatic > Marine > Oceanic > Sediment | place...
AAGATATAATTTTCATCCTGAACTTTTTTCTATCGTATACCACTGGAGAGCTAAGAGACGCACCATGGTGCGTCTCTACTTTTTCCCCCGACGTTCACTTCGTTCAGTCGGGGTTTCCGCTTCGCTCCAACTTTTTCCCCCGACGTTCATTTCATTCAGCCGGGGTTTCCGCTTCGCCCGCTTACGCGGGCTTCGCTCCAACTTTTTACTTTTTACTTTTTCCTTTGTACTTTTATCTTTTATCTTAAATTTTAGCTTATGAAAAATCTACAATTCTTCCTCTTATAACTAGAAATATCTTTTCTTACAATCTCTTCCTGTTCTGACAGCACAACCGGAGAATCAATTTTAGTGGATACCAGCCTCACCCACGGCCCCGAAAACGGTTCGCTTGTTATTGTTGGAGGTGCGATGCGGGATACCAATATTGTCGACCGGTTCATTGAACTGGCAGGAGGCATAGATGCTCCTATGGTTGTTATCCCTACTGCATCGGGAGCAGAGGAGATCAACCACGAAAGAATAACACGATTTCTTACAGCGCGTGGGGCAACTGATGTCACAGTGGTTCATACATACGATTCACTTGAAGCAGATACACCGGAATTCACAGAACCAATAAAAAGGGCATCGGGATTATGGTATGCCGGCGGAAGACAATGGCGTATTGTTGATGCCTATGGAGGAACTATAACCGAACAAGAGATAAGAAAAATCCTTGACCGTGGAGGCGTGATAGGAGGATCATCAGCCGGAGCAACAATACAGGGGAGCTACCTTGTCAGGGGAGATACAAAGGCAAATACAATTATGATGGGTGATCATGAAAAAGGCTTCAATTACCTTACTGCATCGGCTATCGATCAGCACCTGCTGGTACGTAACCGCCAGCACGACCTTGTCGAAGTAATTGAGGCACACCCCCACCTTCTGGGTATAGGCCTGGATGAAAATACCGCTATAATCGTACAGGGTGATGAATTTGAAGTTATCGGGAAAAGTTACGTGGCAATATACGACTATAGCCTGTGGAATGAAGGTGATAACGGTGAATCACCTTTAACTAACGGCGGAAAATTTTTCCTCCTGAGAGCCGGCGACAGGTATAATGTATATGAACGCAAAGTAACTGAATGGTCAGGTGGCGAAAACCGTGACATATTTGCAGAACCCGATTCAACACTTGTGTCTGGTAATTGATAAATGCCGACTGAGGACCGACAATGATCTCTATCACCATGATAATATGATGCAAATTATCATTAGCCATGAGGAACATCACTGTGAGAATTTGTCCGTCACATAATATATAAGTACTTTTATTTCAGGAAAAAAAGCCTGCCCCCAGACATGCAGGCATGGGATGTCCAATAAAGGCCCGGTCATCCCAAAATATGGACGAAAGGCGGTCAATGGTTCTTTACAAAGAGTTAGGTTTATTTCTACATGGATTCATTTTCATTTCCATTTTCATTTCCATTCGACAGTCTGGTTGTTAGGGTTTGCGACCGCCTTTCTTTCTTTAAAAAGTAATTTATAGAAGATAGGGTTAATAATTTAAAAGAAGCAAATAGTGTTTTGGCATACTATTTGCTTCTTCTTTTGTACACAGGCAATCTCCAATATATACCTCGAATTTAGGGCAGCCAGGTAAACAAGATCTTACCTGGCTTTTACTTTGTATACCGAGTTTATTATCTCCTGGTTACAGCTTCTCGATAGGTTATGAATATCGAATATCGAACAATGAATGATGAATTATGAAGTGATAAATTTTGCATTCGTTATTCGATATTCTACATTCTAACGATATTTTTTATTTTATTGGGTCAAAAATCTTCAAAAACTCTTATATCCAATAATCTCCCTTACATCCCTGATCGTCTTCCCCGCGCTCTCCCTGGCTTTCTCCGCTCCTTCCCTCACAACCTTTGACAGGTAGTCATTATCTGCAGTTATTTCATTTATCCTCTTGCGTATGGGAGTGGTAAAATTAATTATGTCCTCGGCGAGCTGCTTCTTCATATCGCCATAGCGTATCTCGCAGGAAGCATGCTTTTCCCTGAAAAATTCCACCGTGGAAGGATCAGACATCACCTCCATCAGTGTAAACAGGTTTTTTATGGGATCAGACGGTTCCTGGTTGGGTTTCTCCGGGCCGGTATCGGTAACAGCCCTCATAACTTTTTTTCGTATGGTCTTCGGGTCATCCACCAGCAAAATGCCATTACCCTCGCTCTTGCCCATCTTACCGGTACCATCAAGTCCGGGTATTTTTATCAGCTCTTCACCAAAATTATATGCATCAGGCTCAGGGAAATAATCAACATTATACATGGTATTAAAGCGGCGGGCAAATTTACGGGTCATCTCCAGGTGCTGCTCCTGGTCCTTTCCCACAGGGACCTTGTTGGCCCTGTGAATAATTATATCGGCTGCCATGAGCACAGGATAGGTAAGCAGTCCGGCATTCACGTTCCCCGGCTGCCTCCTCACCTTCTCCTTGAATGATGTGGTGCGCTCAAGCTCACCAACATAGGCATTCATATTGAGCAGCAGGTACAGCTCGCATACCTCCGGCACATCACTCTGTATATACAGTGTGGCTATGTCAGGATCAATACCGCAGGCCAGATATTCGGTCATTACCTGCCGTATATTCCAATGCAGGTCGGTGGGGTTGGGATGTGTGGTAAGCGAATGATAATCTGCAATAAAGAAATAACACTTGTTCTCGTGCTGCATCTTTAACGCATTGCGTACCATGCCGAAATAATTACCTAGGTGCAGATTGCCTGTTGACCTGATGCCGCTTACTACCGTATCCATCTCTGAAGAATTAAATTTCAACGCAAACCTACTTTATTTTTAATAAATAACCAATATAAGATTCCAGGCCCGTTAAGCTTTTATTATCTTTGCAAAAATCAGCATGCTTATGGAATCAACACGACAGAAGAAAGTAGCGAGATTATTGCAGAAAGAGCTGGCTGAGATACTCAGACAAAAAACCACAGAACTGGCCAGGGGCAAAATGTTAACGGTAACAACCGTAAGGGTAAGCCCTGACCTCAGCCTGGCTAAAATATACCTCAGCATATTCCCTTCTGATAACAGTGAATCTGCACTGGGGCGTATAACTGACAATACACCCAGGATAAGAAACGAACTGGGAAATAAAATACGTAAACAGCTGAGGATAATACCCGAAATAGCATTCTATCTTGACGACAGCCTTGATTATATCGATAATATTGACTCTATCCTGAACAAGGATTAATACTGACATAATGAAATATGATCCGGTAAAAAGCCGTATTGGTAAAATAGTCAACAGGTCGGTATTACTAAGGAAAATATTCTACACCTTACTGGATATCCTGCTGCTGCGTACATGGCATGTGAAAAGAATCCTCAGGCAGTACGCTGCACAAAATGCCGGGGCTGAAAATATACTGGATGCCGGATCAGGATTCGGTCAGTACACATGGAGGATGTGGAAGATAAATAAGAACTGGAATATCCTTGGCCTCGACATCAAGGAGGAACAGATAAACGACTGCAATAAATTTATAAGCAATACAAAAGCTGCCGGCAAAGTGTCATTCAGGCTTGCTGACCTCACCACCTATAAAGAAGATGAAAAATATAACCTGGTATTGTCTGTGGATGTTATGGAACATATTGAAGATGACAGGACGGTATTCCGCAATTTCTTCAGCTCACTGAGTAAAAACGGGTGGCTCATAATATCAACACCATCCGATAAATGCGGATCTGATGTGCATAATGAAGATGACCATTCATTTATTGAAGAACATGTGAGGGACGGCTACGGCAGGGATGAGATAACGGAAAAACTGCAGTCGGCAGGGTTCAGTAATGTAGAAACCATCTATACCTACGGACGCCCGGGTAAAATATCATGGAAGATATCAATGAAATACCCGATACTCATGCTTAATACTTCAATGATCCTTGCCATTATACTGCCGTTTTATTATATTTTAGCAATGCCCTTTGCTCTTATACTTAATTATTTGGATGTGCGTTTAAAACACAGTGAGGGCACAGGCCTGCTGGTTATTGCAAAAAAATAAGACAATTGAAACTGTCGTTATACATAGCAAAAAGGTACCTGTTCGCGAAAAAATCGCGTAATGCAATAAATGTTATTTCTGGTATCTCGGCAGCAGGTGTAACCATAGGTACCATGGTACTCATAATAGTACTCTCCGTCTTTAACGGACTGGAAGATATGGTTAATACCCTCTTCTCAACCTTCGATCCCGACCTCGAGGTAAAAATAAGCAGGGGTAAGGTATTTGTTCCCGGGACTGATCAACTCAAAGCCCTGGATGAGATGGAGGGAATAGCTGATTACTCACTCGTGCTCGAAGAAAATGCTCTCCTCCACTACGACGAAAAGCAATATATTGCCACTGTGAAAGGGGTGAACGAAAACTATCCTGATATTACCGGCCTCGACAGCGCGATGTGGGATGGATCATTTCTCCTGAAAGCAGACAATGGCAGATCATATGCAGTTGTGGGACTGGGTGTGGCAAACAACCTCGGTATAGGTCTCAGCTTTATTACTCCATTGATAATCTATGTCCCTGAACGGGTGGGTAACGTGACTGATCCAGCCAATGCCTTTGTCAGAAAAGTAATATTCCCCTCGGGTATATTCTGTGTTGAACAGGAATACGATTCGCGTTTTATCTATGTACCCATAGATGTAATGAGGGAATTACTGATGTACAATGATGAAGTATCATCCCTCGAGATAAAATTCACAGAGGGGACAGAAGCAGAGGACGTGCAGCCAGCAGTTGAGAAATTATTCGGTCCCGGGTATACCGTCAGGAATAAATATCAGCAACAGGAGATATTCTATAAAGTAATGAAATCGGAACGGCTGGCTATATTCTTTATACTTACTTTCATACTTATTATTGCTTCATTCAATATTATCGGATCACTTACAATGTTGATAATTGAGAAAGAAAGGGATATAAGTATATTACGTAACCTGGGAGCCGCTAATAAACTCATTAAGAGAATATTCATATTCGAAGGATGGATGATATCCGTTATAGGTGCAGTGAGTGGCCTGTTGCTCGGATTGCTTATATGCTGGCTGCAACAGGAATTCGGGATGGTAAAACTACAGGGGGAAACACTCCTATTGGATGCATACCCTGTTACAATGAAGCTGACTGATTTCTTTGCCGTGCTTGGAACTGTACTGTTGATAGGATATATTGCAGCGTGGTACCCTGCTCATTATATGTCAAAAAAATATCTGAAGCATGAAAATAGGAATTAGAAATACAGGCCTTCTGATCATCCTGTTACTGTTAATGGTGCAATCATGCAACAAAACCACTAAATCAGGTATTAAACGGTCGGAGGTCATTCCTGAAAAAGAAATGGTTGAAATACTGAGCGACCTTTATCTGGTTGATGGCCTGCTTAACTATCCTCCAATAAGAAGCGAATTTTCCGAGAAAGACTCTACTGAGAATTATAGTGACGTCATCCGTGAGCATGGCTACACAAAAGAAAAAGTAGATAATAGCATGAAGTACTACTTTATCGATAAACCAAAAAAATATGAGGCAATTTACGATAGGGTGATAGAAAAGTTGTCAGGTATGGAAGCTGATGTGATAGCGCATTTATCCCAGAGTACTGATCCCAACCTGAACCTGTGGGACGGTGAAAGAAGCTATAGCCTCCCTGATGTGGGTGTAACTGATCCTATTGAATTCAGCGTACGTACCAGAGGATTGGGCGAATATGTTATTAGAGCACGGATAATGCTTTATGAAGATGACCAAAGTATCGACCCGCATTCAGAGGTATGGTTCTGGTATGATGACGGAACGGAAGAAGGAATGAAAATACCATGGGAAAGAATAAACCTGGCAAAAAGCGGCAGACCCGAAATAATAACAATGAAAAAGGAACTGGAAGATCCAAGAGTTACACATATAAAGGGAAAATTGCTTAACCATACCGATCAGCCGGGCCACTGGGAAAAACATGCAATGGTGACAAACATAACTATTACAAGAATTACCAGGAAAAATGACTTAATACCACCCGGATGAGAAGGTTCTCAGCACAATATATTATTACCGGTACTGGCAAAATACTAAAAAGAGGTATAATAACAACTGGCGACCAGGGACGTATCACCGGGATTATTGACACAGGAGGCGATCTTCGTGAATTATTAAAAACTGAATTCTATAACGGGATCATCGTTCCCGGTTTCGTGAATTGCCATTGCCACCTCGAACTATCGGGAATGCATAAAAAGGTAAATGCCCATACCGGCCTGGGTGTCTTTATAAAAAATGTAAGGGAAACAAGGCCACAGGAAAGCACTGAAAACGCAAAATTAATTGCTGAGGCCGACATCATGATGTATAATACAGGTATCTCTGCCTGCGGTGATATATGCAACAGCAGCATCAGCTTTGGAATAAAAGAGGAAAGCCCCATAAAATATATTAACTTCCTTGAAGTATTTGGCATAGACCCATTGAAAGCCGGTAAAAGGATCAGCGAGGTGAGGGAGCTCAAAAAGGAAGCAGATAAATATTCTTCAGCCTCGTATATAGTCCCTCACTCTTTCTACTCAATGTCGGCAACACTGATGAAAAAGATCAAAGAGCTGACATCAGCAAATGAGATTACCACAGTGCATTTTAAGGAGTCGGAGCAGGAGATTAAACTGTTGAAAAATGCCGGGGGTGAGCTTATGGAATCATACAGGGCAATGGGTATAAGCCCGGGTATGCTGCATGACCGTATACCTGATCATATTACCGGTATCAGGGAATATATTACCGGTAATGGTAACCTCATACTTGTTCATAATACGTTTGCAGGTGAAGAAGATATTGAAGCAGCCGCTGAAAGAGGTAATTGCTTCTTCTGCCTGTGCCCCCGGTCAAACATGTATATTGAAAATGCACTGCCATCCGTAAACAGACTTATTGACCGGCGATCGGCAATAGTGATTGGTACCGACAGCCTTGCATCAAATAAAAGCCTGAACATGCTTGAGGAAATAAAGATCATCAGCAGCCACTTTCCTGCCGTACCACTGGAAGAACTTGTAGCCTGGTCTACCATCAACGGGGCCAGGGCACTTAAGATAGATGGTGATTACGGTAGTATAGAAACCGGGAAAACACCCGGGCTGGTACTGATTGAAAATGCTGACCTCGCAAATATGAGGCTTACAGCTGAGAGCAGGTCTATACGGCTGGTATAAAGCTAATCCCTGGTGCCTGAAATATAATCTACGGCACTCCTGTCGTCAACCATCATATGATCATCAAACCATTTCTCGAGGTAAAAATACATATCGTCATATACATCATCATCACCCCTCTCGTAACCTTCCCTGAAAGCCAGTATATGGTCAATAAACTCCTTATGCGATTCCCTGTGATTTTCCAGCTTATTATAATTAAGCTCCTTCATATTTATTTCCTCCCTGATCATGTATTGCTCATAATAATAAGTGAGCTGGAAGAAAATATCGGATATATCGCGATCCTTCACACCCCCTGCAATAATTCTTTTCATCTGGTTGATGATTTCAAGGAATTTCTTAGCCTGTTCATCATACAGCTCATTATGCAACTCATACTCCTTTTTCCAGGTATATGGATCAGGACTGATTGATCTTTCCATGAGATATATTTTAATAATTCGTGCCTTGTACTTCAGGATGTAAATATACAACACGGTAATGCTAATAAAATGACAATAATCATGGCTGCAATTGAATTCTGTACATCTTTCAAATTATACTATTTTTGTTAGTAATTATCACCTGTATATTTACCGTCCACAGTTCTGTCACCAGCTGTCCCATGAAAAACAATGAAAAAAAAAACATACTTATCTGTCCCCTTAACTGGGGATCCGGTCATGCAACAAGGGTACAGGTGATAGCATGGGAATTAAGAAAAAGAGGCTATAAGATATACATTGCAGCACCCCGGGGTCTTCATAAAACATTTGATAAAGCCGTGTATGATGAACTTATAACCTTAAGATCGCCATCAGTGTATTATCCAGGATTCACCCCCCTGTTCATTGTAGTGATATTCCAGATGCCTGTGCTCCTGGTGGCATTCCTTGCCGACCGGTTACGCCTGCCGGGTATAATACGCAAATATGGCATCGACCTTGTTATCAGCGATAACCGTTTTGGCATGTGGAGCAGGAGAGCATACAGTATATATATCACTCATCAGTTGAGGGTGGCGCTTCCCCGCGGTCTTGGATTTGTTGAAACGCTCGTTTCTGCCGTCCACCGTTCTATTGCCGGCAGATATGATGAATCTTGGGTACCCGACTTTCCCGGTGAGAATAACCTCAGCGGCATGCTTTCGCATGATTGCAGGATGCCCTCCAATACAAAGTATATAGGCCCTCTCAGCCGCTTTTATAAGCTTGATGTCCCTATCAAGAATAGACCTTTCTCCTCCTGTTCAGAGGAGGAGTACCCCGAGTACTCGGGGGGAGGTGGTGTGCATGACTTTGGGTTTCCACCATCTCAATACACCCTGGCTATTCTATCCGGCCCCGAACCACAGCGCACCATCTTTGAGAATATTATTACCTCGCAAAAGGATAAATTACCGGGTAAGCTGATTATTGTTGCCGGCACACCGGGAGATAATAAGCAAACTGCTGCTGATGACATACTGAGATACTCCTGGCTTGATGGCGCAGCTCTGAAGCAGCTGATGGAACAGGCGGACCTTATTATTTGCCGCTCGGGTTACAGCACAATAATGGACCTTTTTTATACAGGGAAAACTGCACTCCTGGTACCCACACCCGGGCAGCCGGAACAGGAATACCTGGCCTGTTACCTGGCTGAGAGATATAATTTCACCACCATTACGCAAAGGCAGCTGGCCGGGTATGGTGATATACCTGCTGTTAATAATGACATAAAATGGCCAGGAATAGATAAAGACCTACTGGATAACGCTTTGGATCAGCTCCTTAGAAAACTACCATAACAAGCCATATGGTAAGGAAGCCAAGTGCAAAACCGGCGTATATTTGCGACTGGTTATGAGAATTAAGGTATAACCTTGAAGCCATTACCAGGCCCGAAATCAGTATCAGGGGTATCCATATTGCCGCCAGGTTGGCATACATCCTCACCGACAGGGCCATGACAGTGGCCAGCAGGCTGCCCAGGCCGGCAGAATGAATCGAGATTTTCCACCTGAAGGTTATTACCAGTATAAGTACAGACAATATGGCTGTGGCAAGAATAAACGACTTTATAATCCCAGGTACCTGGAATGAATAAAATATTACGGTCGTAACCAGGTACATCAGGCTGCCGATAGCCATTGGTACGATCCTGTCAGACCTTGTGTTCATACTGTATGATGATATGATGTTCCTGTATTTCAGCAGGGGCATGAGGGCTACAGGAACAACGGTCATATTAACAAAAGCCAGTAACAGGATAACACCTTTCAGACTTCCGTACCTTACTGCCAGCTCATAGGCAAATAAGGTGGGGGCATTGAATATTATCAGTAATCCGTATACCGGTAAAAATCCCGGGAAAAAAATTACAGACAGTATCTGTGAACTCAGCTTTAGCGATGTATTATCCGAAAATTTTGTCATTATGCTTCCTTCCTTAATCTCGCGACAGGTATATTCAGCTGCTCACGGTACTTGGCCACCGTGCGCCTGGCAATCTGATATCCTTTCGATTGTAATATTTCTGTTAACTTCTCATCGGTCAGTGGCTTTTTTTTCTCCTCGTTCTTAATACATTCCTGCAGTATACTTTTTATCTCGCGGGTCGATACCTCTTCACCGCTATCGGTTTGCAATCCTTCAGAGAAGAAATATTTCAGGGGGAGGATGCCAAAATGTGTCTGGATATACTTACTGTTTGCCACCCTTGATACTGTCGAGATATCAAGTCCCGTCATGTCGGCAATATCTTTAAGGATCATTGGCTTGAGCTTTGTCTCATCACCCTCTATGAAATATTCGTTTTGAAAATCAAGTATTGCATTCATGGTAAGCAGCAGGGTATTATGTCTCTGCCTCATGGCGTCGATAAACCATTTGGCAGAATCCAGTTTCTGCTTGACAAATGATACTGCTTCTTTCTGTGTTTTGGTTTTTTCCTTACTTCTCGAATAGGCTTCGAGCATCTCTGCATATGTCCTGTTGATCCTCAGCTCAGGCACGTTGCGGCTGTTAAGGCTTATCTCCAGCCCATCTTCGTTATATTCAAGTATAAAATCAGGTATTATATGATAGCTGTCTTTATGCAGCGGGTCGCTGAATGACCCTCCTGGTTTCGGGTTCAGTTTGAGTACTATATCCAGGGCATCCTTTAACTCCTTATCACTTAATCCAAGCCTTGTTTTTATCTTTTCATAATGCTTCCTTGTGAACTCATCAAAATACTTATCCAGTATAGCAGTAGCATTTTTTATTTCAGGGTTATCCTGGTCTTTCCTTACCAGCTGCAGCATCAGGCATTCGCGAAGGTCCCTGGCTCCCACACCGACAGGTTCAAGGTCCTGTACAATCTCCAGTATCTCCAGAAGCTCTTCCTCTGTGGCGGTAATATTCTGTGAAAAAGCAAGGTCGTCAACAATATTCTCAATCTCCCTTCTCAGGTATCCGTCGTCATCTATATTACCCAGGATATAATCAACAAGTACCTCCTGTTTCTCATCGAGCGAACGCAGGCCTACCTGGCTGGCAAGGAATTCATGGAACGATGTTCCTGTTGAGAATGGTATCTCCTGTTTCTGCCCTTCTCCCCTGCTGTAATTTCTTGATTCCAGCCTGTAATCAGGTATATCTTCATCCTCAAGGTAATCATCCAGTGAAAATTCATCCTGTTCATTATCACTCAGATTATCATCATCATCCTGAGTTACTTCATTCTCATCTTCCTCATCACCTTCCTCCAGTGCCGGGTTTTCCTCCATCTCCTTCTTAATCCTCTGCTCCAGCTGCATGGTTGGTATCTCCAGCAGCTTGATCATTTGTATCTGCTGCGGTGACAGTTTCTGTAATAGCTTTTGTGTTAATTTCTGTTTTAACATCTTCTCCTCATCTCGAAACTAAAATTCAGCATTCCTTGGCGTACGGGGGAAAGGGATCACATCCCTTATATTCTTCATGCCCGTAACAAACAGCATCAGTCTTTCAAAACCCAGTCCGAAACCGCTGTGCGGGGCAGTACCAAATTTGCGTGTCTCCAGGAACCACCAAAGTTCCTTTTCGGGTATACCCAGTTCTTTTATCCTGCCCTCCAGCTTATCATATTCTTCCTCCCTCTGTGACCCGCCTATTATTTCCCCTATCAGCGGGAACAGAACATCCAATGCCCTCACTGTCTTGCCGTCATCATTCTGCTTCATATAAAAAGCCTTGATATCCATGGGATAATCAGTCACCATTACCGGCCGTTTGTAATGCTGCTCAACAAGGTATCTCTCATGCTCAGCCTGCAGGTCCTTGCCCCAGTCAACGGGAAATTCCCAGTCCTTACCGGCTTTGGAGAGAACATTAACGGCCTCGGTATAGGTTATCCGGGCATAATCATTGGCGAGCACAAAATGCAGCCTTTCTATCAACCCCTTATCATCTGTCATAGCATTGAGAAACTCAAGATCATCACCGCAATTATCCAGCACATACCTTATCAGGTATTTTGTTAATTCTTCTGCCAGGTCCATGTTATCATTAATATCATAGAAGGCCATCTCCGGTTCTATCATCCAGAATTCCGCAAGGTGCCTGGGAGTATTCGAGTTTTCTGCCCTGAAAGTCGGGCCAAAGGTGTATATCTCGCCCAGCGAGAGTGCCCCCAGCTCACCTTCCAGCTGGCCTGATACGGTTAGGTTTGTTTCCTTACCGAAAAAATCCCTGCTAAAGTCAACTTTACCATTCCCATCCTTTGGTGCATCATTCAGGTCAAATGTTGTAACCCTGAACATCTCTCCTGCACCCTCTGCATCTGAACCTGTAATGATTGGTGTGTGCAGGTAATAGAATCCCTTTTCATTGAAATATTTATGAACGGCATAGGCCAGGGCATGCCTTATCCTGAATACCGCACCGAATGTGTTGGTCCTGAACCGCAGGTGTGCTATCTCGCGCAGGAACTCCATCGAGTGACCCTTTTTCTGCAGGGGGTATTTCTCCGGATCGGCCGGTCCGTATATTTCTATCTTCCTGGCCTGTATCTCAAGATTCTGACCCTTGCCTTCTGACCGGACAAGCTTTCCTTCAACGGCCAGGCAGGCTCCCGTTGTTATAAGCTTGAGCTTATCTTCATCAAAGGCCTGCATATCGACCACTACCTGGATATTATGTATAGTCGAACCGTCATTCATGGCAATAAAGGAAACCTGCCTGCTTCCCCTCCTTGTTCTTACCCATCCTTTAACCAGAACATCCCTGCCGGGCTCAGAACTTAATACCTGCTTTATTTTCTCTCTACGCATAAAAATCCTGCTTTTGTCATTTATAAGTTATGACAAAAATAAAAACTAATATTTAATTTAGCATGATTTTTGTGGGTTATTTGCCCTTTCGTGCTGGTGTGGGTCTAGCTCACCTCGATGGTCGTGGATCTAGCTCACCTCGATGGTGTGGATCCAGCTCACCTCGATGGTCGTGGATTTGAAATCCACGACCTCTCGTTCGCTGTAATCCACTCCTCTTAACCTCTTTGTTGGTGTGGGCCTCTGCCCTGCCGTCCGAAGCTTTAGCTGAGGAGTGATCCTTAGCCTATTTTATGTTGCTCGCCCCCACCAGCCACAATCACTGTCCGCTCGCGAGCTCGCCCCGAATTCTCGGGGCTCGGTTCGCGATAATCAGCATCAACCGTACATGAACTGTGCTTTTGAAGCAAAACTTGCTCTCGGATTCACGCAGCATACGGGTATTTTTGAGCTATTGGCTATGATCTGTTGTTCCTGTGCACCAAGCATATAATCGGCAACGGTGATATTTTTTGTTGTCATTATCAATATCAGGTCTGCATTAATGCTCTCTGCAAAGCTGATGGTCTGCTGTGCCAGGTGGCCCTTTTTCATCTCATGTATCTCGTACTCGATATTATTCTGTATAAGATATTTAATTGCAAAATTCAGGTTTATATTGGTCTTTTTAAGCAGGCTCTTATCAGAGATAACTGTCTTTATGATATGAACTTTAGAGTCAAAATATTTACCCATGAAGATGGTCATCTTGAGTTTTTCTTTATTCTCCGACCTGAAATCAACAGGGAAAACGATATTCTGGTATTTCTCCATATCCTTTGGCATATCCTGTACCACGATAAAAGGCACCTTTGATCCTACCAGCACCTTTAGAGCCCAGCTTCCCGTTAACTTCTGCATACCTTTCATGCCATGTGTTCCCATAACAACGAGGCTGGCCTCTTCTTCATTCACAAACTCGGCGATAGCTGTAAAGATAGTCCCCGGGATGAGGGCTATATTTATCTCTATATCATAAAGCTCCATCCCATTGCTTGCCACCTTGCCCAGTTTGGCTTCCATCTTTTTATATTCCCCGGTTTTTATTTTTCTGTCGACTATATGAAGCAGGTGAATACGGGCATTTATCATCTTGGATATCTTGGCCGCATGTGCAAGTGCATATTCAGCTTTTACTGTAAAATCCCATGGGACAACAATAATTTCCTTTTCCTTTTCCATGATTTCTAAAGTATTGTATCTAACGTAAAGTTAAACTCTTTTCGCAAATAATCAAACCATTTCGTGCGCTAATGCAGGTTATTTGAACAGTTGATGCTTATTTACCTTTTTGGGGCACAAGGTATGTGCAGCTTACCGCCACGAATAATGCCACAAGGAATGTCAGCAGTCGTGCCGGGATGCCTTTCTCTGTATATGATGTCACCCTGTAATGCTGCTCGAACCCGCCACTTATCCAGAACACCGTGAACAGCAGACCAATTATTATGGCTGCTATAGCCCCCGTGATCAGCACCGCTGCGAGAGCAGGCGGGCATCGATATTAAACAATGTATGTAATGTCTTGCCCCCCCTCCAAGGAATTGTGCTCCCACGTAGAAAAAAAAGAAGAACACTATTGTAAGGCTTCCCACTATCCTTATCTGTCTTCCGCTGGCATATGCAGCTTCCGGCAATCCCATGTAGATAACCATCACGATCAAGATCTGTACCTGGTGTTCCATAGTCCCCCGGTTTTTTAATCCACTAATTTAATCAGATAGGTGAAAAATCACAACGGCGTGTTTTTAAAGTTAAAGAAATTGGAAAATTTGTTTGAACCGTTTGAGCGCCTGCCTGACGGCAGACAGGTTTGAATGTTTGAGCTTTTGATCCGGTTCTGTATGCTTTCAAACCTTTCAAACTTTCAAACATTCAAACCATAATTATATCTCAAGTGAATTTTTAGGTATAACATCCCATCAGTGGTACATACTTTTCTGCTGCCTGTACAGCTTACTGTACGTCCCTCTTGCCTTAACCAGCTCAGTATGCGAGCCCGTTTCAATCACCCTTCCCCTGTCAATCACGATTATCCTGTCGGCTATACTCACATTTGCCAGCCTGTGACTTATCAGTATGCAGGTGCGTCCTGCTGCCAGTTCACTGAAGCGGGTAAATATCTCGTATTCTGCGTTTGCATCCAGTGCACTTGTCGGCTCATCCAGTATGAGTATCTCTGAATCCCTGTACAGGGCACGTGCAAGGGCTATCTTTTTCCACTCACCCCAGCTCAGCTCCCTGCTGTCGTCAAACAACCTTCCTATAACTGTGTCATATTTTCTGGGTAAGCCGTTCAGCAGGTCATGTATACCAGCCTTTATAGCCGATTGATGCATCCTCTCCTTATCCTTCTCCGAGAATATATCCCCTGCTCTGATATTATCACCTGCGCTGAGATTGTAAAGCATAAAATCCTGGAATACCACTGAGAAGAACCTGCGGTACTTCTCCGGGTCAATATTCCTTATATCATTACCATCTATCAGTATTTTCCCTGCCTGCGGATCATACAGCCTGCACAGGAGTCTCACCAGTGTTGTTTTGCCTGCACCGTTGGCTCCAACCAGTGCCACCGTTTCCCCTTTATTGATCTTTATATCAATCCCTCTTAATACATCATTACCGGAGGAAGGATACCTGAAATAAAGGTTTTCTATTCTTATATTGCTCCTGAACCTGTCAACATCTATTATTGGCGGCACCACAACTACCTTTTCCTTCAGGTCAAGAAACTCAAATACATCACTTATGAAAAGGCTGTCTTCGTATAATCCCGCCGTGGCGCCCAGTATTTGTTTTATATATGTCATGCCCATCCTGAAAGCCAGCAGGAACATGGCCAGGTCACCCAGGCCAATATCCGAGCTGATGGTTTTCATAACAATATAATAAAGGGTTATCATTACGGCAGCAGCCTTGAAGATACCCGAAACCAGTTCAATAAGTGAGCGCTTTCTTACAATGTCCAGCTCCTCCTTCTTCTGCATATCAAAATTCTCACGGAAGAGAGTCGAGAAAAAATCACCCAGTCCGAATAACCGTAGTTCACGCGATGGCCTGTCCCCGGTCAGCAACCAGTTGAAATATGCAGCCTTTCGCGCAACAGGTGTAAGCTCCCTGCGAAAATTATACAGCACGTCTGAATAATAGACCCTGAGCCATATTCCCGGTATATTGGCAACAAGAAGTATTACTACAAGCCACCAGTTAAGCGTTGCCAGCATTCCTGCCATCAGTACTAAAGAGATACCTGACCTCAGAATCGATACCAGATTGTTTACTATCGATGCAGGCCTGAACGGAGCCTCACGGGAAGCCCTTGTAAGGTGATCATAATAATCAGGGTTCTCGAAATGCTGCAGGTCAAGGGATACAGACTTCTTATGTATCAGCCTGTACATATACGACTCCAGGTTGTAGGCCTGCTTTCTCCTTACCAGGTTACCGAGCGATTGTGCAGCCTCATCAATGAAATATATTATTGCTATGGCCAGTATCATTAACAGTACCATCTTTGTATTGGTGGCACTGACATCACCCGCAGCTACCGTCACAGCATCAATAAGCTTTTTGATATACCATATCAGTGCAAGCGGCATAAAGCTGCTTACCAGTGACAGTAATATATTAGCGGCCGTCCATCCCGGGGCCGAACGCCTCACCAGCTGAAGTGATTTCCTGAACAGACTGATCCTGGATTTCATAACCTGAAGATACAAATTATTTGGCATCCTGAACACAGCAAAGGATCTGCCCACTGGAAGAATGGATTAATGGAATGATGGAATATTGGAATATTCCATCATTCCAATTAGTAATCATGTTCCTATCAATCATCAAATAAGTCTTATCTTTGCAAAAAAATTTTTATGACTAAGAAGAAAAAACCGGCAAAGATGATGAAGAAGCTTGCCGTACAGGTAAAAGAAGTATTCCAGGGTGAACCCCTTAAAATATTCAATTATAAACAGGTATCAGCACGCTTGAATATCACCGATACCGTACAGCGCAATCTGGTATCAAAAATATTGTACGATCTTAAAAGCAAAGGATATATTGAAGAGGTAAATAAAGGACGCTACCGTTCAAGGCAGTCAGGTGCATATATAACAGGAACCGTGGATATGACCCGTATGGGTTACGGATTTATCACCAGTGCCGATATCGAAGAAGATGTATTCGTTTCTAACCGTAACCTTAACACCGCCCTCCATGGCGATAAGGTGAAGGTGAGGCTTATGGTACGCAGGAAAGGTAACAGGCCCGAAGGTGAGGTAATAGAAATTATTGAAAGGGCACGCGAGACATTCGTGGGGACAGTGGAAGTGATGCCGCAATTCTCCTTCCTTATACCCGATAATAAGGGAATGCCATTCGACCTCTTCATCCCCAACGAAAATCTTAATGGTGCAAAACAGGGTATGAAAGCTGTGGCACGCATCACCCACTGGGACAGCAGGCAGAAAAACCCCGTGGCCGAGATAGTGAAGGTGCTGGGCATGCCCGGGGAGCATGAAACAGAGATGCATGCCATACTGGCCGAATTTGAACTGCCCTACGAATTCTCTGATAAAGTTGAATCAGCTGCTCAGAAAATACCAGTTGAAATTACAGGGGAAGAAATAAGCAGGCGGCGCGACTTCAGGAAAGTGCCCACATTTACCATTGACCCGGTGGATGCAAAAGATTTCGACGATGCCCTCTCATTACGTAAGCTGGAAAACGGTCTGTGGGAAGTGGGCGTGCATATTGCCGATGTTACATATTATGTTAAACAGGATACCATAATCGACAGTGAGGCAGAAAAACGGGGCACATCAGTATACCTGGTCGATCGCGTGGTGCCCATGCTGCCCGAGCGATTATCCAATAACGTATGCTCCCTCAACCCCGGGAAAGATAAGCTTACCTATTCAACCGTCTTTATAATGGATGACAAAGCCAATGTTACAGAGCAGTGGTTCGGACGTACGATCATCAATTCCGATCAGCGCTTTTCATACGGGGAGGCACAGAAAATAATCGACGGGGACGGAGGACCAATGAAGGATATCCTGCTTAAGCTGCATGACATGGCACAGAAGCTGAGATCAGGACGGTTCGATGCGGGAGCTTTCTCCTTTGAACGTAC
>Ga0114922_10002353_pt1 | contig 17716 bp, 16 predicted proteins | sample AartaG_FD_100975 | JGI IMG/M metagenome (GOLD analysis project Ga0114922, IMG submission 100975) | Deep subsurface microbial communities from Aarhus Bay to uncover new lineages of life (NeLLi) - Aarhus_00045 metaG | ecosystem: Environmental > Aquatic > Marine > Oceanic > Sediment | place...
TGCAGTCATAATTTTCCCAGTCTATTAAACGATTACCAGGGATGATTTATTGGAATGGCTGAAAAGATCCTGACGAAAGTAGTAAGATTTTTCCTGTCCTTCTTTCTCAATTTTCCCAGCAAACAGATAGCGGATGAACTTGGTGATGTCACCGAGCAAGTCACCCCGACTGGATGTCCCGTTTAGCGATAGTGATCACGTCGAACACCAACCACTATCGAGCTATCTTCATAGAGTTTTACTTCAAATTATTGGCTGCTTCAGGCACAATATTGCATCTAACTTACTATCTACGAAGTTAGTATTTATCTCTTACTGAGTTGGTATATGCGAACTTTTCGATCGTTCTTCTTACTGCCTCCCAACATTAAATCGAGCGGACTTTTAATCTTCCTTAAATCTTTGATGGTAACATGAGTATGAATTTCTGTCGCCTTTGAACTTCTATACTTCAAAGGCTCCTGAATGTATCTTAGTCAGAAGTCCTAACAGTAACCCAGGCTGAGTAAACTCTCCTAAGGGCTGAAAAGACTTTATTGGTCAGGTTAATCATCCGAGTCATCTAAAATTCATGTTTTTTTACGTTGCCAGCCATGGATGAATAGCATCTCTTAGGGCACGGCATTGCGTATATTATCCATATAAGAATTTGGTGGTTAAGCCGAGACTCTTTATAAGCTGTTGAATTTCACTTTTATATATTGGGTTCATCACAATCACGACATCTGGTTGATAGTCTCGCAGAAACTCGGGCCGCACAATTTGCTGCCCAGTTCCAGGAACATATCTACCTTGCTTACGAGGATTGATATCTACCACATACTCGATCTGGTCCTGAGTCTCGAGTGTATTCAAGAAGGTCACTCCTCTCGCTCCCCCTCCCCAGACCACCGCCCGCTGCCCCGCCTGTGCCATTCGTTCGAGGTTACATTGCCAGGCCTCGATCTTGCGCCGATATTTATCGGCAAAGGTCGCTACATCGGAAACCAACTCTTCAAGGTCATCCCCGGGACCACGCCTAGAATTACCCAAACCTTCACCTGGCAAAGCCTCGATGCAGAGAAACTGACCCTGGTACGTTTCGTTTAGATCACAGACCTCAAATCCACACGAAGTAAATAGATAGGACAGTGAACTTCTGCTGAAGTACGAACAATGTTCGTAGATCAGGTCCCAAATCCCCAGATCTCGCAACGTGAACAACACGTTCGGCACTTCAAAAAACACGACCGTCGTCGGTCGGTTACCGATCGAATGACGCACACCGTTCAAAAAATCACGGGGAAATTGGATGTGCTCCAAGACCTGCCGACAACAGATGAGATCCGCCTTATAGTCAGCATGGCGTTCCGAGTAGAAATCCTGGATGAAAGTAATCCGTTCTGCAGTTGTCCCACCGCCGTTTTGTTCAGGCGCATAGCTTGGATCAAACCCAACTCCGCGGTTGGTCCCAAGATCGCAGAGCAGCCTTAGAAAATCGCCCTTACCGCAGCCGATCTCGATTATGTCTTTGCCGCGCAGATCATAACGGTCTATCAGACGCGCCGCCAGTGACCCAGCGTAGCTCTGGAAACGGGGCGAGAAGTGCAGTGAGTTTTCATAAGCTTGGGTGTATTTCATCAGCTCTGGCTTGAAGGCTAGATTGAAGATGTGGCCACAATCGCGGCAAAATCCCAGCCGGATGTCCCCTTGGGGCGCCTGGATGGCTTCCTCTTGGGTTGGCCAGAGCAGACAGCAATGAACAGGCATATGAGGAACTTCGACAAGGACGGCAATGTCCGTCGTGTTGCATACGGGGCAGATGCTTTGTTGTGAAGTGTCCTCATTGCTCATCATCGTCTATTTCTCCGCTCATTCAAATCGCACTCGCTTATCACTCCTGGTCGTCAGACCAGCATAAGTTCGGCTGTGACCCCCATCCGGTTGAGGTCCCGCCGAATTTCGTTGCAGTAAATCGGATTCATCACAATCACAACGTCCGGCCTATACTCTCGTAGAGACTCCGGCGCTACAATCTGTTGCCCGGTCCCTGCTATGTACGTTCCGTGTTTGTACGGGTTGATATCGACCGCATACTCAATCTCGTCTTGAATCTTCAAGGTCGTCAGAAAGGCCACCCCCTTTGAACCTGCCCCCCAAATAACTGTCCGTCGCCTATTTTGCCTAATCTCCTGTAAATCCCGTTGCCACACATCCAGCTTATGTAGGTAATTTTCAGCAAAATAGGCCAGGTCGCGGGCTAGATCTTGGAGATCGTCTTCTTGCACCAGAACCGGCCTACTTCGCCCGTTGCCCGGTCTGGCCGCTATCATCAGGTACTGATCGTCATAGTCCTTCCAAAGATCAATGGCGTCGAAGCCACATTTTCGAAAGAGGCGGGCTAGCGACCCCAGGCTCAAGTACGAACAATGCTCATAATAGATGTCCCAAAAGGCCAAGTCACGCAGAATACGGGTCACATTCGGTACCTGGAAAAAGACGATGGTGTCTAGTTGATCCCCTATCGAACGGCGGACAGTGCTGACGAAATCGGCCGTCTGCTGAATATGCTCGAGCGTCATCTTGCAACAGAGGAAGTCACCCCGATAGTTGGCATACTTCTCTGAGTAGAAGTCCTTGATGAAGATGATCTGATCGTTGGCCCGGCTCTGGTTACGCTCGCTGATATGAGCTGGATCAAAGCCAACCCCGTGATTGTCACCGAGTTCGCAGAGCAGGGTCAAAAACTCTCCCTGCCCAGAGCCGATCTCGATAATGTCCTTGCTGTGCAAATCGTATCGCTCGATCAAACAGGTGGCCAGGTTCCGATGAAAGGCGTTGAAGGTGGACGAGAACGCCTGGGTTGCCTCATATCTGGATGAATATTGGTGCAGGCCAGGGTCGAAGGCGACATTAGCGATAAACCCACAGGTGTGACAAAACCCCAGGGCGATGTCTCCCTTAGGAAAATTCAGGGCCTCCTCCCGCGTTGGCAAGAGCAGCACGCTATGCACAGGAACGTTCTTAAGCTCGTAAAAAACCGACATACTGCTTGCACCGCAATTGGGACACACCTGGTTTATAGACATTGTTTTATCTCATGAACCACTAAAATGATCACGTCACTATCTCAAGACCTGCGGTCAGCACTTCTAAACTATCTTAGCTGCTCTTCTGTAAGCAGCGCATCGGCCAGAGGTGTCCGACCCAAGGACAATATTGGCTCAAGGTCAGTATGTCCACAGGAAGTTGCTCTCATTCCCACCTTTACAGGCGGGGAGTTCCCGCTAAAATTAATACCCTATGAAACTCTACCAATCTAATAGCCATCATCGTTATGTGTACATGTTGATTCTGGAATTTCTCCTATGAGCTGGGCTAACTGCTTTCTTTGCTGTTCATAGATGTAGCCGCGCACGGCCCAAGGCGCCGGGGCATTCTGAGAGTCACACTCACTCAGTGCCTTGGGAACCACCGCGTTGACAATATCTTGAATTTCGGAGTGCAAGCCCGCCTGCTCGGCCAGCCACAGATACTCATAGTCCTGCTGGCCTCTTCGCCAGTTCTTCATTCTAATCGAGGCAATCGGGCCACGAAACCCCCTGTCATCCTGCGGAAATTCTTTGTCCTCACCAGGGTAGAAAAAGGTTCCGTTGCCATGGGTGTATCTGCCATCGTATACTCGATAGTTGTCCTTGAATGGATTGATGTGTCTACTGCCTTGGTGAAAGTAGTTCACTTGCCAGAGAAAGTATTGATCTACGTTGTACTTCCAGCTTATCCAAGGAATTACACGAAAATCAATCCCGTCCGTGTCGATAACCTCTGTACCGGAGGAAGGCCGAGTACCATTGTAGAAGCCAACTTTATTACCCTTGGACTGAAGTTCGCGTGCTGCGTTGACTACATAGCCAAGAACTATACCATCCTGCTCGTAGCCAGCTTGAGAGCTTGTTTGCCAAAAATCTATGTACCCTTCGAAATCCGTTCGCGCTCTGCCAGCTACGCCTCCCGTGGTGGCGAGCGTCAATAACTCTTTCCCTGGCCCCGGGTTATTATGTATCCAGTCACACTTTGTTCTTATCTTGTTAACCGCGTTGTCCCACTCGCTCTTAGGTTCTTGTGCATATACCTCATCCCACATGTACTTGAAAATTTCAACAGCGGGCGCGTTTTGGTTAAACCAGGTAACCCAGGTATCGGAAGCTGCTCGCCAGCCTTGTTCATTATTCGGCTGGAATCCGGAAGCCCGTCCCGCATTGATTGAGCCATCTTGATCATACGTACCAATAGAGTAAGTGCCGTGACCCACGTTTTCTCCCGGTCCTTCGTATCGGTGCCCTTTTGTGTAGTATTCTCCGGTGATATATCTTTTGTAGTGATTCTTCATATGATCAAGGTCCCCGTTAAAGCTCAGGTCAAACCGATGCCGATGTGCCATCTGGTGATAGCGGCCTTCGATTTCGTAGTATTGCGAACTTGGGTGAGTAACATTATGCTTTTGGGCAATCCCATACCATGTCCCATAAAAGAAGTTTTTAAAATGTGTTTCATCAGGAAGGGCGAAGTTATATACCTGCAAGGATACAGGAATATCGTGGGTTATCCTCGAATTGACAATTAATTTGAGTGAACCGGTGTAACTACCCGCTGGGGCATCACGGGGAATGTAGATATCCACCCATAGTCCTTGATTGTTGTTGGGTGCAATATTAAAAGGTGCTCCTCCTAGTCCAGATGGAGCTTCAAAGGGGATTAGTGCATCCGGTATCCAACCCAGGTACTCATCGCCATGGATATCCTTAGGCTTTGCGTTCCACCACCACTGCCAGTTGGTCGCTGTTCGGTTTTCAATATTTAAGTAGTGTTCACTAAAGAGTTCGATCCGCTTTCCGACATAATCAAAAGGGTCTGAGGAACCGGTGTTTTTAATGGTGTAGGAACCACTTGTAAGGCTGTCCAGAGTAACATCGACATCATTGACTCCTGAATTATCACTCTCAATGATAAGCTGAAAGGCAACGATCTCATTCTTGGCACCGAAAAGATAGATAGTATCCCCATCCCAGACAGGATTATTTAGACTACTTGCTAAGGGATGATTAAGATCATCTCTTTTGATCCTCTCTCCATCATCAACCGCCCAAACGCGTCTAATGCCAGCCGGATTTGCATGACTTACGTTAGTAAGACTCAACGCTGAAACAATCACTATTGATAAGCCCACTACTGATAGGCCACCTAGAATAAGGTAGAGTTTTTTAGATCTTGCTTCCTTCATGTTTTTTGCAACCTCTTTCCAAAATTCATTCATATTCTTGTCCTTTGTTTTTTAACTTTTCATTTGGAATTCCTGGGCAATAACTGTTTGATGTGTTTTTCTTCAGTTATTGAACAAAGGAAGATTCAACGTCAGTATACATCCGGCGAAGCTACACGATTTTGGGTTGTGGGATAGGTATAATAAATTTGCCACCCCTCTGACGATAGGCCTCCTGCTCCCGCAAAATCTCCTCTGCATAATTCCAGGCCAGAAGCAAGACGTAGTCAGGCATTTCTTCTAATAGCTTTGTCGGCGAAAAGATAGGTAAATGATTACCAGCCATATAACGTCCTTGCTTGAATTCGTTCAAGTCAACCGCAAAATCAACTATCTGCTCATCTATGCCAACATAGCTAAGCAATGTAGTTGCCATACCTCCTGCAGCTCCATATACAGCGATCTTCTTCCCTTTTCGCTTAAGATCCCATAGTAAATCGGACAAAGAACGTTTTATCTCGACTACACGATCAGTGAATCTTCTATAGTAACTAATTTGATTGATCCCCTTATTATACTCATCTCTCAATAACAGTCTGACAGATTTACTGACATCTTCACAACACTCGACAGATAGGCGCAACGATCCGCCGAATGTAGGGATCTTTTTAACGTCGTTAAGAAAAAGAGAATGCCTTCTAAATAGCTGGTCCAAAGCTGAGACTGAAAAATAACAGAGATTCTGGTGAAAAATGTTATCAAATTCGCACTTATCGATAAGGTCAACTACGTAAGGTACTTCTATAACCGCTAAGCCAGTACTCTTTAAGAGAATTCGAACGCCTTCAACAAAATCGTTAAGGTCTGAAACAAGATTCAATACGTTGTTGGCAAGGAAGATATCAGCTCGCTGTCCTTCTTCTCTAAGCTGCTTGGCAAGATCCTTGGTAAAAAACGTACAAAGCGTAGGAATATCAGCCTTCTCCGCAGCCTTTGCAGGTCCTTTAGCCGGATCAATCCCAAGGACGGGAATATCTCTTTCTACAAAATTTCTTAGCATGTAGCCATCATTGCTGGCAGCTTCAACAACAAGAGTATTAGATTTCAGTTTTTTTGAGCTGATCAATTCCTTTGCGCTCTCCCCAAAATGTTGTAACAGTGCATTCGAGACGGAAGAAAAATATGGATAATCTCCACAGTATAGAATTTCTGAAGATACGGTTTCGGTGATCTGTAGCAGAGTGCAGTTTGGGCAAAATACAAGATCAAGGGGAAAGGTCAAGTCCGGCTGTTTCAACTGTTCTTCAGTAAGCAATAAATCGGCCAAAGGTGTCGGACCAAAAGACAAAATTGGCTGAAGATCAGTTTGTTCACAACAATAACAGATTAGCTTCGATTCGTTCATCTTCTCATACACACCTTTCATTAAAGAACTATTTTTCGACAATAAAAAGCTTCAGCATATTTGCTAGGCGCGTTTGACTCAATTCCTCGAAGTCTTAGTATTGATAAAAGAGTTTCTTCGGCAAACCAGTGACTTTCGTTCTGTGTCTTAAAATTATTAATGATATATTGTATTTTTCTATTGCAAAGGGACTCGTTCAAATGTACAAAGAAATTAGGCGATCCTAAATCCCCATCATATTTAGGAATTTCATATTCTAGTATCATATGATTTCTAAATGTATTCCAGGTTAACTCAGAAATTAGGCGGTGATCTTGGTGTAAATCATTTCGATAATGGGTAAAAACAAGATCAGGGAGGAATTCTTGTCTTAACTGCTCAAAATACTCTTTGATTTCAATGCCGATATAGGGGAAAAAACTGTCTCTGAAATTTTTAATTACTATATTCTTATCCTTCGCGTGTCTTAAAAAATTATTAGCACTTCCAAAGGCTTCCTGTGCTCTCTGTTGATCTGAACTAAAAACGACCCAATAAGATACAAAATTTTCATAATTTTCTATCAATTTCAATATTGTGCCTCCGCAGCCAATTTCGATATCATCAGAATGAGCGCCTATACACAAAACTCTGAAATTCGAACTAATTCTTCCATCAAAGTTTATCCTAATCATATCTATCCTTGCTTTCTATTAATAGGCATTTTTTGACTTTCGTAATTTTAAGGATTCTGCTTTTCAATCATGCCAAAACGAATTCGACCGCTTATGCAAGACCTTTTGCGTTTTTAGGACTTTTAATCTCCAAGGGTATACTGAGTTCTTTATTTTTTGGAGAATTTTTCCATATTTCCCAAGGGGCATCGCCCCGGGAGCACATGTCATCTAACTGCTGTTTGTCTTTAAAGGTATCCATACAAGCCCAAAATCCCTCGTATTTATGGGCCATCAGTTCTTCCCGCTCGATGAGTCTATGAAAAGGCTCCTGGATCAACTCTTCTCCTTCGTTAATATATCTAAAAATTTCCTGCCTAAAAATAAAATATCCGCCATTAATCCACATATCGGTTTGATCTACATGTAGTATTTCGCTTACCACCCCACCATTTTTCATTGAAACAACGTGGAAGCTTTGAGTAGGTTTTACACATAGAAAACACGCAATTTTCTCATGTTTTAAGAAATTATCGATTAAATCAGGAAGGGGCAAATTTGTTAAACCATCGCTATAGTTAGCTAAAAATACTTCTTCTCCCTCCAAATATTCTTCAACCGCCATTAACCTTTGGCCGATGTTTGAAGTCAAATCTGTATCTACAAAAGTAATTTTCCAATCCTGAATATCACTATTGAGTAGTTCTAGTTTTTCACCCCCATGGGACAGGACAAAATTATTGGACAGACACTCATCATAATTTAAGAAATAATTCTTTATTACATCGGCCTTATAGCCAAGACACAAAATAAAATCTTTATGGCCATAATGAGCGTAATATTTCATCACATGCCATAATATGGGTCTGTAGCCGATGTTGACCATCGGCTTGGGAGTATTTTCTGAGTATTCTCTTAATCTCATACCTGAACCGCCACAAAATATGACAACCTTCATTTGGATTTCCTCCGGTTCAATTCTGAAACATTACACAAAGATGCACGACGGAATAGCGCCTTTATGCGAACTCTTGGCAGGATGCGCGTCATTCCAACGGTGCTCCGACCGTACGTGTTCAAAGAGCGTTCTACGATGTCGATCTGTTCCTCGTCGAGAACGAACTGGTACGTTCGAGGCTCGGCGAAAACAAACTCGGAAAGCGGAGTATCGTCCAGGGCCTCTAAGAATTTTGCGACATCATGGCGCAGTTTTGCGTAGTGGGGACTATAGTCACCTTTGAATATGTCTACTTTGCGCAATGCTTCATAGGTCAAAATGTCGTCCACAAATGCTTCGATCTGTGGAGTCAACTTGCCCTTCTCAGCGATTACTTTAAGTATCGAAACACGGGCCACCTCAGTTAGCTCGCGAAAGTGCTCATTAGTTGCCAGAGCCTGGTACTTGTAAATCAAGTTGGCGCCTAATTCATCGTTAAGATACTTCTCGATGTTCTCCGGCTTTCGGGTAAAGGCAACAAGATTGTCCCGTGAGTCCCATAGCTCTCCTTTAGTTTCTTTAATGAAATTATCAATAGTTTGGGCCAACTCCCCAGTAAACTCGTGGTCAAAAATCGCCTTTAGCCAGGTATAGCGTGAAATTTCAAGGTGTCGCAATAACTTGAGCAGTCCCTGGAAGACACCATCATTGTAAAAGATGGTAACCATCAAGTCGAATCTGCGGCAATACAGGTAATCCTCAAAAGGTAGGGTATCAAGTGATGTGACTATTTCTTCGATTTCCGCACTTACTACGCTCTCACCATCCACGGAATAATTGCCAAAGCATCGCGGCAACACACGGTATCGGCTACGCATTTCGTACTGTTTGCGGACTTCCGGCGTGGAAATTTCTGAGCCAGGCAGCATCATCAACTGAAACATGGTGACGTTGGTGAACCCGGCATCAATCAGCGTTTTAATTGTTTTTAGATGCTTCTCTACGGAATCTCCTGGTAGAGCGAGGATAACTTCCGAGTGGCTGTTGGTACCAATTTCATTGGCTTCAATAGCCAGTTCCATGAGCTGCTGCGCATTAATATTAGTGCGCTTGATGTTGACTAGCACCTCAGGATCCAGGCTCTGGACCGAACCCGTTAAACGTATTGTGCCATTGATGATGCGGGAAGCTTCCAGCACGCGCTCTTGCTGGTTTTTGCCAGTGCCGGCAATGACGTATTCTGGCCAATTATATAGCTTTTGGGCATGGGCGATCATACGGCAAGTTTCCAAATCTTTCTTAAACATGGCGAAGTTGGAGTCGGCAATGAACAGGTCGTTGCGCCCGCCCGAGGCACGCGATTCGGCCATCTTGTGGCTTATACAGTCAATCTCCGCGGCAATCTTCTCGCCTGAATTCCGGTAAATTCTGTGAAAGTACTGGTTTCCCTCAGTGCAGTAGGTACATGTGAATGGACATCCGCGGTTGGTTTGCAGAATAGGCATCAGCACACCATCAAAGAATTCGTCCATCTTGCCGGTGAGGTAAGGCGATGGGATTACGGTGAGGTCACGTAACCGATCTAACAATGGGGTAGTTACAAACCTGCCCTCCATCGTAATTGCATCTGTACTACCCAACTTCAAGTTCTTCACCGCATCGACATCAAAGTTGTGCGCCATCAAAGCCCCCACCAGTTTGCTAAATGGCAATTCCCCTTCCTTCACAATGTAGAAATCAATTGCAGGATGATCTCGCATAAATTGCTCTTGACTTGGTAGATCGATGGGATAGTTGGGTCCACCCATTATCACCACGGTGTCCGCGTATTTTCGCTTAAATAACTGTGCAAACCCGTAACTCAACTCCAAATTCCAGCAATAGTTACTAAATCCTATAATATGTGGCGGTCCCTCTTTCATAGCTTCTATCAGCTTTTCTGGATATTTGAACAGGCGCACCTCTGGAGCAGGATCCACATAGGATTCACAGAATGTGGCGATCCCTCCTACAGCCATCGGCATCACCTCAGCAGAGACTATCTGCTGGGTGTAGCACAAATCGCAAAGCCAAATTTGAACACACATTTTACGCCTCCATTACGAATAAATTTTCAGCTTGGGGATCGGCACGACGAATTGCCCGTCCCAGCCACGGATATACCCCAGTTGCTCCATAATCTCATCTTTAAAGTTCCAAGGCAAAATCAACACGTAATCCGGATTAGTTTCTTTGATTTTATCCGGGTGAAAGATCGGAATATGAGTTCCCGGTAAAAACTTTCCCTGTTTGTACGGGTTACGGTCAACAGTGTAGTCTAGGAAATCGGTTCCAATACCGCAGTAGTTAAGCAGAGTGTTCCCCTTGCCCGGGGCACCATAGCCAGCAATAGACTTTCTCTCCCGTTTGGCCCTAATCAGAAAATCCAGAAGCTTGCGCTTCGTTTCCTTTGCTCTCTCAGCGAATGAAAAATAGTATTCTAAACGGGTCAAGCCAGCAGCCTCTTCTCTAGCTCTGAGCTCAGTTATCCGCGGGCCAATGGGTTTCGAGGCGTCGTCAGTATGACGGGCATAGATCCGTAAGGAGCCGCCATGTGTAGGCAGTTCCTCCACACCAAAAATGGTCAGACCGTGCGCGGCAAAAATCTTTCTAATTGTGACAAAGGAGAAATATGAGAAGTGTTCATGGTAGATAGTATCGAACTGGTTCCCCTCCACCAATCGCATCAGATGGGGAAATTCCATGGTAATGATGCCTTGCGGACTGAGTAAGATTTTCATACCTTCAACAAAATCATTGGGATCGGGTACCTGGGCTAGTACGTTGTTACCTACCAAGAGATCAGCTTGCTTGCCTTTGGCAACTAGTTTACGAGCTGTTTTTTCCCCAAAGAACTTCACCACCGTTGGGATACCTTTATCAACAGCTACTTTAGCTATATTGGCTGCTGGCTCTATGCCAAGAACAGGTATTGCTTTCGCTACAAAGTGTTGAAGTAAATAACCATCGTTGCTAGCGATTTCCACCACGTAGCTGCGCTCGTCCAATTCAAAACGCTTGACCACGGTTTCGGTATAATCCTTGGCGTGTTGCACCCAAGAATCAGCGTAGGACGAAAAGTAGGCGTATTCACTAAATATCTCCTCAGCACTTACGTATTCCTCCAGTTGAACCAAAAAACAGGTCTCACACACATAAACATGAAGCGGGTAGAAAGGTTCCATCTGGTTTAGTTGGTCTAATTGAAGGTAGCTTTCACAAAGCGGTGACATTCCCAAATCAACAAAGGTATGTTGCAAAACCGTTCCACAGAATCTACAGCAACAATTGTTTATAGGTGCATCCGTTTGCATACGTGATTCCTCCTCGATTTATCCACGATAGTTAAGTTAACTTTCTTATTACCACCAAATAAAGCCTTGGCGAACCAAGCTGGAATGGTTCTCCGCTTAATGAACCATATCCCTCAAAATTTGTAAAGCCAAACCGTTCAAGTGACTGGCATAGTCCTTGATAGGTATATAGTCGAATAGAAGTCGATTTCTCGAAAATTTTGCCATCTTGCACCAATGTCCGCTCTGTGTTAGTTCGACCACACACATGATCATAGTGTCTCTCCTCTAGAACTAGCACGCTGCCGACTCGCTTCCAACCACGCTCCTGGACTTTGGAAGAAGGGTTTCTGTAATGTGGGTATCGAGCAAGAACTTTGCACCCCGTTTAAGGACGCCAGAGATGGCTTTGAAAAAGTCTGCATTGCCGTTGTCATCAAAGTAGCCGAAACTTCCCCAAAAGCAAAAAGCTCCATCAAATTCCTCCTCCCAGGGGAGATCACGCATGTTACGATGTTCCCACGCAATCTCCAACTGCTGCTCCGTAGCCTTGCGTCGTGCCTCATTGAGGAAAGGCAACGTGATGTCTACCTCTGTGACTTGATAACCACGTGCAACCAGTTCAATAGAATGACGACCTTCGCCACATGGCACATCCGGTATTTTGGACTGAGGCGCGAGTTGGAGTACGTTCGGGATAAAATCTGCTTCGATACGAGTCTGCTCATCGGTCTTGGCCTCTCTTTGGACATCCAACCAAAGACCTGAAAAGAAATCCTCCCACCACTCTTTTTGATTATTCACCTCAACCTCCGCGGTTTTGAACAGCCAGTTGAGCTTAACTTATGCATAGATAAATTCAGTAGTTAAGCCAAGCTCTTTTACGGTCTGTTGAATCTCCGTTTTATATATAGGGTTCATGACAATGACAACATCTGGTTGATAATCTGGAAGAAATTCTGGAGCTACAATCTGCTGCCCTGTTCCAGCAATATACTTGCCCTGCTTGTAAGGATTGATGTCTACTATATACTCTATCTGGTCTTTTATTTTAAGCATATTCAGGAAGCTAACTCCCTTGGCACCGGCTCCCCATACTACTGCCCGCTGGTCCGCACGCTCAATGCGCTTAAGTTTGTGTTGCCACTTTTTTAATTCATTCCGATAATTACCGGCAAAATGAGTCACGTAACTGGTCATTTCTTTGATGCTATTCCAGCTGTCGACGCTTGACTGAGCCCCATCTTTGACCGGCACGGCTTCAATAGTCAGATATTGACCTTGATAGGCTTTGTCAATGCCGTAGACATCAAAACCACATAAGGTAAATATGTAAGCAAGCGAGCCGGCACTAAAATATGAGCAGTGCTCATAGATAATATCCCAAATCGAAAGGTCACGCAGAATGAATAACACATTTGGAACTTCAAAGAACACAACTGTATCTGAATGCTCACCAATCATACGCCGCAGCATGTTCAGGAAATCGGTTGAGTTGTGAATGTGCTCAAGCACGTATCGGCAGCAAATGAGATCAGCCCGATACCTGGCATAACGCTCCGAATAGAAATCGCGTATGAAGGTAATCTGCCCTGCGACATCACTATCGTTTGGTTGACTTTCATAGCTTGGATCAAAGCCCACTCCACGGTTATCCCCAAGCTCGCACAACAATAACAAAAAATCACCCTTGCCACATCCGATTTCAATAACATCCTTATTATGCAAATTATACTGCTTGATCAACCGCGATGCCACCGAACGGGCATACTCTTGAAAAAAAGGGGAAAAATGCAAAGGGTTTTCATATGCTTGCTTGTATTCAAGACGAGCCGGTTCAAACACCAGATTTGTAATAACACCACAAACTCGGCAGAACGCCAGCTTGATATCGCCCCTAGGACAATGCCGAGCCGCATCTTGGCTGGACCACTGAAGACCGATGTGGATTGGCACGTCCAAAATCTCGAAGAACACCGAAGCGTCTGCGGAAGTACAGACCGGGCATGCGTTTTCTGTTAACATATTCTCCACCTTTCAAGATTAACTGCTTTTATGACATCTCTTGAGAAAATTCTAGTTCTATCTCTTCTTTGCCACAGACAAAGCAGTTTTCTCTATCCTCCAGCGCAGGGTCGGATCTAAAAGGCCGGTACTCAAGAGTTGTTCAATATGGTCGATGCGCCTGTATCTAGGCCCCTCGAAATCCTTCAGATTCAATCCAATTTTCTGGTAAGCTTCATATAGTTGCTGCGCTCCCCGCCGGGTATCCCACTGCGGTTTAAATTCCGGAAGTATCTGCACTATTTTGCCGAAGTCAACCCGATAACAGCGTTTATCCCGCCCTGCACTCTCAGCATATTCGATCTGCGAGCCCGGCACCGTTTCCGCCACAATCTCGGCTAATTCTCGAATTCGATAGTTCTCCTCAGTACACCCAACGTTGAAGACCTGATTATGGACCAACTCACGCGGCGCATGAAGTATGGCGATAAAGGCACGGGCGATATCTTGGACGTGCACGATGGGACGCCAGGCCATGCCGTCGCTCTTCAGATGAACCCCACCGGTAGTAAAGGCCCAGGCAACCAGGTTGTTGAGCACCAGGTCAAAGCGCAGGCGTGGTGATACGCCATAGGCAGTTGCATTGCGGGGAAAAGTGGGGCTGAAGTTCGAGCCCGCCAGCTTCATTACATCCTCTTCCACACGCACTTTTGCAATGCCGTAAGGGGTGACGGGGTTGAGTTCCGATTCCTCGCTCACCCAATCCTGACCTGCCGCACCATAGTTGCTGCACGAAGAAGAGAAGATAAAGCGTGTGACTCCTACCTGTTTGGCCAGGCGCGCCAGACGCACTGAGGCGGCATGATTGATCTCATCCGTTAATTCTGGATCCAGGTCGCCAAGCGGGTCATTGGAAAGACCAGCAAGATGTATCACGGCATCAAATCCATCGAGATCAGATGCCTCAACATCACGAATGTCCTTCTTCAGTGTTGGGATGTCCTGAATTCCATCTTCATCTCCAAATGTGCATTGCTCATAAAGATCGCTATCTAGACCTTCGACTTCATGCCCCGACTCAATTAGTATGGGAACCATAATTGTGCCGATATAGCCTTTGTGTCCCATTACAAGTACACGCATGTTATCAATCCTCCCAAATCTTCCAGGGCGCCTGGTGCGTTCCCTTACCATTTTTACGGTACTTCTTAATGGCCCACATCAGTTCCTTACCACCCCACTTCATCATGTATGAATAGCACCATATTTGTTCATGCCAACTCAGTGGAACACGTCTAATGCAGTCAATATATTCGAAGAAGTGCTTCCATTTTGTTGGCCACACGAACCTTTTTCTGTTTGCCGGATCGTACCAGGCGGCTAGAGCACTGCGCGTCTGGTTTGCCCACTGTCCCTGTTCTGGATGAAGTCTTCGATAGAAAAGGCGCTCGGAGAGTTCGCAAATCTTACCTCTGAGAGCAAGTTCTCCCAGCAAAACCCTGTCTGACATTATATAATTTCCAATAAGAGGCGTCTTCCTAAGTTCACTCACCTGTATCATTCCCATAAGCGCATTGCACAAACCAGCAGGACGAAACAGATAGTCGCGAAAGCGCTCATGTGGGTTTGGTGAACGCAGGTCCATAAGGTCATCGTAGTCTTTTTGATGCCTCCCACGCTCATCGATGATGTTTGCCCTAGCATAACATATCACTACAGAAGGCTCGCCGTCAAGTACTTCAACGCACCGTTTTATGAGAACCGGAGCGCATAAATCATCATGGGCAGCCCATTTGAAGTACTTGCCAGTTGACAACTCAAAGACACGATTGTAATTCCTGACGGCACCAAGATTTTGGTCGTTTCGATAGTATCGAATCCGTCGATCTTTGGCTGCATAATCTTCACAAATTTCCTGTGTTCTATCCGTAGACGCATTATCAGATATTACCAATTCGAAATTCTCAAAGGTTTGAGCTAACAGCGAATCTAGGGTCTCCGTTAGAAATCTCTCACCATTATATACAGGTAAACCGATACTTACATAAGGAAGACTACTTCTCATTTGTCGCCTGCAAGTCAAAAATAAATTTTCACTTCGATGATCGGCACCACAAACTGATCTATTTGGTCTAATTGAAGGTAGCTTTCGCAAAAGGTATGGGGTAAAGTTGACCCAGAAAATCGACAGCAACAACGATTCATGACGGTACCATTTTGCGTACGCAGTTCCCCGGTTTTCTTAGTCATTTACTTACCTCGCTATTTTTCAGTAGAATCCAGTTTTAATAGTCTTCGCCCTTGAGCATCACCGGCATTGTCCTCAATATTATCTTGATATCCAGCCAGAGTGACCAGTTTTTAAGGTAATGGATATCTAATTTAACCATCTCTTCAAAGGGAATCCTGTTTTTCCCACTCACCTGCCAGAGGCCAGTGATTCCAGGAATTCCATCCAGCCTTTTTCTGTGCCAATTCCTGTAATCCTTGTATTCGCATGGCAGGGGTGGTCTTGGCCCCACCAAGCTCATCTCGCCTCTCAGGATATTAAACAATTGAGGGAACTCATCTAGATTATATTTTCTAATCAGCTTGCCCACCCTGGTGACCCTCCCGTCATCGCAAATTTTAAACAGGGGCTTACCATTCTCATCAACGTCGTATGGACTGCCCGCCTTAATCAAATTCCTAACATATGATCGATGCTCGGCATCGTCTGCATTAACATACATCGACCTGAACTTATAAAATCTAAAAGGTTTCCCCCCTTTTCCCAATCTTATCTGTTTGTAAAACACCGGCCCCGAACTACCAATCTTTATAGCCAGCATGATTAAAAACAGCAAGGAAGAAAAGACGATGAGCACTAAAGAAGCCAATAAAAGATCAGGGGCTCGCTTGAGAAGGAGAGTTTTAGCCCTTACAGAAAGCTGGCTCGATCCCATGGCGCTGGTCTTCATCTCGGCAGATTCTATCTTCCCTAAATCAATTACATCAAGCATACTCTTATATTTCATCGCTCATATCCAACTTCATCGGAATACTTCATTTGATTGCTTTCTGAAAGGAAAAGAAGTTGAGAGACCTATCTCCTTGAACTTCGAACGTTGCGGATTGGGTACCCTCCATAAGGCCTATCTGTTAGTCCCGTGATACACCTGACATCATCAATGTTTTTTATCACTCTGGCCGGGTTTCCGTAAACGACTGACCTTGGAGGGACGTCTTTAGTTACCACGCTTCCTCCTCCGATCAGGGATCCCTCTCCTACAGTAATAAACGGAAGCAGAGTAACATTGGCTCCAATCTGAGCACCTTTTTTAATGATCGGTCCCTTCATACATTGGGCGGAATATCTGCAGCCGGGATGGAGGTCATTGGCCACGATCACACCCGGTGCCATAAAAACATCATCCTCAATCACCGTATATTGAGCAATATAGACACTACAGTGAATCTTAACATTGTTGCCGATTACACATCCATAATCGACCACCGAATTGTTCCAGATCCTGAAATTATCGCCGATGAGATTTTCCTCTCTGATTAGCACGTTATGCCCTGTCTGCAAATTATCTCCTATCTCCGAGCCACAGTAAATGACGGATCCACTTCTGATCCTGGCATTCTTGCCTATGAGTAGTCTCTCAAATTGAATCATCCTGTCGCTTGGATATCCAATCACTACTCTGTCATCAGTTTCACAGCCTTCTCCTAAGGCAACCTTCTCATTTAATATTCCCGACGCCAAGCTCATAGGCTTATTCTTCCTCCCTTTCCCCCGTTCTTTAGGGATTTATTTACCTGCTCTATTATCCTCACCACCTGATAGCCATTTTCGCCATCAGTAAGAGGTTCCTTGCCTTCTCTGATGCACTCCAAAAAATGGCTTAATTCCGCCTTTAAAGGCTCTTCCGGCTTTAGGCGAGGAATGGTAATATCCCCATATCTATAGGAAAGTTGAAACTCACCAAAGCTATTATGGGAATTGGGAACTAAAACTCCCTTGTCGTAGATTTTAACCTTCTCTAAGGTTTCTGTATCATCGTAGACTACCATCTTCTCAGTTCCCACCACGGTCATATTTCTGATCTTACAGGGATCAAGCCAGCTAAGATGCAGATTAGCCACTACCTTATCCGCAAA
>Ga0114922_10002354_pt1 | contig 17711 bp, 11 predicted proteins | sample AartaG_FD_100975 | JGI IMG/M metagenome (GOLD analysis project Ga0114922, IMG submission 100975) | Deep subsurface microbial communities from Aarhus Bay to uncover new lineages of life (NeLLi) - Aarhus_00045 metaG | ecosystem: Environmental > Aquatic > Marine > Oceanic > Sediment | place...
ATCTTGTGCGCCAACCGTGGCAGATTCGTCGTAGTGTCCCTGCAGCCCCAGCACCAGCGCTAGATTCTGCCGTACGCGCTTTGAGTCTGCACCTTGGGCCACCGCTTGCCGGAGCAGCCCTTCAGCATTGGCCGCGTCACCACCCATTGCCTTGGCTAACGCCAAGTTATTGAGAACTGAGGGGTGGTCAGGGGCCAGTGCCAGCGCACGCTCAAAGAAGGGAATTGAATCCAGGTAACGTCCTTGCTTGGCAAGCGCCGTTCCACGCGCGGAGATCACGCGCCAATCTGGTTTGGATGGTATATCGGCTTGAGCCAGAACTTTTTCGGCGACCTTGACCTGTCCAAGAGCCAGCGCCAGTCGACCGTATTCACTGGCGAGCTCGGGCCTATCACCATGATAGACGGCCGCCTGCTGAAGAACGGCGAGCGCACGCCGCTTTTCGCCCATTGCCTTCAGGTTCTTGGCATAGGACAGAGCCGGCTCAAGTTCCCTCGGGTTTTTTGCGAATTTTTTGCCCCAGTATTGGGTCGCGACCGCGAGTTCGTTCTGGGTCGGTTCGCTTGGATTTGCAGATTCCACCTTAGTGGTCGCGGTTGTGAGCTCGGGTAGCCCCCCCAGCTGCGCACAACCGCCTGAGAACGCGCCCAAGGTCGCCACGAAACCAACGGCGCCCAGTCGACGGGCTGCGCGCTGCTTTACTTGCGTCTGCGCCATGGCATCTTGTTCCTTGTAGTGAGCCGGACGTGAGATTTCATCAAACACCAGCTTGTGCGAATCATTCGGGGTTCTGTGTCAGTCTGTGAGACAGCCCTCAATAAAGCCTTAACCCCCTCCGTTAGCGCTCTTAGCGGCGATCCCGTGAGGCAACACACCATCGAGTTGTGCTAAGAGCTGTCCCAACAACAGAATCGGAGATTAATCATGAGCGGTGGTGAGGCCGGTTGGCCGCTTTTTCCCGATGTGTCGGGAGCATTTACCGAAGAGGTGACCGGGGCCCGACCGGTCTGGCAGGTGCGCGAGGATGACGATCCCGCCAAGATCCTTGCTGATCATGGCATCAGTGGCGACTGGCTTAAGGCCATCGGTTTCCGTGGCAAAGCCCGACGTGCCGCCCTCATCCCAAATGCCGACGGCAGCCTCGCTGGAGCCGTTCTTGGCACCGGCGATGGTCAGGCCGGAGACCCCTGCGGCCCCTCCGAATTGCTACTTGGACTGCTGCCCAAGACGCTTCCAGACGGGGATTACCGGCTGGCAACGGCCGACGGGGAAGCAGCCGAAAATGCCGCCATTGCATGGGGGCTCGGCTCCTATCGGTTTCGCCGATACCGGGGAAATGGTGAGGATTACGGCCCGCGCCTCGTGCTGCCCGAGGGTACGAACAAGGCGCGCATCAAAGCTATCGTCGAAGGCATCTGGTTCGGGCGCAATCTGATCAATACGCCGGCTTCCGATATGGGACCCGACGACCTTGAAGCCGCGGCCCGGATGCTGGCTGAGCGCCACGGCGCCTGGCTGAAAGTAACGACGGGCGACGACTTGCTCGCCCAGAACCTGCCGATGATCCATGCCGTCGGTCGCGCCGCGGCCCAACCCCCGCGCCTGATCGATTTGAACTGGCAGCCGCAGGCCACAACCCAACTCAAGACCGTAACCCTTGTCGGCAAGGGTATTTGCTTCGACACCGGCGGCCTCGACATCAAACCTCCCAACGCCATGCTCTTAATGAAAAAGGACATGGGTGGTGCTGCTAGCGCCCTGGCTCTGGCGCATATGATCATGGCGCTTGAATTGCCGATTGCTCTACGAGTTCTGGTTCCTGCCGCTGAAAATTCCGTTGCCGGCAATGCCTTCCGTCCAGGTGACGTGCTGACAAGCCGCTTAGGCAAAACTGTCGAAGTCGGCAATACCGACGCCGAAGGTCGTCTTGTGCTTGCCGATGCTCTTGCGCTGGGTGATGAAACAGGCCCTGATCTGATGATCTCGCTTGCCACCCTTACTGGGGCGGCACGGGTCGCACTGGGGCCGGATTTGCCGGCATTCTTTACCGACGACGACGATTTCGCCGCAGCCGTTGCGCGGCGTGGCCTGACCGTAGGCGATCCGGTCTGGCGCATGCCACTTTGGCGTGGATATAACGCAAAGCTCGATAGCGAGGTCGCTGACATGAACAACGTGTCCGATGGCCCCTTTGCCGGCGCAATTACCGCGGCTCTATTCTTAAAGCGGTTCGTTACAAAGACACGCCGCTATGCGCATGTTGATCTCTATGGCTGGCGTGCTGCAGCGCGGCCACTTGGCCCTAAGGGCGGCGAACCGCACGCAGCCCGGCTTCTGTTAGCCACTTTGAGTGATGAGGTTTTATCTTGAACGACCACGAGTCAGCTGGCCCAGAGGCTACGCCGGGTCGTCCGGCCAAGCACTTACAGCCCGTCGATCCAACCGTCCCGCTCGATGCCCGCCGCCATGCTTTCAGGCCGGATCTTGCAGCCGACAATCTTCGCGGGCGGGTTAAAGCGGAACGCTTTGTTGCTGGTAACTGGGGCCAAGTCGTCGTCCCGAGTATTCAGATTCGAAACAAGCCCGACCCCAATGCGGCGGTCGATACTGAAGCGTTGTTTGGCGAGGTTGTCGTTGTCTACGATGTTGCCGGTGGCTGGGCCTGGGTGCAGTTGTTACGCGATGGCTACGTTGGTTATGCACAGGCCGACGCCATCTCCAACCACGTCGAATGGCCGACCCATCGTGTGAAGGCGCTCGGCACGTTTGTCTTTCCTGAGCCGGATATCAAAAAGCCGCCTCTCGCCCACTTGAGTCTGAATAGCCAATTGCGCATTGCATGCCAGGAGGATCAGTTCTACCGCCTCACCTCGGGTGGCTATGTCGCCGTCCGGCACGTGGCCGAAGAGGATTCTTTTGCCCGGGATTTCGTCGACGTCGCTGAGCGCTTCATGGACACACCCTACCTCTGGGGTGGACGTACCCGTCTCGGCATCGACTGTTCCGGACTTGTCCAAGTTGCCTTGGAGGCCGCCGGTATCGCGGCCCCGCGTGATAGTGATATGCAACGCGCCGAAATCGGCAACGACCTTTTGATGCCAGAGGATTTCGAAGGGCTGCAGCGCGGCGATCTGATGTTCTGGCCCGGTCACGTCGGCGTCATGGTCGACGGTCTCATGCTGCTACACGCCAACGCCCACCACATGGCGGTGACGGTCGAGACGTTGCCCGAGGCCGTCGAACGGATCGCTCGGAGGGGCTCGCGGCCCACGGCGGTGAAGCGGCTTTCCGCGCTCTGCGCCTGAGTAACCGCCTTGTTCAGCTGGGAACGAGGCTGGTAAGCCGCGCCATCTCGGCCAGCGCCTCCCGTGACCCGATCGCAGGCTGCCAGCCGGTCTCCCGCAGCGCCCCAGTCGACACCATCAAGTCACCATCAAGACGTGCCCACGCCTCGCCCTTGCCGGCAAGCTTTGCAGCTGCGGCAAGCGCCGCGCTGGGTAGACCGAAAAGACCTGGCCGACGGCCAAGTCCTCGACGCATCGCCGCAACGATGTCGGCGATTTTCAGCGGGCTCTCATCGGCGACAAGCAGGACCTTGCGCTGGGCGCTGTCCGCCGAAATGCAATGTAGGATAGCGCTTGCCAGGTTCTCGACGCTCAAGATGGAGCGCCGCCCACCAAGCGTGCTGAGCGGTAGCGGCAGACCGAGACTGGCAAGCTTCAACAGCTGCGCCATGTTGCCTTTCACCGCCGGTCCGTAGACCAAAACAGGTCTTAACGTGACCCAGTCCGCCTCACTCCCGGCGAGCGCGTCGCACAGAGCCATTTCCCCGGCAAGCTTGGCGCGCCCATAAGCATCGCTGGGTTGCGGTGGGCTGTCTTCGGTGAGGACGCTATCGGCAACCGGTCCGCTTTGCGCCCGCACGGAGGAGATGTAGACAACCCGTTTCAAGCCAGCCTTGCCGGCAGCGACGCCTAGCGAACCGACCGCACCACAATTCACCGCTTGGTAATGCGTTTCCGGGATGTCTTTGTCGGCATGCGCGACGCCGGCGAGGTGGACGGCGTAATCGCACCCATCAACAAGATCACTCCAGTCCACCAGCCCTTGCGAGAGGTTGGGGAGCTTGACGGGAACCACGCCTTTGCCCGCCGTCAAGCAATCCGGATCTCGGGCTGCCGCACGTACCTCGAAGCCGCGTGCGGCCAGGTATGGCACTACGCTTCGACCAATAAAACCACTAGCTCCGGTAACGAGGACGCGCTTATTGGTCATGTCGGAACTCAAGCTTCGGTAATGGCTGCTCGTTGCAATCCGAGCAAATCGAACAGTGCCGCCAGGACTAGCCGCCGATCATAGCGCCGTTCCGCTTTCTGATGACTTGCGCGGGCCATCGCCGGGATTAGGTCAGGCCATTTCACAGACCGCTGCATCGACGCGGCCAGAGACGCCGGATCGCCGGGTGCACAAAGTACACCGTTGACGCGCTCATCGACCAGTTCCCGGCATCCAGGCGCATCGGTGGTGACTATGGCTCGGCCCATGGCCAGGGCTTGCAATGCTGGGCCGGGGCTCGCCTCACCGTGCGAGGGGTAGACGAACACATGACACTGCGCGATCAGAGAAGGTGTGTCGGCGCCGTCTCCCACATAGCTGACCGTCTCGCCATAGGGTTCCACGTCGGCCAACGACAGTGCATCATGGCTTCGGCTCGCTGGGCCAGCCAGCTGGAACTTGGTCTGCGGTGCGTGCTCCTTGACGATCTCCGCCGCTTTGCAGAAGTCGAGAACTCCACGTGACAGCGCCAGTTCCGCGATCATCAAGAAACACAATTCGTCGCCGATCGGTGGCAACGGTGCGACCTGCAGCTGGTCAAGATCGACACCCAAGCCAGGCAGGACGACAGGTGTCAGATCCTCCGGCAACAATCCGCTGATTTCAAGCTGTGCGGCGTGATCGTAGTTGTAGCAGAGGACGTCAGTGGCCGCATCGAAGGCCCTGATCAGGCTATCTTCCGGATCGCCCTCAGATCCGTTTTCCTCATCTGCTTCCGGCGGAAGCTGCTCCTGCACAGCGATGATCCGCGCGGCACCGGCCTTTTTTGCCGCCAAGGACACGGCTGGCATGACGCCACTTCCGCGAGCCAGGACAGTGTCGGCCTGCCATTCGGACAGTATTGAAGTGGTGCGTTGAACGACCTGCCTCTCCGGCATCAGCGTCCATCGATCCGCGACAAGATTGAGTTGCCGAACGTCGGCGCCGGCGTGCGTTAGTGAAAGCGTCTCACCTTCTGAAATTTGCGGCGCGAGGCACAGCACGCGGTGCCCGCTCTCCAACAGGCGGGTGATCAGCGGCATATAGGTGCCCACGAGACTGTGGCCGTGGGCGGCCGATAATGCGATCCGCTTCCCGCGGTCTGGACGCGTATCCGTAGCATTCTGTTTCGGCATGTCAGTGCAGGGTCCGGGACAGTGGTGCAAAGACGGGTTTCTCGTTGTCTCCGTCTTGTTGTTCTTCTTCGGCTTCGCCGCTGCTGTAACCCTCGACAGTTCGGCTGAGAATGCTCTTGATGGTCTCAAGATCGCGGCGTCTCATTGCTTCTCTGAGAGTGTCAAGCTCACGCCAGAGCGCGTCGGCGGGCAGGAACGGTTCGCCGGACCGCAAGATCCGGGAATGTTCTGTGCCAGTGGTGTTCGCGCCTAGCAGTAGTTCTTCGTAGAGCTTCTCGCCAGGACGCAATCCCGTATAGACGATCTCAATTTCGCCGTTGGGTGTATCTTCGGTGCGCAAATCCAGCCCGGCGAGCCGGACCATCAAGGTCGCCAAATCGTCGATCTTGATCGGGTCGCCCATATCGAGGACGAACACTTCACCGCCAGTTGCCATCGCACCAGCCTGGATGACGAGCTCGGCTGCTTCGGGAATCGACATGAAATAACGGATAATCTCGGGATGCGTGACGGTCACCGGTCCGCCAGCCTTGATCTGCTTTCGGAACAGGCGAACGACGGAACCGGAACTATCAAGAACGTTGCCGAAGCGGACCATGGTGAACACCGTCTCGGCGCCCTCCTCCTCCGCATGCGCCTGCAAAACGAGTTCAGCGAGCCGCTTACTGGCGCCCATGATATTGGTCGGCCGCACCGCCTTGTCGGTGGAGATTAGCACGAAGCGCTCAACACCCAGGTTGCGCGCGGCTTCTGCGATCACGGCGCAGCCAAACGTGTTGTTCAAAATTCCAATGCTGGCGTTCTGTTCGACGATCGGCACGTGTTTATAGGCGGCGGCATGGTAGATCGTTTCGACGCCGTAGTGTGTGATGGAATCTCGGACGACCTGGTCGTCCAGCACAGAGCCGAGCACGCCGATCAGTTCCGGCCCTGCACCGTCCGGCATCTCGGCGATGATCTCGCGGACCTCCATTTCGATCTCGTAGAGTGCCACTTCCGAAATATCCAGAAGTACCAGACGGCTTGGATGCTGCTTCAGGATCTGACGGACCAATTCCGAGCCCACAGATCCGCCCGCTCCGGTTACGAGAATCGATTTACCAAGTATCGACCGGGCCAGAAGTTCCTTGTTCGGTGGCACAGGGTCTCGTCCGAGCAGGTCTTCGACTTCCAAAGGGCGAACATCGGTGATGCCCACCTTGCCGGTGGCGATCTCTTCCATCGTCGGCATTACCTTGACGGCGACGGGATAGTGCTCCAGCTCACTCATGATCTGGCGGCGTTCTCGGCGTTGCGTCTCCGGCACCGCCAGCAGGATTTCCCGGACTCCCGCCCTTTCGATGACGTGCTCGATTTTTTGCGGTCGGTAGACCTTCACACCGCCGACGTACTGGCCCCACATATCGGGAGCGTTATCAATGAACCCAACTGGTTCACGGTCGGATACGCGGCGCAGTGCTTCCAACAGCTCCGAACCCAGTTGCCCAGCGCCGTAAATGAGAACAGGCTTGCGCTCAATGTCGAGCGGCAGACGTGGCACGCGGATGCCGACACTCTTCAACACCAGCCCGGCCAATTGCCGGCTTGCGGCTATACCGATCGCGCCGATGAAGCCGTAGGTCAAAATGACCGTGCGCGGGATGCCGTTCTGCCCCGTCATCAACACGACAAGCGCCCAGATCAGCACGCTAAGGCCCACGCAAGCGAATACTCGCAAGGTCCCGCGGTACCCGATGAAGCGCGTCACTAGACGGTACAACCCGAAGTGCGCGAACGTCGCCACCGTTATAATCGGCGCCGCCACGAACAGCAGCATTTCTGGCACTGAGTGCGGCCAGTACCACGTCTGGTATCGCAACGACATGGCCGACCAAACAATAATGGCCAGCAGAAAAAGGTCTGTGGCCACCAAAATCGCGCGCTTGTAGTAACGCGGCAATTCCAGCAGCCACTTTCTTATGATGGCAGTATTGCGCTGTTCTTCGGCCTGTGAAGACAAGGTATCCCCTCGAGCCGCCCAGCGGGACCGGCCCCGTGTTGGCCCCCGAAAGACGCAAAATAAAGCGCCCAGTGTGTATGAATGCGTTCTATCACGCTCGCTGTGACGTCGCGCAACAAAAAGTTGACCTGTCCCCAGCTGCAACCGGTCGCAATAAATGCTACTTGCCGGCGCCAGCCTGGGTCGTTGCTGGGCCAAGCCCCAGAATTCCATCAGCAGCGGCATTTACGCGCCCGTTCGCCGGCGGCGCGGTGGTCGAGCCGTCTCCAATTACGTCGACGAGGCGGTGGGCGAGCGCTACCGCGATGATCCCAAATGCGACGCCCCCGAGCATTTGCCCGGTGATGACCCCGGGTGCCCCTGCGACCGCCTCCCCCGCTAGGACGAACGGCACCGTGCCAAGCGTGGCCCGCGCCCAGTTCAGCGCCGTCGAGATATGCGGTCGACCAAGCGTGTTAAAGACTGCGTTGGAAACGAATAGCGCACCGAGAAAGAAAAACAGCGGCGATAACCAGCGACAGAATAGCATGATCAACTCTTCCGCCTCGCCCGTCGCCTGGAACTGACTGACGATAAGCGGTGCGCCAAGTGCCAGCAGGCCCCATGCAACGACTGTAAAAGCGCCAGTCACATAGAGTGAGAGCCGAAGCGTTTCGTGCATGCGGGCCTTGTCGTTTGCACCGTAGTTTTGCCCGACGATTGGCCCAACGACGCCGGACAGTGCAAAGATGGCACCGAAGGCCACCGGCATGATTCGCCCGATGATGGTCCAGCCCGCCACCGCGCTGTCGCCATGCTGGGAAATCATCGCCGTGATGTAGGCGTTGGCGGCGGGGGTCGCCAGATTGGTTGCGACGGCGGGAACGGCAATCGCGGCGAGTGGCCGGCCGTCGGCCAGGAATGTGCGCCACTTGGGCCGCCCCATCAGCCCGTGTACGACGATGACGCCGTAGAAGCCGACCAACATGACGGTGACACGCGCCATCGCCGAGGCCCAGGCCGCACCCTCAATGCCCATATCGAAACCGAAGATCAAAATCGGATCGAGAATGACGTTGGTGATCGCGCCGAACAAGGTGACGTTCATGGCGCGGCGCGCATCACCGACAGATCTCAGCACCGCCGATGACGTCATGCCAAGCGCCAGCGGCGGAAGTGCTGGCACCGCGATTGTCAAATAGCTCACGGCGAGCTCACGCGTTCGCCCAGTGGCGCCGAGCAGGTCCAAAAACTGCGGTATGAGCACCCACACCAACACCGCCAGCACCGACGAGATGACGAATGTCCACAGATGTGCATTTGCCGAAAGTCGTCGCGCGCGCACAGTGTGTCCGGCGCCGAGAGACGGCGACACCAGCGCGGTTGCTGCGATGGCAAGACCGATACCGATCCCGATTGTCAGCATGAGAACCGAACTGCCGTAGCCGACGGCGGCGACCAGAGCCTGGCGTTCCTCCAGAAGACTAAGAAAGTAGATGTTGGCAAGGTCGCCGATGAAAATGGCCACCAGCCCCAGTGCGCCCGTGCCGGTCATGACCAGCAAGTGACGTAACAGCGATCCTGTCACGAATTTCGGTGCTCGCGTGGGCCGACGTTTGGGCCGGGCCGCCCGCCGCGGGGATGGGGTGTTTTCTTTCATTGAGCTTTCAGGTCACGTGCGCTTCAGCGCCAATTGACGTGCTGGCGCGCGGACATAAATCCTATTTGCCGGACAGCAAATTCCGGGAACAAGACCTTTGATCGTCTCGCCTCCAGTCCAGATCATCAGATCTGCCGACGCGATTTGATAGCCGCCGCCAGCGTTCCCTCGTCGAGATAGTCCAATTCTCCTCCGATAGGCACACCTTTCTGAATTTCAGAGACGGTAACCCCGGAAGGTTTCAGCAGGTCTTGGACGTAGTGCATCGTGGATTGGCCTTCCACCGTTGCGTTCAGCGCCAAAACCACCTCACGGACCTCCGGCGCCGAAGCCCGTTCGACCAATTTGCCAATGTTGAGGTCCTCCGGTCCTATCCCATCAAGCGGGGACAGATGGCCGCCGAGCACGTGATAGAGCCCCTTGATGACGCCAGCGCGTTCCAGCGCCCACAAATCCCCCACCTCCTCAACGACAACAATCATCGTGCGCGGTCGGGAGGGATCATGGCAAATACTACACGGTGACAGCGAATCGATATTGCCGCACTCTGGGCAAACAGAAATCTTGTCTCGCGCTTCAGCCAGGGCATCAGTAAGCGGCTCAAGCAAGTCGCCGCGGCGCTTAATCAAAGTCAGCGCCGCCTTTCGCGCCGACCGCGGTCCGAGTCCTGGCAGCCGAGCCAGCAACTTGATGAGCCGTTCGATTTCCGGCCCTGCCGTCTTATTCGCCATTCGCGAGCGTAGCCTCAAGAAAAACAAACGTTGCGTTGGCACGCTGCACTAATATTGCCTAGCAGCTGTCGAGCGGTTAGCGCGATAGCTCGGCATAACCCTTGCGGCCGAAGTCGTGCCAGTCTTCTTACCGTCCAGACGAATGCTCGGGCGGACTTGCGTCGGCGAAAGCCTGCCGCGCAATTCTCGCTCCCTCGCTCAGGACCTAAGCACATTATCACCGATCTTCTTGATTTAGCGTGCTTGCGCACGTTATTCGCTGGTGAGTGCAGCGTTGGCGGTCACTCTGGCTTTGGCGGTTGGTTTGATTTCATCTGCCTTCACGCAGACGTTGATGCGCTCTGGGAATGTCTGCGTGATCTCGAACGTCGAATTATTGTCACGCACGGTCACGTTGGCTTTGCCCTCGGCAATATGCTCGATCTTTGCGCTCCCGCCGAACTTCGCAAGGTCCTTTCGCTTCAACCGATAGGTGACGGCACCAGCCTTAATGGCTTCACGAACGATAAAATACCTGCTTCCCGGTCTGGGCTTCATGTTCTCTTGGAACCATTGGCTGATCTGGTCCGCACCCGTGTCGTAGATGATGTCCGCTCGAATATCTTTCACGATGATTTCGACAGAAACTTTCTCATCCAGTTCCCCGTCCACTTCAAGGCCGGGCAACGCCGTCTTCACCAGACGCGCCGACATTCCGGCGCTCGCAGCCTGCTCGTCACTGAGAAGGTAGTCTGCAATCACAACATCCGCGCGACGATTTTTGACCACAAACGGTTCAGATTTAAGATCGGCGACGCGCCAGAACGTTCTGCTGGCATCAATGCGATAGATCGAGCCGGCTGGATCAAAGGTATTGGGCACCACTGGGCACGTGTAGCCATTTGGAACGCCTGGAATGACCTCAGCGACCTGTTCTACCTTTGCGGGCAGTAACGGTAACGTACCCGTTTCGATGGAGCCGAGGTCTTGGGCGCAACCTGCCGCGAGGAGCATTGGTGCTGTTGCAAGGAAAGCTTTGGTTGCCTTTTTCATGATTAGCCTCGTGCAGGAGCAGCGCCTTTTTCGACAGAGGCCTAGATTCTGTTGACGATAGCAAGCGAGGAATCGGCAGCAGTTCAGTATGGTCGTTGAGAGAAGGAGATTTTCACGACCCAGTATTTGGACTTAGCACTCTCGACCTTGGCCAGCTGAAAGCATTAACACCAAGCAGAGGCGCAACTTTAAGGAAAAAGACGAGTGCGCCCTTGGTGATCTCTGCTCGCTTTTCTGTGATTTGAGCCCCGCTGCTAATCCTGGAAGAGAGCCTTATTTTGCCAGTCCGTTTTTCGGGCTGAGTTCTTTCTTGATGAGACTCGGCGCCTTCGTTTTCGCGTTTTTGTAACGGCGGGTGTTATGGGTTGGGAGACAAATGTGCCGGCATTTCCGTCGCCCGGGGTCAGTGCGGATCGGTTCCGGTCTTGCATCGGCGGCAAACGTGAGCGTTCGCTCGGCTGTTCCGGCAATACGTCGACCGGTGGTGTTGTGAGGGTCTTTTCCCAACCTGCGACGGAGGGTGCTTTGGATCGCTGCGCATTATTCAGCGTCCGAAAATTGGAGCAGCTTTCTGGTACTTGTTGATAGGCGCTGGAATGCCGGAGGGGACTTGGTTGGCGCTTTTCAAGCAGATCTTGGAGGAAACTTCGCGAGGCCGGCGATAATGTGGTCCCAGAAGCGTCGGCGGCAAGTTTCTTCTCGATGACGCAGCGCACCTTCTCGGGCATTTTCTCGTTTTTGTCACCAATAGCGAAGGGCGTCGCGAACTTGGCGGGCCAAGCGACGGCGGAAAAGATATCCCATTTGATATCAGGGCGGTCGACGGTGCCGCGCACGCGCAGTGGAATAGGAAGATGCGGCGGTGGCGTGCTGAGGCTGAGGTTCAGACGTTGATCGACGCGCTGCGAGACCAGACCCAGCGAACCATGCGAGGTTAGGGCGATGTCGGGGCCGGTGAGACGCAGAGCTTCGGTACTGCGTAACACGCCGTTGCGTAAGGAGAATGCCGCTCGAATTCGCTCGAAGCGCGTCCTGCGGGTGGGGCTGTAGGTTTGTCCCGAACCGAAGTTCGCAATAGCTCTTCCGAGGTCAAAACCGATGATGGACCCTTCGACTAAATCCATGGCCATGGAACCATTCAGCGACCCAACCAGTTCGCGCATGCTGCCACCGCGTCCGTCTACCGAGATATCGATGTCGCCGGTGCCAGATATTAGGCGCTGCCTGAGCATCTCTGCAGCGAAACGCTCCAGGTTCAAACCCTTGAATTTGAGGCGAAGCCCGGTTGCCAGTGGCCCATTGCCCAGGTCCAGCTCGACGCGACCGCTCATGCTGCCGTCATTCCCTGACGGGCAAAGGCCGTCCCTCTTCCAACAGAGTTCCGACCGGTTGACCAAAACTTCGAGCCGCTGCGGACTCGAGTTGACCACGAGCTGTCCCTTCTTGAGCGGCAGGTCGCCATAAGCGATTTCATCGGCCTTGATAATAAGTTCAGCGTCTAAGTCAGGCAGCCTGGACAGCTTGAAGGGAGTTGAACTCCACCACCCCATTGGCATCACGTTGGCGCCCAATGCGGCAGTTTCTTCGAAAAGTGTTCCCTGGAGTTCCTCCATGAGGCTTTGCCAGGCTGTTGGCAGTACAGTGCGGTTGTCCAGAGGGGCGATCCCAAAGGCGGCTGGTCGCGCTGCTGCCGGCAGTAGCGCATTGATGTCGAGTTTTCCGGTCGTCAGGCCCGCTTTAAGCGTCGGGCGCTCGCCTTCGATGGAGAACTCCCCTGCCAGGTCGCCCGTGACAGCGTCGAGGGTAAGCTTGCCGCCGCTCAGTGTTATTCGGCGAAGGGAACCGGCGATCTGGCCTTCAAGCGCGGCAGAGCGCCCAGGATTAGACTGCTGCGCATCGATTTGAGCCCACTTGAGAAGCCCCGGGAATGCATCGGATCGGGCCTTCAGCCCGCCCGTGATCTGACCGATAGGCTGGGTTCCGACAACTCCATCAAAGCGTGCGTCCAAGAGTTTGTTGACAAGGGAAAAGGTCAGTGGGGAAATGTCACCGTCGGCTAGGGCCTTCAAATCGCCGACTTCGCCGTCAATTGCAACGATCTCGCCGTTCGCTTCCAACTGGCCTTTGAAATTGACCCCTTTGCCATTCTCGGTCCGCGCGAGTTGTCCGGTGATCTTGTCTATCTGTAGCGGCGACTTGGGAGGTGAGGCTAGCACGACGATTCGTCCGTCGTTGATGTTGACTTGCTGTGGAATACCACCGGCCCTGACTTCGCCCTCGGCCACGCGGATCAACAGCGGATCGCCGGCAGCCATGGTGAGGACGGGCCGCTGGAGACTGATCTCAGTGACTTCGAATTGCCGTCTCCACAAATCAATAACTTTGACCTCAACTTCGAGGCTATCGGCGGTGACTGGGGCTGGACCGTATGCGTCGGTGGGGCCGGAGAGTACGATGTCATCAAGGCGAAGACGAATGCTTGGGAACCAGGATAACTTCGAGGCGCCCTTGACGGTGAGCGTTCGTCCGGTCTGGTTTTTGACAGTGTGGATGATCAGGTCTCTGGCAAGCGAGCCCGACGGCATCGGAATTGCCCGCAGACCGAGGAAGACAATGAGCAAAATCAGGCACGCTATGGTGCCTTGGACAAGTAACCGCACAGTCAGCCAAAGTCGGCTCTGTCCGGCGTTGCTGGCCTCGATTTCAACTATTTTGGACATGCGCCTACCCTCGATCTGCACACTCAGCCATAACGTCGGGCGGCAATGTACTGAATGAGCCAGTGACCGACGGAATCGAGTAATCCCAATCATATCACGCGCTGATGTTGGTCTAGTACTATGCATCGGGTAGGATCCGATTATACGAGTCCTATGGCAGCGAAACACCACCTGGCCGGCTGTCCAACGGATAGCCTGTGTGCTGCGGCTTCAATTTCGGCCCTGGCGTTTGAGGGATGAAACCATGCGTCCGAAGCTGATGAATCGTCGCCAATTTGTCGGACAGGCAGGAACAGTGTTGGCGGTGCCGATGGCCGCGTCGCTGCCGTTCGGCGGTGCTCAAGCGCAGGAAGCGGTCACGGTAGTCGTCGACCCTTTTGCGGCTTGGCGGGAGCTTGGCCACTTGACGGCCCGGGCCGTAGATCTCGGCATTTCCGTGCCCCGCATGTCGGCGCAGATCAACATCGATGATGACCGGGATTATGCGCAGATCATGCCGGCTGCGGTGGAGCTGATCGAAAGTCTGGCGGCGGCAGATTCGGGTCTGACCGTGCCGCCTGGCGAGGTTGAAAAACTGCTCGAGGACGCCGACGAACTTCTGCGCAAAGTGCATCAGGCCGAGCGTAATCTCCCAGACGAGCGCGAAACTGGGATGAGTATCGCGGCGACGCCAGGGAGACCGTCTTTCACCGATATTAAGGACGACTACCGGCGCCTGTTCGATGGCTGCACGGTTCGTGAAAAACATCGTTCAACGGTCAATTGGTACATGTCGAAACTGTCGAACGAGGGCTATCAAGCGCGCTGGTATAAGGTCGCCCAGGAAATCTGCTGCCCGTGGTATTTCGTGGCAATCATTCATGCCATGGAAGCAGCCTTCAACTTCCGCTCGCATTTACACAACGGGGACTCGCTACGCCAGCGTACGAGGCGCATTCCGCGCAACCGGCCCAAAGTTTGGAGCCCGCCCAACGACTGGCAAACGAGTGCGGTCGACGCGTTGCGCTTCGATGGTTTCCAGGATCTGAAGGACTGGAGCTTGGAGCGGATGCTGTATCGGTGGGAATCCTACAACGGTTTTCGTAGTCGACGAAACGGCATTAACACGCCTTATCTGTGGAGCTTCTCGAACAATTACGCCAAGGGTAAGTTCGTTGCCGACAACGTCTGGGATCCCAATGCCGTTTCCAAGCAATGCGGCGCTGCTGTTCTGCTGAGAGTGTTGGTGGACCGAAAGCTCATCAGGCTGGATGCCTAGTGTCTGTCAACGCGAGCATGATCGGTCGTTTGGTTGACCGCGCGATCTCGCCAGGGTCAAGCTTGCGGGGGTGTCGCTGGGCAATGGTTCAGCTGCCCGCGATGGTCAGCCCGACAGCGTCTTGGGCTTTGCGCATTCGATCACAATCCGTGCTCACAAATCCCGCAACGCGGGCACCTGCCAGTTCCGAGCAGGCTGTGAGAAAGGCTTCAGCGGCTTCCCGCAATCCAGTGCTGGGGTTGAGATGGGTGACAAGCGATCGGTAGGCGACGCGTCCCAGTTTCTCGCGACCGATGCCGAGTACTACAGATCCGCGGTGGCGGCCACCTTCAGCGACGAGGAAAGCGAACTTGTTGAATATGCCGCTGTTGAAGTGAACGCACCCGTACCACCAGTCGCGCGTGGTCTCGCAAATTGGATCCTCACGGGTCACGTAGTCGGCGTAGTGGTCGGGCTGTCCGCGATTGTTCGGGCCGTACACCTTGCTCCGATCGAAAAGCGCGTTGCCGTCGCCGTCGCTCAGATTGGGATTGGAAATGCTTCGCAGCGGCTTAGTAAGGCTTTGGTCGCGCAGCTTGTCGCCCAGAACCCAGTTCGCCGTGCCGGGGTTCGTCGCGAACTCGATCAAGGTGCCGAAGATGTCGGCCAGCGATTCGTTTACGGCTCCGGATTCGTTAGCATATGTGAGGTCCGCCTCGACGGTGATCATGCCGTGCGTCATTTCATGACCGACGATATCGAGTGCGGCAGGATAACCTTCGCCGTAGACCATGGCGCCAGCTTGGGGACAATAGTACGTCTGATTGATGCACCAGTAGGCATTCTTTGAGTTGCCGAAGCGGACGTAGGACGACAGGGTTTCATCTGCGCCTCGTTCGAGCAAACCAGCGCGGCCGAAGACGTTGGCAAAATAATCTATAACCAGGCCGGCGTTGGTATGGGCGTCTTCGGCGTCGCGCGGCAGAGGTTTGATGCGCTTGCCTGCAATATCGTCGAGCACCTTGGTGCCGGGGAAGTTGGAACGTTGCTCGAGGTCGAAGACGCGTTGTTGCGACGACTTCCTTTGATCGAGGTAATAGAAAAGAACATCACCCACCTTGGCGTCGACGAAGAAACGGAAGGCGTCAATCGTGATCAGCCAGGCGAGGCGGGCGGGGCCCTGTTTGGAGCCTTTGGCGCGCATCAAAGCCGGTTCATAGATCACAAGTGTGGCTTGGCTCCGGGCCCGATCGGGTGATTTGAGGAGCTGCTCCAATTCGGGGTCGTTTTGGCGATCTGATAGGATTGCACGAAGGTGCATACGGGCGACTTCGATGGCGCGCTCCTGCTTGATGTCAGGCGTTGTCGACTCGATCTCCACGGTGGAGAACGTTGCGGCGAGTTGCGTGACGGCAAGGGATGGCCCGACGACGACGCGACCGCTTGAGCCAAAGACACGGACACCGTCTACCCGTTGCTCAACGTGCACTACGCTCTGGCCGGGAATGTCGGGGTCTTTGCGGACTCGGAAAGCTTCGATTTTGGTGCGGTCGTTTTCTGCATTGAAGGCCGCGGACAAAGCGCCGGTCTTAAAGAAAGCCTCAGCCGCGGCGCGGATATCGTCTTCGGTTGGCTGGCCCGATGGGCCGCGTGAGGCGCTTAATGAGACGCCGGGATCGACCGCCGGGCGCAGCCCGTTGATGCTGGTTGGCAGGCCTGTGCGCGGATCGATTCGGATTTTGAGTGCAGGGTTGGTTCTGCGCGCGCCCTCAATGATCTTTTCGACGGTTTCGACTTTACTCTGTGCGTCGGCGGGCAATGCCCTCAGTGCATAGGTGATACCCAGGATCGCGATTGCGGCGGTAATGGTTCTAATCATCTATGAGCGCTCCAAATTCCAAACTGGTGCGGGCTCTTGATGCCCCGGGTTCCAATACGGCAGCCCGCAAGACCAGTGAATTAGCGGCAGGGTGCTGCAAGGCTGGACACGGGTGCGGCAGCAACAAGCGATGTCCCACGCCAGACGCTAAGGAGTTCGGAGAGACGGCTCTCACCGTACGCCGAGTCGAAAGGCTGGAGCTTATCCGTCCATGCGGCGGCAATTACGTCTAGATCGGAGCGCTTCTCGCCGGCCAGTGGGAGCTTGTCGCTGGGATCATAGGAAGCGCGACCGCTGCCGTTTAGGTCGATGCGGGGCCAGCAGCGTTCGTCGGCATCGATTACATCGTCACCGTTCAAATCGCTATTAATAGTACCGCCAAAGCGTCCGTTTTCGATCGCGATGAGCCGGTCCTTGAAGATCTTTAGGTCGTCCCCATCGACGCGTCCGTCGCTGTTGAGGTCGGCAAGATCCCGCAAATAATCTCGCGAGAGTTCCGATATTGCCGCTAGGGCGTCGACGCGGGGAGCAGAATCGCTCTGTGTTTCCGCTAATGCTGAGCTGCGGATGATATCAATAACGTCGGCCGGCTTCTGGTTGGGATCGAGCTCGAAGAGCATAGCCGCGAGGGCAGCGACATGAGGAGCGGCCTGCGAGGTGCCATCACACACACCGTAGGCGTAGGGCTGGCTATCGGAAGCGAGTGTACTCATGACTCCGACGCCGGGCGCTGCGACGTGGCCGCCAACGTTAGAAAATGGAGCCCGCTCGTAATCTCGGTTATGCGCTTCAACAACAATGATGTTTTTACTGGGTTCGAAGAACGGCGATTTGTGCAACGCGGCAAAGGCAAACGGTGTTGCGAGCTCTGCACTGAACGGAGCATCGTTGGTGGTCGAATCGTTTCCGGCTGCAGTAACGAAGATCACCTGATCGCTGACCTGGTTGACCAGGAACTGTAAGAAATTGGCGTGCTGCTCGATCTGGTTGCGAATACTCTGATCCGTTGTTGGGTCAACATTAA
>Ga0114922_10002355_pt1 | contig 17707 bp, 18 predicted proteins | sample AartaG_FD_100975 | JGI IMG/M metagenome (GOLD analysis project Ga0114922, IMG submission 100975) | Deep subsurface microbial communities from Aarhus Bay to uncover new lineages of life (NeLLi) - Aarhus_00045 metaG | ecosystem: Environmental > Aquatic > Marine > Oceanic > Sediment | place...
CTCACTGCTACAGGAGTCTCATCACACTCTTGTAGCAGTGGCGATGTTCCGGGCCTTCAGGCCCGGAACCTCCCAAGAATGACCATTCTCTCACTGCTACAGGAGTCTCATCACACTCTTGTAAGAGTGTCGCGACCCCGCCCATTTGACCCCTTCCTCGCATATTTGGTATACTATACCTAGGAAATGGCTTGAACAGCGAGAGAACCCGACGGCGCTAGCCGCAAGGTGGGGCTCGCCAAGGCAACCATTTGCCCAGTTGTCTCCCGCCGCCGCACGCTTCGCGTGCGATCCGCTCTTCGGAGCGCGCTGTGCCCTCTACGTATCGCTGCCCGTGTCGGCCGCGCTTCCTGCGGCAAGCGCATCTCTGAACGGTTCGCGCCGTTCCCTGCAGCCGGCAACACCTGCAGCCAGCGGCGCCGACGGGATCGAGTCACACGCTCAGGGCTTTGAAGGGAGTAGATGGACAGTGGCAGGTATTGCCGGTATAACCGACGCTAACAACACTGAGTGGGTGGAGTCAGCGCTCGATAAGATAGACCACCGGGGCGGCGCGGGCCGGGCCATCCGAGAGCTCGAAGGCGCCGTGCTGGGCCAGGTGTGGCCGACTGCCCAGGACCATTTTGCCGTCGGCATTGACAAGGGTCCGGTCGTGCTCGACGGCGAGATACACAACTGGACAGAGCTCGCAGCAGGCGCTACCTGCGCGTTGGAGGCCGTTGAGACCGCGTATCTGGACAAAGGCCCGGAGTTCCTGACAGATCTGGACGGCCCCTTCGCCATGGCGATCGCGACCCCGAAAGGCATCTTTCTCGCTCGCGATCCAGTGGGGAAGTCGCCGCTCTACTTCGCCAGGAAGAACGGTACCCTCTACTTCGGATCCGAGCTGAAGGTCCTGTTCGAGCAGGATGGAGACATCTCCGAGTTCCCGCCGGGTCACTGGTACCAGCCCGACACAGGCCTCGTGTCCTACGCGACGATCGAGACGCAGCCCCCGCTGGACATACGCCCGGAGGAGGCGGCCGAAGAGCTCCGGACCCGACTGGTGGCTTCGGTGGAGAAGCGGCTGGCCGGCGCCGAGGTGGGATCATGGCTGTCGGGCGGGATTGATTCCGCCACCTTGACCGCGCTCGCGCGCCGCCAGCAGGCGAAGCTGGATACCTTTGCGGTCGGGGTGGAGGGCGCGCCGGACCTGGAGTACGCGCGGATGGTGGCCGACCATGTTGACTCCCAGCACCACGAGCGGACGTGCACGCTGGAGGAAATGCTGCAGGTGCTGCCCGAGATGATCTATCATCTGGAGTCGTTCGACGCGCTGCTGGTCCGCTCCAGCATCACCAACTACATGGTCGGGAAGCTGGCGTCCGAGCACGTGTCGGCCGTGCTCTCGGGGGAGGGTGGAGATGAGCTTTTCGGAGGCTATGCCTACCTGAAGAAGCTCGAGCCGGCCGAGCTTCCCGACGAACTGGTGAACATCACCTGTCGGCTGTACAATACCGCCCTTCAGCGAGTGGATCGCTGCTCCGCCTCTCACGGCCTGGTAGCGCGGACCGCCTTCCTCGACCGGGATGTGCTGGAGTTCGCGCTTCAGATTCCGCCGCGCATGAAGATCCACGGCAGCGGCGATGCGGTTGAGAAATGGATCCTCCGGCAGGCGATGCAAGGACTGCTTCCAAAAGAGGTGCTGACCCGGACGAAGTCCAAGTTCTGGGAGGGAGCAGGGGTGGGCGACCTGCTGTCGGCACACGCAGACGAGGCAATCCCGGACGAAGAGTTCGCTCGTGAACGCGCGCCGACAGAGGGAGTTACACTGAACACGAAGGAAGAGCTGTTCCACTATCGGATATTCGCGGATGTCTTCGGGGAGGGAGTGGATCCCTCGCTGGTGGGCCGGACTAAGGGGGCTCCCGTAGACAGCTAGCACGCGTTCTGGGTTCCTCTTATGAAACGACGTGAGATGGCCGGCGCAGGCGGGAACGAGATTCGGCAGCGGTCGCCGGGCCGGTCCCCTACGAAGTTCACCCGTCGTCACTTCCTGAGAGAGAGCATGCGCTCAGCGGCTGTGCTCGGCCTCCTGCCGAGTGCGCTCGCCATGCTCTCCTCGGGCTGCGGACGCCAACAGCGCGGCCTGCGGCCCGAGCTCATCAGGGGTTCTCTCCGGGTCGGCCTCGACGCGGATGTGCAGACCCTCGATCCCGCCATGCATCGCTCCCGCACGGTAGAGGCGGTAGTTCGCAATATCTGCGACGGACTCGTTGCGCGGGACGCGCAGATGCGATACGTGCCCCAGCTCGCGGTCTCCTGGACCGTCGAAGAACAGGTCCGGTGGATCTTCAAGCTGCGGGAGGGGGTTCGCTTTCACAACGGGGACGCGTTCACCGCGGAGGACGTGAAGTTCACCATCGACCGGATCATCGGTGCAATACCCGGCCTGGACCCCTCACCCAGGAAAGACCTGCTGGGGCCGGTGGCGGGTGCGGAGGTGATCGACGACTACACTCTGGCGATTGTGACGGAGGGCCCCTACCCCGTACTTCACAAGAAGCTGGTGTTTCAGGAAATCTGCCCGAAGGCCTACTTCGAGCGCGTCGGCCCAGAGGAATTCGGCAGGAAGCCCGTGGGCACAGGGCCTTTTCGGGTGGTGGAGTGGCAGCCGGGAGAGCGGATAGTGCTGGAGCGATTCGACGAGTACTACGGTGGAGCCCCGGATATCCCCCCGCTTGGCCCGGCCGCGCTTGCGGGGGTGATCTTCCGGCCGCTTGAGGAATCGGCGACCCGCCTCGCGAGTCTGGAGGCGGAAGAGATAGAGGTTGCCGTGCAGATCCCGCCCGACCAGGCGGAGAGGATCGACGGCATGGCGCAGGCGCGCCTCTCGGTGGCGCCGGGTACGAGGACGCACTTCGTGGGGCTGAATGTAACGCGAGAGCCCTTCTCGGACCGGCGGGTGCGAGAGGCGATGCGGTACGCCATAGATCCGAAGCCCATTGTAGAGCGGTTCCTGCTGGGCCGAGCGCGCCCGCTTCCCGGGATGCTCGTGCCGCTGGCCTTTGGCTACGACGACTCCCAGCCGGAGCCGCGTCAGGACGTCGCGCGGGCAAAGGCGCTGCTCGGAGAGGCTGGCTACTCAGATGGCATCGGCGTCACTCTGGACTGCGAGGCCGGCGACAAACGGATCGCGGAGGCCATCGTCGGGTCGATGCGGGCGGCCGGGATGAGGGCTGAAGTGCGAGTTTGGAAGAAGGACAACTTGCTGAACCAACTGCGCCAGAGGCAGCGCGACATGTTTCTCACTTCCTGGGGGAACTCGAGCCTCGATCCCTCCGGCATTCTGCCCGTGCTGTTTCGGTCTGACGGCTACGCCAATTACTTCGGCTACCACGATCAGCGCGTTGATCGGCTGCTCGAGGAGGCCGACCGGTCGATGGAGCCCGAGGTGCGGGCCCGCAAGTACCTCCAGGTGCAGGGCATCCTGCACGAAGATATTCCGACTTGCTTTCACTTCGCGCAGGAGGAGCTCTGTGGAGTGTTGGATCGGGTGGAGAACTTCCATGCCCGGTCCGACGGAATGCTGCCGATGCACGATGTTTCGATGCACACCTGAGCCGAAGGATGCTACGGCATGTGGGGCCGGTTCCTAAGGCAGCGCCTGCTCCAGCTCATCCCAGTTCTGATCGGGGTGAGCTTCATCGTGTTCCTCACCATGCACTTGACGCCCGGGGACCCGATCGAGCACATGCTCGGCCAGGCGGGCCGAGTCACCCAGGAGCAGATTGACGAGCTGCGAGCCCACTACGGGCTCGACCGGCCGCTCATCGTCCAGTACGGCCTCTTCCTCGGGAATGCGGCGCGGGGAGAGTTCGGACCCTCCTACAGCCACCATGGGCGGACCGTCCGATCGGTGGTGGCGGCGCGATTGCCGGCCACGCTCGAGCTCACACTGTTTGCATTCGTAATCGCCATCGTGTTTGCCATTCCGGCGGGAGTGATCGCCTCCCTGAGGCCTCACGGGCTGTTCGACCGTCTGGCGACCGTGGGAGCCCTGCTCGGCATTTCCATGCCGGGCTTTTGGCTTGGGATCGTGCTGATGATCATCTTCGGCCTCCAGCGTCACTGGCTGCCGATCTCAGGCCGGATAGATCTGGCGCTGATACCCGAATACGTGACCGGGGTTCACACTCTGGACGCTCTGCTGACGGCCAATGGGCCGGCCTTCTGGAGCGCGCTGAAGCACCTGGCCCTGCCCGGGGTGGCGATGGCCGCGCCGATGGCCGCCATGGTAATGAGGATGGTTCGATCTTCCATGATCGGAGTGCTGGCGCAGGACTACGTCCAGTTCGCGCGCGCCAAGGGGCTGCCCGAGACGACCGTCGTGGGCAAGCACGCGCTGAGAAACGCGCTCATTCCTACAGTCAACATAGTGGCACTCCAGACCGGCCTGCTCCTGAGCGGCAACATGATTATCGAGACCGTGTTTCAGTTCCCGGGCCTCGGAAAACTGGCGGTGGATGCGATCGCGGCGGCCGATTACCCGCTGGTGCAGGCCGTGGTGCTGATCTACGCGGTCTCCTACGTGTTGCTGAACTTGGTCGCCGACGCGCTGCACGCGGCGCTTGATCCGCGCGTGCAGATAGCCTAGATGCCAGAGAACTAGCAGATGGCAGCCTCTGTAAGCGAAGATCGAGTGCTCCAACCCGCGGCCCCGACGAGGCCGGGGATGCTCAAGCTGCTTCTGGCCAACCGAGTGGCCGCGGTGGCGGGGCTGCTGGTTGTTGCGTTCGTGATGGTGGCGATTATGGCGCCGATACTGGCGCCCTGCGATCCCAACGAACAGCACCCGGAGGCTATCCGGGCCGCGCCGTTCTGGCGGGCCGACGGGGACAGCCGCTTCCTGCTCGGAAGCGACAGTCTCGGGCGCGACTTGCTGAGCCGCATCATGTTCGGCGCCAGGATATCCATCTTGCTGGGAGTCGTCGTCGTGCTGCTGACGCTGCTGGTAGGAACGGGGCTCGGGATGCTCGCGGGGTACTTTGGCGGTGCCTTCGACGCGGTGATGTCTCGCATCGTTGACACCCTTCTGGCGTTTCCCTTCCTGATCTTCGCCCTCGCCATCATGGCCGCCACGGGGCCGAACCTGGTAGCTCTCGTGTCGGCGCTGGCCTTCAAGGGATGGGTGGATTTCTACCGGGTTGCCCGCGCCGACGTACTGGCGGCGCGGGAGGCGGACTACGTGACAGCGGCGCGCGGGGTGGGGGCAAGCACCGCATACATTCTGTTCAGCGAAATCCTGCCGAACATCGTGCCCCCACTGATTGTCCTCGCCGCCCTTCGCATGGCTATCATCATTATCGCGGAGGCATCTCTCAGCTTCCTCGGAATCGGCGTCCCTCCCAGCATTCCGGCCTGGGGCACGATGGTCGCCGACGGCCGTGCCGATATTGCCAGCGCCTGGTGGATTGCCACCTTCCCGGGGCTGGCCATCCTGACGCTGGTGTTGGCAGTGAATCTGTTCGGTGAGGGATTGAGAGATGCGTTGGACCCGCGCATGAGGCAATGATGAGCGCCCCGCGCATGAGGCAATAATGGCGGCTCCGCGCCTGAGGCAATAATGGCGGCTCCTCTTCTGGAAGTGCGAGATCTCAGTACCTGCTTCTCCACCTACCGCGGGCAGCTCCGCGCCGTGGACGGTGTGGGCTTGAGGATCGAGAGAGGGGAGACGTTGGCGCTGGTGGGCGAGAGTGGGTGCGGCAAGAGCGTGACCGCCCTTTCGATCATGCGCCTGATTCGAAGGCCCGGCCGCATCGTGCGCGGCGAAGTGCTGTTCGAAGGCGAGGATCTGCTGCGTAAGTCGGGACTGGAGATGCGCCGGATTCGCGGGGGCCGGATAGCGATGGTGTTCCAGGATCCGCTCTCGACGCTGAATCCAACCTTCTCGCTGGAGAACCAGGTAGTGGAGTCTCTGCGAATCCACCGGGTGGCGCGAGGCAAGGAGGCGCGGGAACGGAGCGTGCGGCTGCTCGAGGCAATGGGCATTCCGGCCCCGCGCGAGCGCCTGCGCAGCTACCCACACGAGCTCAGCGGGGGCATGCGGCAGCGAGTGATGCTCGCTATTGCCGTCTCTTGCGAGCCGGACCTGCTCATCGCCGATGAGCCGACTACCGCTCTCGACGTCACCCTGCAGGCCCAGATTCTGGACTTGCTCGGCCAGATTAGAGAGGAGCGCGGACTGGCGACCCTGCTCATCACGCACGACCTGGGGATCGTGTCCCAGTTCTCCGATCGTGCAGCGGTGATGTACGCGGGGCAGGTGGTGGAGGAGGGGCCGGTGGCGGAGCTTCTGGAAAATCCGCTGCATCCGTACACGGCCGGACTGCTGCGGTGCGTGCCTCGGCTCGGCCGCCCGGACGTGCCGATCAGGCCGATCGAAGGGTCGGTGCCGGACATGATAGCGCTTCCGCCCGGGTGCCGCTTTGCACCGCGCTGTCCGGAAGTCATGGAGCGCTGCCGGGTCGCGGTCCCGCCCCTCTATGATCGCGGGGGTCGAAGGATCGTGCGCTGCTATATACACGAGTCGGGCGCGAAGCCGACCGGCCCCCCGGGGGCGTGCTGATGGCTTGGCGGGTGGGGATCGATATCGGAGGGACTTTCACCGACCTCGCCGCCCTCGATCTGGAGTCGGGCGAGCTATACCTTCACAAGGTGCCATCCACTCCCGCGAATCTGGCGGAAGGCGCGGCCGCGGGGCTCCGTGCGCTTGGGGAGAGGATGCCGCTGGACGGAATCGGGTTCCTGGCCCATGGGACCACCGCGGGGACCAACGCGCTGATCGAGGGAACCGGGGCGCGCACCGGACTGATCGCGACGAAAGGGTTCCGAGACCTGCTCGAGATCGCACGGCAGCAGAGGCCTTCCCTTTACGATCTGAGGGCGCGCAAACCGCGCCCGCTGTCGCCGCGGCGGTGGCGGCGTGAAGTGCAGGAGCGAGTGCGATTCGATGGCGCGGTGATGCGGCCGCTGGATACTGCGGAGGTCGAGCGCGAGCTCGCATTCCTGGCCGAAGAGGGCATCGAGTCTCTCGCCATCTGTTTCCTGCATTCCTACGCTAACCCACACCACGAGCGGGTGGTCAGGGGCCTCGCGGAGAGCCTGCTTCCAGGCGTGTACGTCACCGCCTCTAGTGACCTGCTCCCCCGATTTCGCGAGTACGAGCGTCTCAGTACCACGGTCGTCAACGCCTATCTTGGCCCGCTGATGAACCGGTATCTGAACGAGCTGGGCCGGAGGGTGGCGGAAGAGGGGATAGAGGGGCCGCCTCACATTATGCAGTCGAATGGAGGCTTGGTTCCCCTCGACACCGCGCGTGCCATTCCCGCCACTACCGTGCTCTCGGGTCCCGCGGCGGGGGCCGCCGCGGCCGCCTCTGTGTGTGCAGAGCTCCGTGTCGCCCGCGCCATTGCCATCGACATGGGCGGGACCAGCACCGATGTGTGTCTCGTCGAAGGAGGCCTGCCCACAACCGCCTCTGGGCGAGAGGTGGGGGGGTACGCGGTGGAGCTTCCCGGAGTCGACGTTCGGTGCATCGGCGCCGGCGGCGGAAGCATCCTGTGGCTGGACCGGGGAGGGCTCCCGCAGGTAGGGCCGCGCAGCGCAGGGGCGGAGCCGGGGCCGGCGTGTTACGGGCGTGGCGGTGAGAATCCGACCTTGACCGACGCCTTTGCGGTGCTGGGGAGGTTGGATTCGGCCGGTCTGCTGGGCGGAGACATGCCCCTCAATCCGGAGACCGCGCGGAGAGCAGTTGGGGAGAAGTTCGGGAACGCCTTAGCGATGGGGCCCGAGGAGGCTGCGTTGGGAGCAGTCAAGCTGGCGGTCTCGAACGTCCGCCGCGCCGTTGAGGGGCTGACGGTCGCCCAGGGGCGTGACCCAAGAGAGTTCTCCTTGGTGGCCGGTGGGGGAGCGGGGCCGTTGATCGCTTGCGAGCTGGCCTCCGAGCTTGGCATACAAGAGGTGATCGTGCCCGGATGGCCGGGCAATCTCTCTGCCTACGGCCTGCTCGCCAGCGACCTCCGCAGGGATTGGGTGGCAACGCGCCTCATCCCGGCATCTTCCGTCTACCTGAAAGAGCTGAGCGACGGTTTTGCGGTGCTGGAGGAAGCGGCGAAGAGTTGGATTGCGCAGACGCCATTGCCCGACGTACGCTGGTCGCTGCTGCGACAAGTGTCTGCCAGGTACGTCGGACAGGATTACGAGCTTCAGGTCCCGGTTCCGGCGCGCGAGCTGGGGGAGGTTGAGCTCCAAGGCCTCATCGCGGCCTTCCACAGGACCCATGAAGAGCGCTACGGCTACCTGCTGACAGAGCGGCCGGTCGAATTCGTGGACCTCAGCGTGGTTGCCATCGGACAAGTGGCGCACGGCGGCAGGCGAGGGGAGGTGGGGGAGCCGGGAAGGCGCCGACCGCGGCGCCGGACCCGTGCTATCTTCGTGGACGAGAGCGTTCGCTTTCACGAGTGCGCGGTGCATGATCGAGGTGGCTTGCGGCCGGGAGACGAAGTTGAGGGGCCGGCGAGCATCGACCAGTACGGCGCCACTACCTACCTGCCTCCCGGATACCGCGGGCGCGTCGACGAAGCGGGGAATCTCCGACTCACTCAGGAGGCGCGGCGATGAGCTGCGCTCGACCCGCGGGTCAAGACCCGGTCACGCTGGCGGTGATTGCGAACGGCATGCTGGCCGTTGCGGAGGTGATGGGGGAGGCGCTCGTGCGGAGCGCCTTCTCCCCCAACATAAGGGAGCGCCGAGACTGCTCTACAGGCGTTTTCGATGCGCAGGGCCGGCTGATCGCTCAGGCGGAGCACATCCCGCTTCATCTGGGGTCGATGCTCGGAGTGGTGGGAGCCGTGCTCGGCAAGCACTCCCGAGAGAGCCTATGTCCGGGAGACGCCTTTGTCTCGAATGATCCCTACTTGGGCGGGGGGACACATCTGCCCGACGTCACTGTGGCCTCGCCTTTCTTCTTCCGGGGAGAGCTGGCGGGGTTCGTCGCCAATGTGGCGCACCATACGGACATCGGCGCGCAGGTGCCGGGCGGCATCTCCGGTGATGCGCGTTCAATCGACGAGGAAGGACTGCGGCTGCCACCCACCAGACTCGCGGCGGCGGGGGAGTTGTGCCAAGACGTTATCGGTCTCTTCATGTCTCGGTGGCGGATGCCGGAGCTGCGACAGCTGGACCTGCTGGGCCAGCTCGCCGCCAATCGCGTGGGCTTGGCCCGGCTGGAGGAGTTGGCGGAGAGATACTCGTGGGCCACTGTCCGGGAGGCGACGGAGAGCGTCCTGGCGGCGACCGAGCGACGACTGAGAGCCGCAGTCGAGGCTGTGCCGGATGGATGCTATGAGGCCGAGGATGAGATGGAGGGGGTCGAAGGAGAGGGGATGATCCCCATTCGCGCGTGCGTGGAGGTGAGAGGCGATCGGCTTCGACTCGACTTCTCAGGGTCCGGGCCGCCCTCTCGCGGCGCCATCAACGTGCCCCGCAATGCGCTGCTCGCCACTGTCTATTACGCGGTGAAGGCCGGCCTGGATCCGGAGCTTCCCTCCAACGCAGGGCTCCACCGGGCAATCGAAGTCTCTGTGCCCGAGGCGAGCATCCTCAACGCGCGCCCGCCGGCAGCCGTGGGGGCGCGCACCGACACTTGCCAACAGGTCGCGGGTCGCGTCATAGAGGCATTCTCCAAGGCTATGCCGGGGCGGCTCCCCGCGCCGAGCAATGATGCCAGCACCGCGGTTGTGTTCTCCGGCGTGGACCCCCGCAGGGGCCGGGAGTACGTATACGTGGAGGCCATCGCCGGCGGCGCCGGCGGCGGGCCCGAGGAGGACGGTCTGGACGGCGTGCAGGTCCATGTAACGAACACGTCCAATCTGCCGGTTGAGTCTTTGGAGCACGCTTTCCCGTTGCTGGTCGAGCGGTACGAATTCCTGCCCGACTCGGGAGGCGCGGGGCAGTTTCGCGGGGGCCTCGGGCTGCGGCGCGACGTACGCGTGATCGACCACGAGGCAACTTTCTCAGCTCACGGAGACCGCCACAGGAAGCCGTCCAGTGGAGCAGCCGGCGGCCGGCCTGGCGCTTGTGGCGCATATCTGGTCAATCCGGGGACAGCGCAAGAAAAGCAGCTTCCGTCGAAGGTGTCCGGCGTGATCCTTGGGCCTGGCGATCTGGTCAGGATCCAAACCCCTGGTGGCGGTGGGTATGGTACTCCGGCGATGCGAGATAGACAGCGCCTGCGCCATGAACTGGGGGCCGGTCTGATGTCCGCGGGGATGGCGAAGGAAGCGTTCCGGGTGGCTGCCGATCGCCGATGCGGCGAGCCGACGGGGCCTCCTCCCTCAAGGACCCGGAGAGAACAGAACGACGAAGACACTCGGGTGACATGAACGCGAGCGGCAAGCTGGTAGCCATGAAGCTGGTGGCCGTAGAGGACCTGACGCGGCACTTCCCGATGGGTCGAGGGCAAGTCGTCCACGCCGTCGACGGAGTCACGCTGGATATCGGCCTGGGGGAGACGCTGGGATTGGTCGGCGAGAGCGGGTGCGGCAAGAGCACCCTGGGAAGGCTCTTCTGCGGCCTGGACGAGCCGACGCGAGGCAGAGTTGTGTTCGACGGTGTCGATATCACTGCCCTTCGTGGTGGGGAGCGGCGCAGTTTCCGCCCCCGAATGCAGATGATATTCCAAGACCCCTTCTCGTCTCTGAACCCACACAAGACAGTGGAACAGATCATAGCCTTCCCCTTGCGGGTCAAGGGATTCCGGACGAAGCCGAAGGTGCGCGCTCGTGTCGAGGAGCTGCTGCGTTTGGTGGAGCTCGACCCGGCGCAAGCTCGTGGATTTCCTCATCAGTTCAGCGGCGGCCAGCGCCAGCGGATTGGAGTCGCGCGGGCGCTGGCCTGCGAGCCAGAGCTGATAATAGCCGACGAGCCGGTGGCCTCGCTCGATGTATCGATACAAGCACAGATCCTGTCCGTCTTTCGTGGGCTTCAGCGGCGGCTGGGACTGACAGCGCTCTTCATATCTCACGACATCAGCGTGGTTTCGCATGTGAGCCAACGGATCGCAGTGATGTACCTTGGGAGAATAGTGGAGGTCGGCCCCGCGGAAGCCGTGGTGAAGAATGCGCTGCATCCATATACCCGCGCTTTGTTGGCGGCAGTGCCGCGCATACACCGCGAGGCCAGGAGCGGGCGTACGCGCCTCTCAGGCGACGTTCCGAGCCCGATGGCCGTTCCGGCGGGGTGTCGATTCCACACGCGATGCTATATGAGCCAAGTCGCTGAATGCCGCCGCCTCGAGCCGGAGCTGCGGCTGGTCGGGCCGTCGCATCTGGTGGCCTGCCACTTGGCGGAAGAGGACGGGTGATCTGCCGCGCGAGGCCCGGCCGGGCAGGCCCGGCGGCAGGGAACTGGATCAAGAAGGGACAGCGCGCGCCGTCCCTTGTTCGCGTCCGGAGGGTGTGCTAATAAGCCGACATCGCGGGCAAAACGGCGGTCATGTAGGATGGCGCGGGGCGGTCATTTGGGTGGCTGTACCCAGGGTTTTGAGCGAGTAACTGCACAAGAATCGGGGGTTCGAGGGGTGTGCTTGCTAGGGGAGAGGGCAAGCGATTTCGGGAATTGCGCGGTAGGGCCTACAAAAGATGTCCGCAGCGGACATCTCCCGGTCATGTCGATTGTCCATGATGTCCGGAATGGGGGTGTTCTTGTCCGCGAAGTTGTCCGAAAGATGTCCATGTCGCGAGTTCCGCGCATGGTTTTGGCCGGTGTCGAGGGGCAAGTTCCACTTATGCAGGGGCCGCCGGGCCGAGGCCTTTTGGGGGTCGGCGCCGCGGTCGATATCAGGATGGGGCAGGCTTGTCTAGAGAGCATGAGATTGATGTGACTATAAGCAGTGGGTTGCTATGTGGTCATGCTGCCCAACAGGCGGTGTCTTGTATGAAGTCCGGGTATGGCCGGGGCTCCAGGTCCGGATCTTACTGGATGAAGCGGCCGATTCGTTCTGGCGAGCGTGCTATTACGCCTTGCGCCACCACTGCCCCGGGCCTGGCATGTTCGGAGCGTGTTCCCACTCGGTGAACCTTGCCACGCGAGTCAGTTCCCGGAGTGCACCGCGTACTCGAGGCGCGTCGGCCGCCTGGAGAACTTGCTCCTCCGATACCTCGTGAGACACGATCAGCATTTGCTCGCCCTCGCCAGAGCCTTGGAAGACCAGTCGGCAGTGGTCAATGATACACGCCAGCATACGCCTGGAATCCGCCACTAGGCAGTCTGGTAGCCTCTCCTGATAAGCTCTAAGCGGGACGCAGCCTTCACATCCCGTGTCCCAGCCCGCCGCCAACGCATCGGACAAGCTCGCCTTCGGAGACCACCAGTAATCCACCGGCTCGGCCTGCGGGTCATGGTCGCCGGCATCCGCCGGTGTCAGGCAGAACGCAAACTCCAGCCCCAGTCCTCGAAGCAATGCCTTCTCTGCGTTCTGCAGATGATCCGGGTTCATCATGTGGCTGCGGGGGCTGGCCAGCTCAGCGGCACGAGTGAAGGCCCTGCTAGGCAGTAGACAGAGCCGGCATTCGTGACCGTTGTAGAGGCCATGCAGAATTGCCGCAAAGACCCGCCCCGCGCCGGCATCCTCCTTCCCATCGCCAGGCTCCCACCTGATTAGTTTCCACGAGTCGTACAGACGCAGGACGAAAGCGCTCACGCCAGAGGGGAGATCACCGATGCGCAAGTTGCCGTCGTGACTCGAATAGCCTAGAGTGAGAGGCACATCGTCCCACTCGGGTCCACGTGCCGACTGGACTGACAGTCTGATCTGGCGGTCCTGTGAGGCTCCCTTGGCCTGGCTCACGGTTACCCTATTTGGGCTCGCGTGCCCGGACATCACCCGCCCTTTCCAGCCGTTTGAGAGCTCTGTGCACTCGAGCATTCTCCGTCGCCGCCCTCACGTCGTCCTCTGACAAGACGCGTGAGAGAATGACAACTGCCGATCCATGGTAGACGTTCTGGAAAACGAATCGGCTAGTGTCGAGGAGGCAGTCGAGTACATGCGCCGGGTGGGGAAGGTCGAGGCACTCCCGTGGACCTGTAGCCAACGCTTTCGCGCTCGCGAAACCTTCCGGTCCGTGCGGCGACCAGCCAGTCCGGAACAAGTCGCGAAGTGCGCTCTTTGGGCACCGCCAGAAATCCCTCTGCCATTCTATACCGTGCTTGTCAACACCGCGCCACTGGAATGCCGGGGTCAGGTAGGACTGCCTCACCGATACCGCTGAGCCCTTCGCACGCGGCTCTCCTCGGAGGGCAAGCGTCGTGGAGGGCCAAAGGACGTCAGTCTCCAACTCGACGAAAAGATCTTCGCGACGGCCGTCGTACAAAGTCCCTATTAGGTATCCGAAGACACCTCCAAACCGCGGAAGGAGGACACTCTGAGGTTCCCAGTCCTCGTCCGTCGCTGGCGGGCGCAGCCGCACTAGCAGAGCGAGGGGTCGCCGACGAAGCTCCGACAGGGTGTGCAAGCTCCTGTCCAATGATCCGGCGCTGACCTCAGCATCCTCCGGCAGAGACTCAACAGCCAGCGTGACAGGTCCCCCCAACCAGGTCTCGTTCATAGGTTGTGATCCCACTCTTGCCAATGCACATTGGGTTTGTGCGCGTTGTACGCGTCCACATGCCACGGCTTCCCTGGGTGCTGATGTGGATTGTAGATCACATCACCAACCCTGACCGCATGAGCCTTGTTCCTGATACGGGCTGGCCTTGCTCCTCTAGGGACCCTCAGTCCTCGTTCGGCCCACGCTTCTCCGATGCGCCCAAGCTTGCCCCCTCCGGCCGCCAGGCCAGTTGCGACAAACGGGGCAACCAGCACATGCTTGGTTGCCTCCCGCGCGTCCCAGTCTGGCAGCCCCCCTCGGACCTCTTGCAGCAGGTCGCCGTACTCAGGGTTCGCAGGCCCCGTACCCGCGTCCTCGGACCAGAACACGTCCGTGATCGCATCGCTGATGGTGCCGACCAGCCACGCGACCGGGTCGTGCTCGGCGAGCCACTTCTCCGCATCAGCCCAGCAGAACAACCCCTCCGGGTCGATGTAGACGAGGGGGTTATTGCCGACGTATGCATACCAGTTTACGCCGTCGCCGATTGGGTCCTGCTGGATGAAGCGGCCGAGTTCGGGCCAGTAGAAGCGATGGCCCAATTGTAGCATACCGGAGGGGTCGGTGATATAGCCCCAGGCGCTGGCGCTTCGTCAGCAGCCTGCCACTACTCTTCCGAACGGGACCAGGACTCCCACCGTGCACCTTGATCGTGGTGAATCAGGCCGGTACGTTCGACGATCTCCCTCACAAGCGCGTCTGCCCTCTCCAGTCGGTAGGGCAGACGCAGGCTACGCCCTTCCCGGGTCATCACAGAAATGGTCCTGGTGGTAGGAGGCCATCGGCGTCTCACCACTCTCACCTGTGAGATGTCCTCGAACTCCACAACACGCTGCCTGCCCCAAAAGTCTGTGATGTGCAACTGAGAACTCTCAAGCTTGGCGGAGATGCGGTTCGGGGCGTGCGTGCCCCACTGGGCGATCCGTGCTGCGAGACAGAATCCAGTCCCAGCCGCCAGGGCAAGGAGCGAACCGAGGAGAGCCAGGTTGCGTTCTGATGCAGGCCCTGCAAGCTGGTGTGGCTCTGGGGAGTAGTGGATCACAGTGGCCGCGACGAGGCCAAAGAGTCCGAGTATGACAAAGGCGACACCTGTCAGGCCGTAGATCACACCCAGCGCATAGAGCAGCAGCAAGCCCCATGCGGGCAGTTTGGCGCATCGGAACTGCTTCACATCCGACTTCATTCGCGTCTCATCCTGTGCTACTCCGAGGCCCATTCAGAAGCACATGGATCTGGAATTGGATGCTCCTCCTTGCAGTCTTTCATACAGCTGCCGAAGCAACAACACCGGGCTACTCTCCCGTCGGCAGAGGTCAGTCTGAGCCTCTGGTCGTCGCGACGCTGCAAGTCACGAGGCCGTCTCGGTCAACGTATACGACTATCCAGTTCAGGCAGAGGAGAGTCCTGGTCGAGTAGAGCAGCGCATGATGCTCAATCGGACGGCGGAAGAAACGCCTTCCCTGGTAGTCTCGGTCCCACACTTGGCGGGGTTGTCCCATGCCGGCCCGCACGTCGGCCTCAGTCACCCCGACGGGCGCGGCTGTCTGGGCGCGCCACGAGGCGTACGGCCTGGCCCAGAAGAGCGACGAAAGCAATAGCGCCTGCCAGCCGAGAAGCACGGCCAGGAGCGCGAGGCCGGTCTTCTTCAGCATTGCTAGGATGACGCTGCCCGAACTAGTATGCCGCATGGCACCATTCTCCTATTCGGTCAGCCTGTCTCCCCAGTAGGTTGCAACAACTTGGTCTCGATCATCTAGATATACCGCTATCATCTTCCCGAATCTGAAGTAAACGAGCACCCGCGCGCTGACGGGCCTCCGCGAGTGATGGTACCTCTCGAAAGTCGGGCTGTCCAGCTCGGAGGCAGCGGCGACGACCGCGTCCGGCGTGCCGGCCATCCTTGTAACATCCTCCGCAGTGAGGCCTACTCCAGTGGCATTTCGGAATAGGATCTTCCGGCCGTTCTGGATGTGTGCAACAGCCAGACCCAGTATGATCAGCCAGCTCACCAGAAGCGCGATACGGCAGGCGGTAAGCGAGACCAACCTGGCCACGGGGTCACCTCCTGGTCACCTTCGGCAGCTCTCTGCCGGGTCCCCTATCCCTATCTCAGCCCCAGTGTCCCACAACGAATCCCGACATCGTTTCTCGCAAGCCTCTTGCGGATTCCTCCGCTGCGAAGCGGAGAGTTCGTTGCCATGATGGATGCCGATCCCGTTGTCGATCATGTCATTCTCATCGTACTCACCCCAATCTGCGATTCTCTCCTTGAGCCATCCGGCGGCGCTTGCGACAGCGGTCCCGACCCGCCTGCCGAAGGGGTGTGCAGACACAGTCATGCAGGTCCACACGCAATGGGCAAGCTTGTCCTCGCCTCCGTAGTAATCCTGTAGCTCTGCGCCAAGGCGCGGGACGGTCGTGATCCTGGTTCCCTCTGGGTCCAACCCGACTGTGGGCCGATTCTCCACATACCCGTAGGCGTTTGGGCCGTGGCCGATTGGGTCCTGCTGTATGAACCGGCCGATTTCGGGCCAGTAGAACCTCGCACCCAATTGTAGCATACCGGAGGGGTCGGTGATATAGCCCCAGGCGCCTCCAAACTGATACGGGTTGGTGGTGGTAATGGTCGAGCCACGGTCTAGCCCGAAGGCGGTGAGTTCGTAGATATCGGTGTGGTTGTTAGAGGAGTCAACGAGGCGGCGGGTGGTGCCTACACCATCCATGAGCGGGAACCGGCTCACGTCGCCTGTGCGCCACATGTGCACCCACGGATCATAGTAGGAGCCGGTCTCCGTGGTGTGCCGGGCGAGCACCGTCCCCGAATCGTTGGTCTCCTCCAGCACCCGGTTGCCGTTGTACACGTAGCGATATGCCGTGCCGTCCAAGCTCGCTCTCATGCGCTGGCCGAGGGCATTGTACACAAAGGTGTCCGTGCCCGTCGGATAGGTGATGGATGTGGGCCGGTTCTGATCATCATAACGGAAGATGTTGAACCCAGGGAGCAACAGGAGGAAACTCAGCGGGGAACGCGGCGTCTGTACTTGAGTTGGGTGCAAGTATAGCACAGAGCCCCTGGGTGTCAAGGGCCTTCTTCGTCTGGCGCAGGTCACTATTTGGGCATGCGGCATGAGAAGCGGTGTGTTGAGCGAGGGCGCTACGCGGCCAGGGGGAGTGGCCGGCTTCGGCAGTAGAGCTACCGAAGCAACCAACGCCGACAGGTTGGGAACCTGTCCCACCGGGGAGGCGAGGTGTGAGGGCGGAGGGCAGGGCGGTCGGCGGGAGGTGTTGAGGTCCCTCGTCGCTTCGCTCCCGCGGGATGACATAGAGGGGTACAGGGCAGGCCGGGCGAGGGAGGTCATGGGTCCGCCGATGAACGCGGATGGGCGCAGATGGAGGGGCGAGGTGTGAGGGCGGAGGGTAGGGAGGTCGGCGGGAGGTGTTGAGGTCCCTCGTCGCTTCGCTCCCGCGGGATGACACAAGGGGGCGGCGGGGATGTGGGACAGGCATGCTGGAGTTGTGCGGGAGCGTTCGCTGCGTGGCTAAGTCCGCCAGAGGCGGACCGCCATGGCGGCGGCGCGTGAGCGCCGCCTAGCCACTCAGGATGACACAAGGGGGGGCGGCGGGGCGGCCTACAGCATGGGGAACGGCGGGATTCTTCACTGGGTTCAGAATGACAGGGAGGGGGGCGGCGGGCCCCACTCTGGGGTGGCAGGACCAAGGTCCTGCCCTACACGATCTGGTCCAGAACGGCCGGCGGGCGTGGGGGCGGAGGGTAGGGAGGTCGGCGGGAGGTGTTGAGGTCCCTCGTCGCTTCGCTCCCGCGGGATGACAAAGGGAGGTGCGGGGCAGGGCTGCGGAGGGAGGTGATGGAACCGCAGATTACGCAGATTGACGCGGATGGAGGAGGGAGCGGCGGGCGTGGGAACGCCCGCCGTACAGAACGGCCCTACAGAACGGCCGGCGCGCATGCGGAGACATGCGCGCCCTACAGAACGGCGACGGCCGGCGGGGTTCGGTGA
>Ga0114922_10002356_pt1 | contig 17705 bp, 15 predicted proteins | sample AartaG_FD_100975 | JGI IMG/M metagenome (GOLD analysis project Ga0114922, IMG submission 100975) | Deep subsurface microbial communities from Aarhus Bay to uncover new lineages of life (NeLLi) - Aarhus_00045 metaG | ecosystem: Environmental > Aquatic > Marine > Oceanic > Sediment | place...
CAATTTATAGAGTATATACATTCCAGTGGCAATCAATTATTAACAATCATTAATGATATTATTGATATATCAAAAATTGAAGCTGGCCAGCTGAAATTTATTAAAAGTGATGTTAATTTAAATAAATTATTAGATGATCTGTTTACTCGATTTGAATCTGAAAAGTCAGCACAAAACATAAGTGATCTAAAACTCCAATGTTCAAAGGGATTTAGTAATGATAAATCTTTTATATTTATTGATGAAGCAAGGCTTAAACAAGTAATTTCAAATCTTTTATATAATGCTATAAAATTCACTGATAAAGGTATAGTGCAATTTGGTTATAAGCTTAAAGACAATTCTAACCTGTTGTTTTATGTGAAAGATACAGGTATTGGGATATCCAAGGATAAACAAAACATAATTTTTGAAAGATTCAGACAGGAAGATGAATCCTTTACCAGAAAATTTGGAGGAACCGGACTTGGTCTCGCAATATCCAAAAGTATTATCGAATTAATGGGTGGACAAATATGGGTTGATTCAAGAAAAAACAAAGGTGCTGCTTTTTATATTTTACTACCATATGAACCATCAAAAATAGTCTGTGAAAATTCAAATTTATATAATGTTGAAATGGAATATAACTGGAAGGACAAAACAATACTTGTTGTTGAAGATGATTTGATGGGTAGTGAGTATTTGAAAGAGATAATGGAACACACTCAGATAAACATATTACTTGCTGAAAATGGCATAGATGGCATTGAAATGTGTAAAATTAAACCGGAGATAAATGTGATTTTAATGGATCTTAGATTACCAAAAATGGATGGGTATACTGCAATCACAGAAATAAGAAAAATCCGTCCTAAGATTCCCATAATTGTTCAAACTGCAAATGCAATGCCAGAAGATAAATTAAGAGCCGAAAAGGCGGGTAGTAATGATTTTCTTACAAAGCCATTAAATAGAATAGAATTGTTAAAAACGATAAACAATTTTTTTTAAAATTTTATTTTTCCCGGAGGTAATTTTAGTATTTATTTGATAAAAAATTCCAGCATGGTTTTTCCTTCAATTGAAGCAGATAACTGATCTCCAATCTTCACTGGCCCTACTCCAGGTGGAGTGCCTGTAAAAATTAAATCGCCCATTTTAAAAGTTACAAATCGTGAAATGTATGCAATCAATTCGTCAAATGAAAAAATCAGATCTTTGGTATTTCCTTTCTGGACAGTTTTTCCATTGATATTCAATTGAAAATTAATTGCATTTAAATTTGGCAACTTTTCTTTTTTAATAAATTTACTTACGGGAGCAGAACCATCAAATGCTTTTGATATTTCCCATGGATTACCTTGTTTAATAGCTTTTCTTTGTAAATCACGTGCTGTAAAATCAATTCCTATTCCCAATTCATTGTAATAACGATAGGCATACTTTTCATCTATGTTTCTTCCTAAACGGCATATTTTAAGGACAATTTCAACTTCGTGATGTAATTCAGATGAAAAGTCAGGTAGAAAAAAGGGCCTGTTATTTCTTATTATGGCTGAATCAGGCTTCATGAAAAACACCGGTTCCTCAGGAATGGGGTGATTTAACTCCTTTGCGTGAGCTGCATAGTTTCTGCCAATACAAAATATCTTCATATCCTTGTTCCCTTTAGCTACTTTAGTGCACCCCGTAATTTTATTGTTGTCAGAATTTTTTTTGTATATGACGGAAAATCATTGTTAATCATCCAACTATAGTATGCAGGGTCCTTTTTAAATACATCTTCAACCTTTTGCCCCTTATATTTCCCAAAATTAAATATTTCTTCTTCCTGTTCATTGTATATTATTCTTCCGACAAAGTCAACGTTTCTGTTATGGCTTGAATATTCTGCCAGTTGATCAATTTCATTTGATAAATCAGGGTACTTTTCAAGCTGTGCTTTCAGTATTTCATATGTTGCTTTGGTATCTGCTTCAGCGCTATGAGCTTTCTCAAGATCCTTATTACAATAAAATTTATATGCCGCACTCAATGTTCTCTGTTCTTTCTTGTGAAAAATTACCTGCACATCAATAAATTTTCTTTTCTTTAGATCAATATCAACTCCTGATCTAATAAATTCTTCTGCAAGAAGAGGTATATCAAATTTATTGGAATTATAACCTGCTAAATCACATCCTTCCAATGTTTTGGACAATGTTTTTGCTATTTCTGAGAATGTAGGGGAATCCTTTACATCTTCGTCAGTTATTCCATGAATTTTCGTTGAGTTCAAAGGAATAGGTATTGTCGGATTTATTTTAAATGTTCTTAATTCTTCATCGCCGTTAGGCCATATTTTAAAGTATGAGAGTTCAACAATTCTGTCCGTAATAATATTAATTCCGGTAGTTTCCAGATCAAAAAATATCAAAGGATTTTTTAATTTGAGTTCCATGTAGCAGTATTAAGGGAACAGGAAAATGAGTTACGTATAAACTTGCTCTTTTAAGGATTAAAAATTAAGCATTTATCATCATTGGCATAAGTAACATCAACACATCTTCATCATCGTTGTCCTTTTGCACAGGAAGAAATAATCCGGCTCTTGACGGATCAGAAAGTTCCATCACAACTTCCGGGGATTTAAGATTAGCTAATATTTCGATTAAAAACAGTGACTTGAAACCAATTTCCATATCATCTCCTTCATACTGACATGATAGTCTTTCATAGGCTGAAATTGAAAAATCAATATCTTGTGCAGAAACCGTTAATTGATTTCCCTTTAGTTTCAATTTAACTAAGTTACTTGCCTGATTAGAAAACACTGATACACGTTTAAGAGTATTTAATAATTTAAGTCTGTCAATTATTAACTTATTTGTATTATCAGTTGGTATTACTGAATTATAGCTTGGATAATTTCCTTCTACCAGTCTGCAAACCAGTTTATAATTCTGTAAAGCAATAAATGCATTTTTGTCGTCGAATTCTATCATTATCTGACCGTCTATATCCTTTGAAATAATATTCTTAAGCAAGTTGGCTGGCTTTTTTGGAAGAATAAATGATGAGTTTATATCGGTTTTTGAGTCTTTCCTTTTATATCGCACAAGTTTATGAGCGTCGGAAGCTACAAAAGTTATATTGTCCGGTGTTAATTCAAAAAATATTCCATTCATTACCGGACGCAGCTCATCGTCAGCAGTAGCAAAAAAAGTATTATTCAAACCATTTGCAAGCACTTCATAGCTAATTTGAAAGTTTGACTTTTTATCATCTTTAATTTGTGGTATCTGAGGGAAATCAGTACCTTTTTGACCCATTATTGTGAACTGGCCATTTTCAGTACTAATTACAATCGAAAGTCTCTCAATATTAATATCAAATGTCAGAGGTTGATCCGGAAACTCTTTAAGTGATTCGGTTAACAGCCGGGCAGGTATAGCAATACTGCCGGATTCATCAACATTTTCCAGCTCCATCTTTGTCATCATCGTGGTTTCCAAATCAGAAGCCGTAATTTCCAATTCCTTTTTCCTTAAATTGAAAAGAAAATTATCGAGTATCGGTAAGGTGTTTTTTGGATTTATTACTTTGTTAACTGATTGTAAATGATTCAGAAGATCGACGCTTGATACTACGAATTTCATTTATAAAAATTTTAAATATTTATTACAATTGATTGAAGTAAAACTTCTTTATTATTGTGGTATCAATATTACAAAAAAAATGTTATTTCTAAACCTGAAGATAATTATTTTTTTATAAAATAGTTAATATCCTTAAGTATAGGATCAAAATCAACATATTTCAGCTCTATCATTTTAGAGCCACCATTTAATAAACCATAAAAATAGTCAATGTCATACTTTGAATTCACCTGTGTATCTTTATCCGAATATTTTCGATATCCTTTCAGGACGCTGGTTACATTATCATTATTCTTAATTGAGATTGTTACAAATGGGGCATCTTCTTTTAGTTTATACGAATATGGGTTATGTAAAAAAGTGAATTTGATATTAGTGAAAAAGTTAAGATAATCTGAAACATTAGCATAGATGAATTCATTTATTAACTGGTTACTATCAGGATGCTTTAAGCTTAACTTACCTCTATCCGGTTTTATTATCTGAAAGGAATTTTCTGGTTTATCAGGATACTCAATTTTTATACTTCCAATATCATTTGGCATATAATTGAAAAGTGTGTTATCGCACCATATTTGCTCATTAAGCGGGAATAACCTATCCATATTATAGCCGGGATATCCTTTAATTTTCATAAGAAATGGTGACTGGGTTTGTTCCAGCATCATGTATGTTCCTTCAACTCCTGATGTATCATGATATACTAATATAGACTTTAACAGTTTCCTGTTACCATAGATTTCAATTTTTTTAGAATCAGTATTTAATTTATTGATTATGCGGATTTGATTTTTGTGCGATACCGGTGACCTGACTTCAAACCTGGATAAACTATTTAAAAAAAAACTTATAGCTGCTGGCCTGGCTTTATAAGTTCCGTTTATTCTCCAGTTGTTGATTTCTTTCTCAAGTGAAATTTTGTTTTCTGCTTTAGAAATAATGATTTTGTTAATTTGTTCGATATTTTCAATGGAGAAATCACTAATCCTGCTTTTTAAGGTACTTTTCTTATTGCTGAAAAACAGGAGCATGGCAAAAACAAGAAGTAAAAAGAATAATATAACTAATATTTTTTGGCTTTTCATTATATCAAGGTACTTATTAGTTTAGATTGCAACTTAAGATGTAAACTTTAGCTTTCTTATATAATTATAAATTATTCCAAAGAGTATTATAATTATAATAGGAACCATTGTATTAATTAATATCCATTTTGTTCTTTCATCATTTATCTTAGCTCTGTCTAACAAACGAAGTTTAATTTCTTTTGACCTTATATTTATTAGTCCGGTATTATCTGTTAAATAGTGTATGGCATTTAAAATAAAATTTTTATTTCCAAAAGTCTGTTTTGTATTTCTGTCAAATCCCAAAGGTAAGATCAGTGTACCTTTTGCTGTTCTTTTAGTATCATTTCTTATTATATCCCCATCAGATATTACTATCATTTTGTTTTCAATGCTGCTTTCTTTGAAATCCGGCATGTTATCCGGGTAATATTCTGTTAGGATTCTGTTTTTAAATGCAGATTCGAACTGTCCTTCAAGTAGTACTGCTACTGGCTGATATGAATTATTAAAATCCTCTTTATTCACATCTTTACCAATATCTTCGAGCTTAATCATTGCCGGTGCTTCGATTAAATTTGAATTCTCCGAGGATTTTAATAATACTATTTTTTTTATCGATTTTCTCGCAGCAATTGTATCAATTGGATTTATAAATTCGGTCTTGATCATATTTATACTTTTTGTAATAGGATGAGTTGCCGGACAAGATATTAAAGGAAAGTATAACCAGGGTGCTGGAATAAATTTAGGATTATTTCCAATTAGCGCAACATTTACCAGTAGTATATTACACTGAATATCCTGAATAAGTTTAGGATTTAGCCTCACTCCATACCTGAAAAGCAGATCTTCAATATTAAGATTATTTGCCATGGCTACAGTAGTGCCATTTACTAAACTGTCAAGACTAACTTCAACAGCATCAATAATCCACATTACTTTTCCCCCGTTCATAATATATTGATCAATAACAAATTTATCCTGTTCACTGAATCGTTTAGTAGGTTTGGCAATAATAATTGCTTTGTATTTATCTAAAATTCCGGGATTTCCCCCGATTTTTCCTCTGTCAACCTGAAAATAATTGGCGAGTTCTTTTGTGATATCACCGACATTAAATTCATTCAGTTCTCCATGACCTTCAATAAATGCAATTTTTTCGATAACACGGTTAGTAATATTTCTTATTTCACTAATAAATGCATATTCTAAATTCTGGATAGAGTTATTTATGCTTTCCTCATCATTCAAGCCTGGATTATTCTTCAAAAGGTTTACCGGCAATTCAATATCTTTATAAGTAATTAGAACACCCGGGAATACAAGTTGCTCATAAGTTCCTCCTTCTTTGTCTTTTGAAATGATATTTTCAGGATTAAGTCCTTTATTATAGAGTTCATTGATTACATCATTTCTTATTCTGGGATTTGCATTATCAAATGGATTAATAAGTTCATATTCAAGATTATCTTTTGCTAATACTTTAAATTCGTCTAATATTTCCATGATACTTTTCTGCATTTTTTTGAATGGAACATTGAGCTTTCCATCAAGGTATATTTTTATATACACTATATCATCCAGGTTTCGAAGTAATTTCCTGGTTAAAGGTGAGAGTGTATATCTTTTTTCAGAAGTAAGGTCGATCCGGTAAAAGAAGAAAGTTGATATGTATGTTATTAATACAATACTTAAAATCAACAAAGTTAACTGGCTGATATTTTGCTTTTTTCTTTTACTCCAGCTCATATTTAAAGACTATAAATTATAGATTGCAAATTTTAATTAATTTTTAAAAATCTCTTACCAATGTCTGCTCTGCAATTTTGTTTTAGTAATTAAAATAAATATGCTTATCAATGCTAAAAAATAAACAACATCACGTGTATCAATCACTCCTCTGCTTATTGATTTATAATGCTCATTTATCCCAAGGCCTAAAATAAATGTATCTATTCTATAAAAGATGTTGATACGACTAATGAATTCAAGTCCTATAAAGAAAAAGAATGAGAGAGATGCAGCAATTATAAATGAAATAATCATATTATCTGTTATTGATGATGCAAATATTCCAAAACTAACATAAGCTGCGGCTAAAAAGAATAATCCTGTAAATGACCCCAGGGTGCCACCTGTATCAATATTGCCTACCGGATTACCTAATAAATAAACTGATATAAAATATATCAGGCAAGGTAATAAAGCGAATACTGCCAGCGTTAGTGTAGCAAAATATTTAGCAAGAATAATATGTAAATCATTTAAAGGCCGGGTCAATAAAAGGTCTAGTGTCCCTGATTTTTTTTCTTCGGCAAACATTAACATGGTGGTTGCGGGAATAAGAAATAAAAACACCCAGGGTGCAATTGTAAACAATACATCAATACTTGCATAACCTCTATCAAGAATATTAAATAAACCAATATTAAATTTTGCTATAAGCGTTTCTCCGGGAATAATCCACATTGAAAAACCGTTAATAAGCAGAAAAACCGAAATGACTAAATAACCTGTGAAGCTGCTGAAAAATCTATTAATTTCTTTCTTATATAATGAAAACATGTTTATATTCTGTAGTTTAAATATTACTGCATTCTATTATCCGTTAATAGTACATCTGGCATCAGTATTTCCTTGTATCAAATTCGAATCCAAAGATAAGTATTAATAGTGTAGTTTCAGTATTGTGATTCTTCATAATATTAAACAGGAACCGAAAAATCAGTTTATATTTGTTTTTTATTGATAATCAATCTATGAAATTAAGGTCAATAAAAATAATATTATTATCAGGTGGTTTCCTGGTTATTCAGGTAAATACTTCTGCAATTGACATCAAAGAAACATTTAATAACATCTATATTAATGCCAAAGTTCATTACGGTTTTATTGTTCCCCATCATGAATCGATTACATATTTGCTTGAAAAACATATACCGGGATTTGAATTAGAGATTAGCAGGCCAGCATACGGTAAACATATTTGGGAACAGCTATACAGATATCCCAGAACTGGTATTGGTTATTTTTTTTGCGACTATGGTAATCCGGAAGTATTGGGCCAGGCACATGCATTATACGGTTTTATAAATATTCCTGTGATTAAAAAGGGCGATAATTTTTATTTGTTAAATTATAAGATATCGTTTGGTGCATCATATTTAACAAAAAAGTTTGATGTTCGGGAAAATCATTTAAATACAGTAGTGGGAGCAAACCTGAATGTTTATTTCAGGTTAGGGCTCGATACTAAAATACCATTATCAAAGAAGCTGGAGTTAACAGGAGAAGTTGGATTTTCACATTGTTCCAATGGAAAGTGGAGATCCCCTAATTATGGATTAAATGTAATTACAGGATCATTAGGATTGAATTATTTTTTAAGTAACACAAATAAGGAAAAAGTAAAACTTGAATTACCAAAAAGTACCAGTAAAAATTATTATAGCATAATTTATTCAGCCGGTGCTAAGGTATTTGATAATCTTTACAATAATTATTATTTCATTTCATCACTATCTGTTGATTATGAAAGACACCTGAATTTAAAAAGAAGAATAGGAATAGGGGCTGATATATTTTATGACAAATCAATAAGTGAAGCATTGGCTGTTGATGGAGAATTGAATGAGGATATTGCCAATCTTTTTAAATTCGGCCTTCATGGTTCACATACTTTAGTTTATAACCGGTTGTCGATGATATTGAATATAGGACGATATTTATATTCAAAATATACAGATTTGTCTCTGTTTTATAGCAGAGCGGGAGTTCGATACAAACTAACGAATCATTTTTTATTAAATATCTCACTTAAGGCTCATAATGCCAAAGCCGATTTTGTTGAGTGGGGGGTGGGTTATATATGGTAATAAACATTAATAAAGTTTGTATTATGCATAAATTGTAATTAGCTAGCATGAAACAATTAGGTTTAAATATTATTATTTTGCTTGTTATTATTCAGTATTCCTGTGAAAAAAACTCGCCAGGATGTTTTGTTAGTAAAGGTAAAATTATTAAAGAACAAAGGCCTCTTACAGAATTTAATAACATTCGTATTACCGATATTTTTGATTTGGTATTAGTTCAGGATTCTTTAAATAATATTGTTTTGGAAGGCGGGAAAAATTTGTTGCCAAATGTTACTACAGATATTAAAAACGATACTTTAATTATTAATAATTCAACTAAGTGTTGCTGGTTAAGAGATTATGATAAAATTAAATTATATATTCATTTCACCAACATAGAACATCTGGTGACCTATGATCCGGTGAGTGTCATTTCGTATGATACTGTTAGAAGTGAACATTTTGAATACTATGCTATAGGCGAAATCGGTGAAGCCGATTTGATTCTCAATTGCAATTATTTCAGGTTTGACGATTCACATAATACGCTTGGGCATTTTAAGTTCAGGGGGAAAACTGACTATAGCAGGTTTTATATTAACTATGGTTCTTCATTGTATGCAGATAGCTTAATTTCAATAAAAACAGACATACTATATCAAACAATAGGTGATATATACGTTCATGTTAAAGAGCATCTTAGAGTATGGATTTTGGGTCCCGGAAATGTTTATTATTCCGGAGATCCTGATTTAGTAGAAACTGTTGAGAAACGATCAACAGGCACCCTGATAAGAGCTGATTAAGGTTTATTTATTGTGTTATAATCGACGACTTTCACATTTTTATAATAAAAATGTAAAATATCCGGATATGTATATCCTACTTTTGCCATTTCAATTGCTCCTTCCTGGCATAAGCCAACACCATGGCCGAATCCTTTACCTTTTAATACTAGTGTATTTTTGTCAGATTTAATTGAAAAAAATGTGGATTTGAGATTCCAGTCATCCCTGATTTTTGTCAAGAGTATTTTTTGATTAGCAAATTTATAAAACTTCTTTCTCGTAAATTGACTGAAGACATATTGATCAGACCTGGCATTTTGAGTAAATATTCCATTTTTTCGTAAATAGTTCTCCCATTTAGCAACTGAAATTCTCTTTTCCCATGTAGCATTTCTGCTTTGAGTACAAAAAGGATCCCTTATTGCAGCAAGGTATGGCAGATTTTTTTGCCAGACTTCAGACGCATTGCTGGTTACACCGCCACAGTTTGAATGATATGGCGTAATAATAAGATTATTATTATTGTCAGCCAGTACCTTTCCTTTTGTTACTCTGGCTGCTTCGTAAATCTGGCTGTTAAGTCTGCTTTTTCCTTTGTATGCCTGACAGTGTGTTCCATCACAAAGACTAAAACCGTTGCTTGAATGCCTGAGCATGTTTTTAATAGCATATGTTCTTATTAGTATAGCCTGCGCCTTATAGAATTCCAATGGTGCATAAGAACCTCCTTCAGTTTCTATAACCCCGGTTATATATTTCTCTATATCAATCTTATTAATTATCAGAATATTTACCTTATTGGAAAGTAATAGCAGGTCATCATCATATTCCCTTGATGACAACGCTGGAAAAGCAGGATTTAGTTGAAAGGTATTGACAGATTCTTTGCCGGTGAACTCTAATTTATTATATTCACCTAATGATTTTGCTTTGTCACTAACAGATAATTTGCCATTCTCTAAAGCGATAAAATAAATATCTCCCGGGCCTGATATATTTACAGGTAATCCATTACCGGTTATTTTGTATTCGCCCGAAACAGTTGAAAAAACCAGGGTTTTTATATTATTTTCATGAAAAAGGGCAATGTTTAATTTTTGAGAATAACCTGTTTTAATAGTGATTATGAGAAAAATGTGTATGAAACATTTTCTTAATTTCATAATAGGACCATCTAGATATTTTTTGCAAGAAGTGAATTTACGATTTTTTCGGCAACTCTTTTTGAAACTTCCGGTTTACCAATATTATTCTTTAATTCTTTATAATTTTTAATCATTTCTTCTCTATGCTTATTGTTAAAAAGAATATTGTCTAATTCCTTTTTAATATTCTCAGTCAGATTGAATTGAAGCAATTCTTTCACTGCTTCTTTTTCAAGAATAATATTAACCAGTGAGAAAAACTTAATATGAATAACTCTTAATAAAATTAACAATTGACCGAAATAAAATGTAAAAGGGCTTGTTTTGTATATTACAACCTGCGGGACATTAAACAAAGCAGCTTCAAGTGTGGCAGTTCCTGAAGTGATAACTGCGGCAAAGGATTTTGTTAAAAGCGGGTAAGTCTGATTATAAATAATCCTAATATCCTTATCTAAAATAAACTTGTTATAAGATTCCTGGTCGATACTGGTAACTCCTGCAACTACAAATTGATAATCGGGATAATATTTTATTATTTCAGCCATTTTGGGAAGACACCTGTCAATTTCCTGTTTACGGCTCCCAGCTAATAATGCAATTATAGGTTTCTCTGAAAGATCATTTCTTGTTATGAATTCTTTATAAGATACCGAATGACTTGAATCTTTTTCTATTTCATCAACCAGTGGATTCCCAAAAAACTCAACATCAATGCTGAATTGCTTATAAAATTTTACTTCGAAAGGCAGAATCACAAATAGCTTATCAATAAATTTCCTGATTTTTCTGATTCGTGATTTTCCCCATGCCCATAATTTCGGCAAAATATAATAATAGACTTTTAAATTATGACTTTTAGCAAATTTTGCTATTCTAAGATTAAAGCCGGCATAGTCTATTAAAATTATAACATCCGGATTGAATTTAATTATATCCTTTTTACATAAGGATAAATTATTTGAAATTGTTTTAATGTTTTTTAATACTTCCCATATTCCCATATAAGATAAATCACGATAGTGCTTAACGAGTGTGCCCCCGATATTTTGCATCATATTACCGCCAAAGAACCTGAATTCCGAGTCAGGATCAAATTTAAGTAAATTATGCATCAGGTTGGCGCCGTGCATATCTCCGGATGCTTCACCTGCAATAATATAATACTTCATGAATTATCACTTAAAAGAAAATGAGCTTAAATGTAAAAAGTATAGCAGCAAGCGCAAGTGTTGAAATAAACACCCCTTTAGCTGCTTTTAGCCAGTTTAACCAGTTAAATACAAAAAACAGCACGAGATTTGGTAAAATACAACGACTTATTATAAGTGGAAGCAATTTACCAAGATAAATGTCCCTGTGAAAGTCCGAAAATCTCAGATTATTGAATTTTGAGTAGAATACTATTATATAAAATATGACAGGTACTACTATTCCAAAAATAATACCTGCAGTTAATGTATTTATTCTTTTAATCATTTAACTAAAACTCCCAGTCTTTTATCTTTTCAAGTGTATCATAGCAAGTAAGATCAACTTGTGTTGGGACTATGGAAATATAATTGTTCAATAATGCCCATTCATCGGTATCCGAAGCTTCCGGTTCAGTATTAAAAAATTTACCTGTAAGCCAGAAATATTTTTTACCCTGTGGGTCAGTTCTTTTATTAAATTTTTCCTGCCAGTAGCCTTTATTTTGTCTGCATATTTTAATACCAGCTATTTCCCTTACATTAACTTTGGGAACGTTAACATTTAAACAGGTAGATTTGGGAAGGCCATTTGCTATTACTCTTTTAATTATTTTTTCACTATAAATTTCTGTGCTGGTAAAATCAGCATCAGGATCATGACTAACTAATGAAATACCTATTGAAGGAATTTCATTAATACAACCTTCTAAGGCTGCAGCCATTGTTCCGGAATAAAATATATTTGTAGAAGAATTAGCTCCGTGATTAAAGCCGGATAACACTAAATCAGGTTTTTTCTTAAGTATTTGATTAAACGCCAACTTTACACAATCAACGGGAGTTCCGTTACAACCGTATATTTCCAGATTATTTTCTGCCTTGATTTTTTTTACTCTTAATGGTACTTTCACTGTAATGGCATGGGACATTCCTGATTTGCCCTCAAATGGAGCGACTACAACAACTTTGCCTAATGGGCGCACGACTTTTATTAGAGATTTTAATCCTCTTGCTTCAATGCCATCATCATTTGTTATTAATATTAACAGATCTTTATTATTTACCACAATAGGACCTTTTTTAAGAATTACAAAGTTATTTAATAAATGGTAGGGTACAACAGCTATAAGAAATTTAATAACATAATAAAGTTAATTAAAAATGTTTTAACAAATTTTCCAGATGTCAAATTTTACTATTTTTGTTAATTAATAGTCGATTTAATAAATAATACTGGTAGCTTTTAATGGTTATACCAGCTATTAAATATTTTTAAAATGAAGATTTCTTATAGTTGGCTGAAAGAATATTTGCAAATTAATAATGAACCAGAGGAGGTTGCTAAGATTCTTACTGATATTGGACTGGAAATAGAAGGAACTGAGATATATGAAAATGTAAAAGCGGGTTTGGAAGGTTTGGTTGTAGGTGAAGTTAAAAATTGTATAAAGCATCCAAATGCAGACAAACTCACAGTAACTGAAGTAGACATAGGTGAGAAGAATATGTTAAGCATTGTATGTGGTGCTCCAAATGTTAGGACCGGTCAAAAGGTGGTTGTGGCTAAAGTTGGTACCACACTTTACAAGGAGAATGAAAGTTTTGAAATAAAGAAAACAAAAATCAGAGGCGTTGAATCAAAAGGAATGATATGTGCTGAAGATGAAATTGGTATGGGAACCGGTCATGACGGGATAATGGTTTTAGATAGCAAAGCAGATGCCGGACTACCGTTGAAAAAATATTTTAAGATAGAAAAAGATACAGTTTTTGAAATAGGTCTAACGCCAAATAGAATTGATGGAGCATCGCATTTTGGAGCTGCCCGGGATCTTTTGGCTTTCTTCAGACAACATAAAGAGATAAATTTAAAATTGCCTGATATAAGCAAATTTAAAACCGAAAATAATAACTATCCTATAAAAATAGTAATTGAGAATAATAATTCATGTAAGAGATATGCAGGAGTAACAATCACCGGAGTGAAGATTGCTCCATCTCCTGAGTGGCTGAAAACCAGGTTAAAATCTATAGGACTGAGTCCGATAAATAATATAGTAGATATAACAAATTTTGTACTGCATGAACTTGGGCAACCTCTTCATGCTTTTGATGCCGATAAGCTTGCTGATAGAAAGATAATTGTAAATAATTTACCTGAAGGAACAAGATTTACTACTTTGGATGGAATTGAACATAAGCTCTCATCTGAAGATTTGATGATCTGTGATGGGAAGGAAGCAGTTGCCATTGCCGGTGTATTTGGGGGATTGTATTCTGGTGTAACCGATGAAACGAAGAACATATTTATTGAGAGTGCATATTTTGATCCTGTGTCTGTTCGAAGAACTGTAAAAAGACATGGAATTAACACTGATTCTTCTTTTCATTTTGAAAGAGGCGTTGATCCAAATATGACAATTATTGCACTTAAGCGTGCTGCATTATTGATGAAAGATCTTGCAGACGGGATAATTTCCTCGGAAATACTTGACATTTACCCTAATCCTGTAAAACCTGTTAAAGTGGTACTAACATTTAAAAATATAGACAGGTTAGTTGGAAAACAAATTCATAGAGATAAAATTAAAAAGATCCTTGAATCGCTGGAAATTGATATTCTTCAGGAAAACCAGGAGAGCCTTGTCGTAAATATACCACCTTACAGGGTTGATGTAACAAGGGAAGCCGATGTAATTGAAGAAATATTGCGAATATATGGATATAACAATATTGAATTCTCGGAAAACCTGAATTCCAATATTTCATATATTAAAAAACCTGATAGGGAAAGACTAGTTGATAAAGTATCAGATTATCTTATTAGTAACGGATTTAATGAAATTATGTCAAATTCCCTTACCAGTTCAGCCTATTATGACAATCTTTTTTCATATAAAGCGGAATTTTTGGTTAAACTGCATAATCCGATAAGCAGTGATCTGGATGTTATGCGTCAAACATTAATCTTTGGGGGATTAGAGGCAATTGCATATAATTCAAAACGGCAAAATTCTGATTTAAAATTTTTTGAATTGGGAACTTGTTATTATAAGAATAATAATACTGTTGAAAATAATCCCTTAAGTAAATATTCTGAAGACCAGCGTCTTGCATTATTTATTACTGGGAAAAAACATGAATCCAACTGGAGCAGCAACGACGAGAAAAGTTCATTTTATCATTTAAAATCATATATAGAGAATGTTATTATAAGGCTTGGTTTTGTCACAGATAAGTTTAATATTGAAAGAATTAAGGATAAAAATGATATTTTTAGTGATGGTTTGGCATATAAACTAAATAACAAAGTATTAGTTGAGTGTGGAATAATTTTAAAATCACTGGCAGAAAATTTTGATATTAAAGAAGATGTTTTTTATGGTGACATTTCCTGGAATAATGTTGTGAGAAGTTTAAAGACTCATAAGATTGAATTTGAAGAACTGCCAAAATATCCGGAAGTTAGAAGAGATTTATCATTGCTGTTGGATCAATCAGTAACATTTGAACAAATTAAAAGACTGGCTTATAATACTGAAGAATATCTTTTAAAAAAAATAAATTTGTTCGATGTTTACACTGGAGATAAAATTGAGAAAGGTAAGAAATCATACGCAGTTAGTTTTATATTGCAGGATTTGAAAAAGACACTAACGGATGAAAAAATTGATAAAATAATGAATAACCTTTCCAATGCATTTGTTAATGAATTTCATGCTGAAATTCGATAATAGGTGAGTTAACTCTCTTACTAAAGTTATGATTTAGTTTACGGTATAAACGTTAGTTAGAATTAGCAAATATAAAATTATGGCAAGAATAAAATTAACTAAAGGAGATATAACCAGGTTAAAAGTAGATGTGATTGTAAATGCGGCTAATAATTCACTGTTAGGGGGAGGCGGTGTTGACGGAGCAATTCACCTTGCAGCAGGCTCCGGATTACTGGATGAATGTAAGAGATTAAATGGATGTAAGACCGGCGAAGCTAAAATGACAAGCGGCTACAACTTACCGGCAAAGTTCATAGTGCATACTGTTGGACCGGTATGGCGTGGTGGTAAAAATAATGAAAATGAATTGCTGGCAAGCTGCTATGTTAATAGTTTATGGATTGCTGAAAACACAAAATCAAAAACCATTGCTTTTCCAAACATAAGTACCGGTGTTTACAATTTTCCGAAAGACCTGGCTGCTGAAATTGCGATAAAAGAAGTCAAAAAATTTTTAAAAATTAGCAAGAGAATCAGAAAGGTTATTTTCGTATGTTTTGATGAAGAAAATTATCAGATATATAAGAAACTGCTGTGATAAAAAAAAGTTCCCTTACTGATTATTTAGTAACAACATTATTTTTCTTTTCATGTTTTAATTTCATTGCTGATGGCCAATGTTTTGATACTAATTATTGCTTCCAGGTTGGTGAAAAAATTAGCTATCGTGTGGCATATAATTGGCACTTTATCTGGATTAATGCCGGGCGGGTGGAATTTGAAGTTAAAAAAGCAAAATTCTTAAACCGTGACGTATATTATCTGAACTCTTATGGCTCTACTTTTAAAGGTTATGATTTATTTTTTAAAGTAAGAGATAGTTTTAAATCTTATCTTGACATGGGAACTCTTAAACCACTTTGGTTTCAAAGAAATACTAATGAAGGTGGATATTCGGTTAATAATCAATACATTTTTGACCATAACAACAAAAGAATATTTACTTTCACCGAGAATTCCAATAAACCGTTTTTGCAGGATACACTTTCTTTACCCTTTTGTACTTTTGATGTTTTAAGCCTTATATATTATTCCAGGAATCTTGACTTTACCGGACTTAAGGTGAATGATACTATTCCTGTATCCTCTATTATTGATAATGAATTATTTAATCTTTACATACGGTATTTGGGCAAAGTTGTATTAAAAACAAAGGACGGAAATAAATATAACTGCATTAAGTTTTCTGCCTTATTGATAGAAGGTACAATTTTTAAAGGAGGGGAAGATCTTTTTGTTTGGGTCACTGATGATGAAAACAGAATCCCTGTAATGATAGAAGCTAAAATTATTGTTGGATCTGTTAAGGCCCTGTTGTCAGGTACCGAAGGATTACGAAATGAAACATCAGTAAAAATACGCTAATTACTTTTGTTTAAATATTTACTAAATATCAATTTTATATATTGTATTAATTTTGTTAAAACTTCAGGATGTGAAATTAGAATTCAACATATTATTTATACTGCTTATTTGCTATAGTTTTAGTATGGCGGCTCAAAATGATGATAATATTATTAATATTTTTAAAAAACATAGTCAGCCGGTCTATTCAATAGCATTTAGCAGGGATGGAAAGTTTCTGGCAAGTGGTGCAAAGGATAAAGCAATATACATCTGGGATATTAATACAGGTGAGGTAGCTTTTAGTATCGAGGATAATTATTTTCCTATAAGGGCGCTTCAGTTTGCCAGGGAAAGCGAGATATTAGCGGCATGTGGCCCCGATATTAAATTGATAAATCTGGAAGGTAAGTTATTAAAAACTTTTAGTGGTTATACAACACATATCTGGTCATTTGATTTTAATGCTGAAACAGATAAAATCGTCTGCGGTTCCTATGCTACAATTATTAAGGTATGGGATTACACTACAGGGGAAATAATTACAACCCTGGAAGGTCATGAAAAAAGCACTCTTCCTGTTTGCATAAGCCATGACGGCAAATATATAATCAGCGGCTCACTTGACAAATCTGTGAGAATATGGAATGCTGTTTCAGGTGAGGAGATGAGGAAGATGGACAAACATTCTGATAATATTTATTCTGTTAAATTTCATCCCGGCGGAAAATATTTTGCCAGTGCTTCAGGCGATAAGACTATAAGATTATGGGATTTTAAAACAGGAGAGGTGATAAAAACCTATATAGGCCATAATAAAGAAATTATGGATATAGATTTCAGTCCTGATGGGAAACATTTGCTTAGCTGTTCTTTTGATAATACAATTATTCTTTGGGAGACTATATCAGG
>Ga0114922_10002357_pt1 | contig 17703 bp, 16 predicted proteins | sample AartaG_FD_100975 | JGI IMG/M metagenome (GOLD analysis project Ga0114922, IMG submission 100975) | Deep subsurface microbial communities from Aarhus Bay to uncover new lineages of life (NeLLi) - Aarhus_00045 metaG | ecosystem: Environmental > Aquatic > Marine > Oceanic > Sediment | place...
AGATTAGTCTTAAAGTCATATCCCCATAGGCCGACAATTGTAATCCAGCCACCTATGCGTACCATGCGAAGGCACTGTTTAATGGCTGTCTCGCCGCCGGAAGCATCAATGCATACGTCCACACCTTTGCCATCTGTAAGACGCATCACTTCCTTAACTGGATCATTCTCGCTATAGAAGGTATAGTCAGCACCCAACTCTTTTGCCTTGGCCAACCGCTCAGTATCAGACTTAAGGCCGGTCACCATGACTGCACGGGGACTGAACAGCTTGACCATTTGCAGCATGCTCAGGCCAATGGGTCCTGGACCGGCAATTACAACAAAGTCGCCCGGCCAGATGCGACTGCGATACATCGCTGAATAGCTCATGCATGTCACCAACTCAATTAATGCACCCTCTTCAAATGACAGGTTATCCGGTAGGCGATGCGCCAGTCGCTTGGGAATGGATAGAAGCGGTGCATAGGCTCCGTTTACATGGGTACCGATACGTCCCTTTTCAGTCTCCAGGTCACCGCAGATACGATCACCAACCTGCCATTCCTCACCAACCTTAGAACCCTTTTCCGTAACCACACCGGCGTATTCGTGTCCCAGCGTTACCGGTTCTTTATGTTCTTTTTCGTCTCTCCAGATGTGTAGATCAGACCCACAGATACCCACTGCAGCGACCTCGATAAGCAAATCGTTTTGACCGACGCCAGGTTTTGGTACCTGGCGGATTCCCATCTTCTCTTTACCACATCCCCACTTTACCAAGGCTTTCATTGTTTGTACCCATCCCTTTATCTATTGATTCTTTAAGGCGATAACAAATTTTAACTTGAGCTATACGCCACATTGAAGCCAGTATATTTATAAATAACTTCTTTTACTCTCTTCTTTATCGGCCACGGTATTCCCTAGCTTAATTCTTCACGCCAGGGCTTTGAATTATCTTCCAATCGAGTAAGTGTTTCACCACCGTAAGGGATGATTCCCACCTTTCCGTCCTGCCCCACAATCTCAAAGGCCCTCTTAAGAGCGGTTTGCACATTCGGTGCTGAAATAAAACCCAAAGCATCGATATCCTCTTGCCAAAGGTGATTGGTTACACAGAACGTAGTAACTCTGTGGCGCAGGGTTGAATGATACATAGGGACATTTAAGCCGACAATGTCATCAACCTCTCCCCTGTCAACTGCTGTTTTGAGGTCTCTAAACGAATGGAGAAGATATTTGCGCACGGTTTTCTCGTGAGAAGGCGCATCGCCGCAGAGTCCCTCTCCTCCATCCAGTAAGAAAATAATGACGCCTTCTTTTCTAACTGCCCGGTGCGAATAGGCGTATGGTTTGACGCCCTGCCAATAGTCAAAATAACATGGATTTGCAGAAACGATGAGGATGTCGGCCTGGCTAGGAATGGGAACAACCATTAGTCTCTCGGCTGCTTCTACACCCTTTCTATGAGCTTGAATAAAGTGTCCAGCAAAGACAGCCAGGATGTTATTGTCTTCATCTAGCACAGTATTTACGATAAAGTTAAGACCAACTTTTTCTGCTATTGTATCCATCTCGGCACGGGGCTTATTATCCCTGGTACCGATTACCTCGAGTACCGGTTGCACAACACAAGCCATAAGGTGCATCATATCAGTGGTCTTTTGGCTGCACACGCCTGGCAGGATTATCTTCGATCCGCCTCCCCAACCGGAAGATATGTGAGGAACAATATTACCTATTGCAATAATAAAATCGGCCTCGATGACTTCCCGATATAATTCGATGGGTGTGCCGCTCTCTGTTTTTCCAAGAGAAACAAAGTTAGAGGTGTCCCGGTAATCCCGGTTGATCACCTGGTAATCGTCCATAACGCGGCGACCCAGCTTAATCTCAAGTTCCTCCTCTGTCATCGGACGGTGGGTTCCCAGCGCCATAATGATCTGAACTCTCGATCTTGGCACACCGGCCTTCCTGATTCTTGACAAAACGTACGGCAGGATCTTGGCACTGGGCGTTAGTCGGGTGATATCATCAATGAGCACTACCACACGATTCTTAGGTCGGATGAGCTCCTCGAGTTTACCGGTGCCAATTGGAGTTTCCAGAGCTTCTTTGATCACCCTATCCTGTTCGGGGACCTGATCAGGCTTCAGTGGTACCGCGTCAAAGAGTAAATTATCATCATCGATCTTGACCTGCGTAGCAACACCTTTTTTAAAAGGAATTGTATAAAGACTCATTTACTAGCTCCTCCAATCCCGCTACAGCCACCTCACAAGCACTGGCCAGGAGATACAAACTAAACATTCTTATTTCGCTAATAAATTTTCTGTTATTCTTATCAATAGACCAGATCGTTACCCGCATTATGCACGATGGCCGTCAGCATATAGACACGAATCCCTTCCTTAAAATTCGGCACCTGAAAGCGGACGGTCCGATCCGATACTCGTTCACAACCCTGAATCAGCGTACACATCAAGGTCTGCTGAGAGGTGAAAAAATCAAATTCCAGTCTCATTGGCTTTTTCATGGTCAGCGGTTTGATATGTTCGATGTTTGGCAAGGCATTAGCAGCGGCAGCTCGTATGCGTTTCCGATTAACCTCCGGATGAGGGCAAATTGCAGCAAAACGGCCGTATCCTTTCTTGACGATCACTGTCTCAATATTGCCCAGTAGATTTTTTGCTTCCGTACATGCTGCTTCGCAGCCTGTGACCAGGGCGGTTGGAATCCCGAATTCGGCAGCGTACAGTGCATTTAGTCCAATCTCACCCATCGGTTTTCCATTCACGCAAAAATTAGCTATGGTCTTTGGACACCAGGTGTGATCCAATACTCCATCAGCAGAACCCATGCGGGCGTGCAGACCGATAAGAAACTGAACATCATAATCCTCTAGCGCCTCAGCTGTCATCAGCCGTTTCGGCTTGCCTGCGAATAGATGTGCCCGATGGTCCAACAATTCCGGGATGATTTCACCACCCGAGTGATTCTCATTAACTAAAACTTCTGTAGCACCGCCTTCAAAAGCTCCTTGGACGGCTGCATTCACTTCACGAGTAGCAATCTCCCGAATCTCCTGAAGGGCAGGACTTGAACCATTTGGCATCAGCTGATAACTGGTTACCACATTGGAAATACCTTCCATGTCCATGCAGATATAGACTTTCATGGCAAATCCCCCTGTCAAATCATTCCTTATTCTATGCACTTTTTCAGATAGTTTACACATTCAGGTAATTCTTTTTCTGCCAAACCAGGAACCTTACATTCTAAAGCCATATATTTATCATATCCTATTTTTTTTAGAAGAGTAAATCGAGCTTCAAAATCAGTATGTCCATAGCCCGGCAACAGTCGATTAGAGTCAGCTAAATGAATATGATGGATGAAATCCTTTCCCTTTTTAATAGCCTCATCTATTCTTGCCTCCTCAATACTCATATGGAAAAAATCAGCCATAACTCTTATCCCCGGATTGTTTACCTTCTGGACTATCTCAATTGCTTGCTCTACTGTCTTGACTAAATGGGTTTCATACCGATTTAAAGGCTCGAGAAGACATAAACAATCCACCTTTTCTGCTTTTTCTCCTATTTCTCTCAGAAGCTTCACCAGAAGAGCTTTTTCTATGTCCTCTGTTTTCTTCCAAGGGAAGAGATCGGGAAGCTGAGGCGGACCAAAAATGGGCACTACTATAAGGCCAACTACTCCAAGATCTGAGCCTAGGCTCAGAAGCTCCTTTATATCTTTGACGGCCATATCTCTTTCCCTTTTTTCTGCGCTGAGCAAGGAGCCCCTATATCCTGCACAAATACTACTTATTTTTATTCTGCTCTTAGCGATAGATTTTGTAATTTCACCTACTCTACCTGCAAGATTTGTCCCCCAAACCTCGATTGCTTGGAAACCATACTCTTCAGCCCTGTGCATTTTCTCCAAAAAGCTTTTCCCAGGAATCAAATTTTCTTGTATAGCTAGCTTCATTTTTCTCCCCTTCTATATTTAACTGCCAACTTAATCCATCTGTCAGGTTGCTCATCAATTGTCCTGTAGGATTCAAGAACATCATCAAAATCTACTATATGAAGTAAGTCGTTTATCCTAAGATTCTTTTTCTGAAAAAGTTCAATAACTGTTTTATATATGCGCTCCCTATCCCAACGAGGATAATCTCTATATGGTTCGCTTTCTACCCTAATTCCAGAGACCATTCTATAACGATTCAAGTGCCACTCTTCTCCTAGATTTAAGTCCTTTGCCTCTCCATGATAAAAGGACACCGGCACTATCGTTCCACCATATCTTGTTCCTCTGATAGCCTGATGGAGAGCCTTGTATGAACCACTCACCTCTATTGCTATATCAACTCCTTTTTTCTCTGTGGCTAATTTTATTTCCAATCCAGCATCTAATGCAGTTGGATCTATGGTAAGATCGGCTCCATACTTTTTAGCTAGTTTCCTTCTGCTTGAAACCGGGTCTATTCCTACAACGAATGTAGCTCCAGAGAGCTTTACCATTTGTACCACTAATAAGCCTATAGCACCCAGGCCGAATATTGCCACTTTGTCGCCAAGACTGAAGCGGGCTTCACGTACCGACATTAAGGCAACAACTGCAGGATCGATACATACAATTTGCTCGTCCCTCAAACCAGGAGGAACAAGATGCACTCTATCCTCTTCTATAATATGGTTTTCGCGTATAGGCAGATAACTCCAAACTCTGTCACCTACTTTAAAACGAGCTACCTCTCTACCTGTCTTTGTCACTGTTCCAACCGTAATATTTCCTAAATGTAATGGAAAAATTGAGGTTCCGCCTTTTTGAGGAAGAAAAAGCTCTAGTTCATCATCCCATATTTTCTCGCTATGGGAGGTAAGTCCCTTGCAAAATGTCAAAGTAGTACCGTGCTTCTCAGCTGAAAGTTCACTTCTTATACATACCTGATTTAGCTCAGGTAATTTTTCCTCATATCTTCTTAGAATTATTTGTCCTGGAGCAATTGCTACAACCTCTTTTGACATAATTTATCCTCCTATAGAGTAATTATATTTTAGGTAAGAAAAATAAAGGAAGCGCTATAAGCATATCTGCGAAGGTGGACATATGAAAGAGATAGAATTACTGAACATCGTATTGCTCTAACTTACTTTATGGTACCGGCAGTTATGCCTTTAATAAAATGCCGGTGGAGGAGAAGATAAAGGCCAACTATAGGTAAACTCATAATGGTTGCTCCAGCAAAGATAAGTCCGTAATCCTGAGTGTAGCGGCCTTTGAAAAACATCAATCCTAAAGTGAGGGGGTGTAGTTCTTGGCGTTGCAAAAATAGGAGAGGGATGAGCAATTCATTCCATGTCCATAAAGACTGAAGTACAGCTAGCGTACTTATAGCTGGTAGAGCTAGGGGTAGCATAATCTTCAGAAAGATCTGTAAATCAGTGCAACCATCAACACGTGCCGCATCCATTACTTCACCGGGTATACTTTTGAAGAAAGCTCTCATCATAAATGTTCCGAAAGGAAGTCCGAATCCAATGGCTGGCAAGATAACAGCTCGATAAGTGGAAATAATTCCTATATCCAACATCAGATAGTACAGTGGTATCATGACGGCTTGGAAGGGAAGAGTTAGCCCAAACAGGGAAACATAAAACAGGATGTCACGACCGTAAAATCGCAGCTTACCGAATGCATAACCTGCTAAACTGGAAAGTAAAATCACTCCCGCAACAGTTGGAACAGTTATAATCACGCTATTAAGAGTATACTTACTAAATCTGCCTAAATTCCATGCTTTAACTAAATTATCAATATAAAATTTAGATGGAGGAGCAAACGGGTTAATGAATATTTCCATATGAGTTTTGAGAGCAGAGGACCATACCCAGATTAAAGGCGTCAAACTAACAACAGCAAATATTATTACCACCACATACCGTGGTAAACCGCAAAACATCTTTACTATTTTAAGCTTCATTTAGGCAACTCTTTCTCTTAGGCGGATAAATAACACTGATACAGCTATCACGAGGAATGCTAAAAAGATAGCCATAGCTGCCGCGTAACCTACGTAATTAAGTTGAAAAGCTTGTTTAAATAAATAGGTAGCTAGAAGTTCTGTGGCACCTGCTGGTCCTCCCTGGGTCGTTACAAATACTAAATCAAACACCTTGAATCCCCCAATTAATGTATATAATATAATCATAGTTAATACATTTCTCATTTGAGGAACTATAACATAGAAAAAACGCTGCAATGAACTAGCTCCATCAATTTTAGCTGCGTCTATCAAAGAGATATCGACATTCTGGAGCCCAGCTAAAAAAATAATAACGCAAAATCCGTAATACTGCCATGCAGCTGCGATGATGAGAGCTGGTAGTGCTGTTGAAGTATCACCTAGCCAGGCTCTCACCAACGAGCTCAAGCCTATCATACGGAGGAATTCATTGGCAATCCCAAATACGGGGTTATAGATCCAACCCCATATAATACCTACCACCACTGAGGACAGTACTAACGGCATAAAATAGATTGTACGAAATGCCTGGAACCCTTTCACACCACTCCAAAGGATTACTGCTAGTGGCAGACCAATAGCTATAGGAAGAGAGGTTCCTATCAGAATCCAAATCAAATTATGATACAGACTTTTAAGGAAAAAGGGGTCCTTCCACATTCTAACATAATTGGCCATTCCTACGAAATGCCTGACGCGCTCAAAGCCATCCCAGTTTGTGAAACTTAGTTGTAAGGTTCCAAAGACGGGATATAAAACAAAAGTAGCATAGACTAGAAATGGGAAAAATATAAAAGAATATCCTATGAGGTTATTCCTCCAATGTCTGCTGCGAGTCACTGTTTATTCCTTTTCCTTAGATGCACGGTGGCTGGGGAGAGCGTGAAGCGAGTTCTCCCCAGCCTACCCAAAAAAATTTACTCAACCAATCCCATCTCTTTAGCCTTTTCCCATTCAGTCTGCAGGTCAGCCGCCTGTTCTCCAGGTGTCTTCTGTCCTGCCATAACCGCTTGAAAGCCATCTCCTTGCATCAGGTTAAAATTAGTAGGAGCATAAATGTCTATGTTATATCCCATACTAAACCCTTTTTTCACTACATCACTCAAACTTTCAACAACGAAAGACTTTAACGGTGAGAGCTCAAGACCAGTGGTATCAAACGAAATGGGCTCAATCCTCCCAGCTTCTTCTAGCCATATCCTCGCTGCAGTCTCAGTAAACCGATAGTTTAGAACTGAGGCGGCGACTTTTGGGTGAGATGTTGCACTAGAAATAAACGCTGCGGAACCAAACCCTGCAGGAGGGGCAATGGGATTGCCTTCTATCGAAGGGAAATAGAAAAAACCCGTTTCGAAATCTTTGACGAATTCTTGAATCGAGCCAATCAGCCAGGTTCCAGTCATATTCATAGCGGCCCTACCGCTATAAAAAAGCATATTACCGTCATCGTAGGTTACCCCATTAGTACCCGGAATGAAATAATCTTTGCCGTGCATATCCACAAAGAATAATTTTATCGCCTTCTCGATTTCAGGAGTATCCCATCGACCATTACCAAATAGAATCTCTTCTGTCTTTTCCGCCCCGATGAGGTTATTGACAAATATGCTAAACTGATGATAGGCAGGCCATTTACCTTGATTAGCAAAGGCAATCGGGATATACCCTCCAGATTTCAATTTTTCACAAACAGCGAGGAACTCCTGGTAGGTATTGGGAACACTAAGGCCCATTTGTTTAAAGATGTCTTGATTGTAGTAAACACCTATAAACTCAAGTTCATCGGCAATGCCATACACCTGGCCGCCCAAAGTCGTAAGAGGTTTTGACCACGGGAAGATTCTTTTGTTCCAATCGTATTCCTTGTAGAATGCATCCAGAGGTAGAAGTAGCTCTGCTTTGGCTAAATGGCGCCAATAACCACCAGCTGTAAGATCATTAATGATGTCCGGGCCTGTTCCCGAGCTTAAAGCTGGCTTAATCAAAGGATGCATCTGGTCTGCTGTTCCCATCGCCTGACGTAAAATCTGAACCTGTGGATGTAATTTTTCAAAAGATGCATATATTTCCTCAGAAGCTCGATCGGATGCTTCGTCTGTAAACCCATCCCATATTGTAATAGAGATTTTCTGTGCATTAGCCATAGAAAAACTCAATCCTAGTATAGACATCCCCACTAACATTAACATAATTGTTTTTCTTGCTTTTTGTCTAGTAAAAACCATTTAAATCTCCTTTTTCTATAATTGGATTTAGTTAAGGGTCTGTGTCTTTAAAATAGCTATCATCACCTCCTTGACTTGATTTTTTTGACCCTTATACTCTAACTATAGTTACTTCCTGAGGTGGATAAGAAATCACTATAACGTATTTCGTCAGTATTTATGCGCCAAAGAGCCTATTTTTACTCAACTTCTTACCAGAATCTTGGTCATTTCAAATCTTATTCTATAATTATTATGAAATTCTGTCAAAAACTCGCTTCTCTCCATCAAATCTTCTACTATTATGACTGTCCGTCAGCGTTGCATTATGGAAGATTTTAGTCCGATTCCAACCTTCTGTTATCCAAGTTTCATTTTGGCCATGTAGGCACAGCCTTTCAGAGAGCAGTTATCCTTTGCTACAATATTAAATCCTGAGAATAACCTTCTTCTATAGCTCATTAGAGTCTCGTTCACTCCTCCCCCGGTAAGATATATAGTCCTATCCAGATCTATGAGTTTAGCCATTTTTTTGAGAGTTTTTTTCATACGCCCCACTGTTCCCTCCATCAAAGCAAAGACACAATCATCCCTGGTAGAACTCAGAGTAAGACCGGAAAAAGAAGCCTTTTTCTGTCTTAGGCTGGTTCTGTCTCCGGCAAGATAAGGATTGAAATTAACAGGAGAGCCCATCTTCTTTTCCATAAGCTTTCTCAGATATGAATTGTAAAACTCCTCTTTACTCATTTCTCTGCAGAACTGGGAACGAAACCACTCCAGGGCAAATCCACCAGTTGTGATATCAAACATAAGCCACTTATTGAGAAGAGGATGCGTACGCAGGTAATATTTTTCATCAGGAATGGGTCGATCCATACATATGGTTAAAATTTCTGAACTCCCCGAAATGTTGAGAATCTGGCCGCCCTTAAGTACTCCTGCCCCAAGCGCCGCACTTGAGGTATCGTTTGAGCCCATTATTACAGGTGTCCCGCATCTAATGCCTGTGCTCCTGGCGACTTCTCGGGTAACGTTACCCACAATCTCGGTTGAGGGAATGATCGGGGGAAGTTTTTCAAGAGGAATCTCCAGCTCTCGGGCAATCTCTTCACTCCAGTCTGAGTAGGCTACGGTATTGTAAAGACCTGTAAGTGAGGCATTGGTGGGGTCAATACTCCACCTACCGGTGAGTCTTTTCACAAAAAAGGTATTCATATGGCCAAACTTGAAGGCTTTTTCAAAGATTCGTTTTTCCTGCTCTTTAAGCCAGAGGAGGCTTGTTACCGAGATACCTCCTGGATAGGGAATATTACCGGCTATGCTAAGAAATTTTTCCTTACCTACTTTAGTAAGAGCCTCTTTGGCCTGTTTAACACTTCTTCTATCCCAGTGGATGATGGCAGGGTAAAGAGCGTTGCCATCCTCATCCAGGGCAATCAGAGCAGGACTAAACACACATTGTACAACCGTTTCTACCTGGCTCAAATAATCTCTCAGTCCATCCATCACTTTCAGAAAGGCTTTCCATACCTCTTCTGGCTCTATCTGAACACACATTCCAAACGAATGATAAGAGTATTCAGCCTGGCGCACAACAAACAACTGATGACTTTTGTTAAATAATCCAGCTTTCAGAGAAGATGTTCCAATATCTATAGCTAATATGTAGGATTTCTTATTCAATTAAGAGGCTCTTTTGTTTTGAATCTTCTTGATAAGTTGATCTTCTTTGATGAAGCCAGCTTCTTGTAGTTCCTTCCGGTTAAAGATATTATCCGGGAGTCTGCCGGAAAAAAGGTCGAAAACTGCCTGTGCAGCTCCACTGGCTAAACGAGCAACACATTCTTTTGTTAGTGATGCTGAGTGAGGCGAGAGAATAACATTTTCCATCTTCAAAAGAGGGTTATTCCTAAAAGGAGGCTCTTCACTAAATACATCCAGGGCAGCACCAGCTATCCTACCTTCTTCAAGAGCTTTGATTAAAGCCTTCTCGTCTATTACTCCTCCCCGGGAGGTATTGATAAAATAGGCGGATCTTTTCATCCTGCATAATAGATTCCAGTTAATCAAGTTGTGTGTTTGAGCAGTACCTGCTACATGCACCGATACAAAGTCGGCTTCCTGTAAAACCTGGCCAATATCACTGCAAAATTGGATACCATCCTTCGTTTCTCCTCCGTGTGAGATAAAAGGGTCATATCCCAGGACCCGCATATTAAAGGCTCCCTGACAGATCCTGGCAACTCGGGAACCTATATTACCTACTCCAATGAGCCCCAGAACCTTGCCCTTCAAATCTGCGGCTTCGTACCTATTCCGACTGCTCCAATTTCCTTGTCGGGTCCATTTGTCCATAAATGGTAGGCGTTTGGCAAGGCTGAGAATGAAAGCAACGGTGTGTTCAGCCACAGATAGACTATTGACTCCCGGAAGGTTACATACCAAGATTCCCCTTTTGGTAGCTGCTCGAACATCCACATTATCTACGCCGGCTCCTGTTCGCGAGATAATTCGAAGGATTTTCGCCTGGGCAATCACCCCTTTGCTCACCCGGGAAGTAGTGCGCAGTATAACCCCATGAACATCTCTGCATAATTTGCCCATTGTTGCCTCAGAGGTGTCCGGAGCAATGATTATTTCAACTTTTCCTTTGAGCAATTTCATCCCAGCTTCATGAATAGGCTGGGATAAAAGCACTTTTTTCATACAAGACCTCATTTGGCTCTATTTCTCCTTTCCAATGACTTGACGAAGAAGAGAAACAGTGATCTGACCTTCAAAAGTGAGGTTTTTCCCTCCAGCCAGAACCTCTGTCTTGTCTCTGCCTATGTCACCCAGGGAGGTAATAACCAGGTCGGCCCCGGTGAAATCCTCACTCTGAGTGTAGCCATTTACAGTGATAATACATCTCATGCCAGCACCTTTTGCTGCCAGAAGCCCGTTTCGATTATCTTCTATGACAACGCAATTAATTGGAGAAACAGCCAATTTTTCTTTGGCTAGATTATATATCTCCGGATCAGGCTTCTTTGCCCTGACAATATCTCCAGCCAGAATCACATCAAACCAACCATAACCTTTCTCTCCAAAGAGGGTGCGAAGGAGTGTATTAACCGCCCGTTCATTTGCCGTGGAGCAGACAGCTAATTTGAGATTGGCATCATGGCACTCCCTGACAAGACGGGCTACACCGGGACGTAGTCCCATCTGTCCTTCCCCGATTATCTCCATAAATATCTCTGTCTTTCGTTTATGAACTTCTTTAATGAGTGTATCAACATCCTCGATATTTTTGTCCAGACCTTCCCGAATAAGATAATGGCGCATTCTCTCCTTACCCCCTCCGACTTTTAGAAGTTCACCGTAGGTCTTGACACCCCATTCAATGTTAAGATTAAACTCTTTGAAAGCCCCGTTAAAGGCAACTCGGTGTCCATCCCTCTCGGTATCAGCAATTACTCCATCCTGGTCAAAAATAACTGCTTCAAGTTCTGCCATTCTTTTCCTCCTTCTTTTTTCTATGCTTTCCCTTCGGATCCGAACTTCTCTATAAAGGATTCAATGACTTCTTGAACTTTATCTCGCATATAAGCAAAAATCTTTACTGGTTCATAAACTTGTGGACTTTTCCGGAAGTATTCTGAAAGTGAGTCCTTGAAAGCATGCTTTATTTGGGTGGAAATATTCACTTTTGCCCCTCCCAAACTTATGCACTTTTTGAAGACCTCATCCGAAAGACCGGTTCCTCCGTGGATGGCAATGGCAGCTCTTATTTCTCTGGCTATTCTCCCAAGGAGGTCAAAGGCTATCTTTGGCTCACCTTTGTAGATACCATGGGCTGTACCTATGGCCGGAGCAAAAACATCCACTCCAGTTTGACTGACATATTCAAGAGCCTGCTCGGGATTGGCTAGATGTGATTCCTGTTCCTTGACATGAATATCATCTTCTACCCCTACTATTGCTCCCAGTTCTCCCTCAACAGTTACATCATGTGGATGGGCCATCTCCACTACTTCTTTGGTCATGCTTATGTTTTCTTCGAATGGAAAACTAGAAGCATCTATCATTACTGATGAGTAGCCTGCCTTTACGCAGGAGTGGATAAGACTCAGATCTTTGCAGTGGTCAAGATGAAGGGCAATGGGGACATTTGCTTTCTTGGCAAGAGCCTTCACTGTTGCCACTAAGAAGGCACATCCGTAGAGTTCTACCGTCTTAACCGAGGTCTGTATTATTACTGGCGCCCTTTTTGCCTCTGCTGCCCGAACAACGGCCGCCGCAGTCATTGCGTCCACAATGTTGAATGCACCAACCGCATATTTTTGGTAACTGGCTTTAGAAAGCATATCACGCATATTAACATAACTCATCTGTTTCCTCCTCTGTCGTATGAAAAATTATCTCTTACCTTTGGCTTTGTCCTATGGCATCGAAGCTGGGCTTCAGGGTCTTATAGAGACCGTGGTAGACACCGTAGAGTTTCTCATAAACGTCCTTGTTTCGAGGGTCGGGAATCGTCTCAGTCTCTATCTTGAGAACCTTTACTGCTTCATTAACACTTTTCCAGATACCCACACCGATCCCGGCTACTAAAGCTGCCCCATAGGCACCGCCTTCCCTACTTCCGCTCACAGTTATCACCGGACATTGGAACACATCAGCCTGTATTTGTCGCCAGAGAGAGTTCAGTGACCCACCCCCAGAGGTCCTGATCTCCTTGACCGAACTCTCCATGGTGTCGATTAATTCGAATACATCCCTGAGGCTGAAGACTACCCCTTCCAGGATGGCTCTGGTAATTTCCGGACGTCCGTGGTGTAAACTCAAGCCAATGAACCCACCGCGTGCTGCTGGATCACTATACGGACAGCGCTCACCAATCAGATAAGGCAGAAATATCAGCCCTCGCGATCCCGCAGGTGCAGCAGACGCAATCTCTTCCATGATTTGATAAACCTCCTGGCCCATCTGCCTGGCCTTTTCCTTTTCTACCTCGCACAACGCGTCTCGGAACCATCTGTAGGAGTCACCAGCAGCCAATGTTACGCCCATAACATGCCATGTGCCGGGACCGTTATTGCAAAATATCTGCAGCCGTCCGTCAGCATTGGGATGAAACTTGTCCAATCCCAAAGCTACGATCCCTGCTGTACCGATGGTGATTCCAAGTATGCCAGGTCTTACCAAACCCATTCCTGTTGTCTGTATCACAGCATCTCCTCCCCCTCCAACTACTGGAAGGCCTACCGGCAGACCGGTTACTTCCGATGCCGTTTTCGTAATTCGGCCGGTGATCTCGGGAGATTCGAAGCACCGGGGCAGGCGTTTAATAGGTATATTAAGCAAGGTGAGAAGCTGATCGCACCACCGGCGTTGCCGGACGTCAAACAGACCGGTTCCTGAGGCGTCTGAGACCTCCGTGGCAAATTCCCCTGTTAGGACATACCGAATGTAGTCCTTGGGATTGAGAAAGAGGCTTGTCCTCTTATAGAGTTTGGGTTCGTGCTCCCGCATCCATAGAATCTTTCCCCCGGTGTAGCCCGGGAGCATCTGGTTATTGGTCAACTCCAGGAGCCGGGGAATGCCACCAACAATTTCGTGAATACGTTGGCACTGCAACATACTTCTCTGATCATTCCACAAGATAGCTGGTCGTAGAACTTGGCAATCCTTATCTAAGGCCACCAGACCATGCATCTGCCCGCTCAACCCAAGACATTTGACAGCATTACTGGAGATACCGGTCTTCCGCAACAATCGCCATACACTGACCTGAACAGCTTTCCACCAGTCTGCAGGATCTTGTTCTGTCCATCCCGGCCGCGGAGAGAGAAGTGGGTATTCCTGTAATGAGTAACCGATGACCTTACCCTCGCCATCGATAAGAATCGACTTACATCCCGAGGTTCCTATATCAATTCCTATGAGGTATTCACCAACCATAAGTTTTTCCTCGCTTCTCATTAGCGGCCGCTGTGTAGAAAGCGCAGGCGCACATGTTTAACCTTTAGATACTCGTGTAGTCCTTCCGGACCATGTTCGTGTCCCAGGCCGCTTTCCTTCCAGCCTCCGTAAGGAGCGTTTATAACGCCTGCGTCCACATTGTTGATGGCCACATTCCCAGATTGAAGTTCCCGGGAAAGACGATCAACCTCATTAAGATCGTTAGTAAAGACATAGGAGGCTAAACCATATGAGGTATCGTTCGCTAGAGCAATGGCTTCATCCAAGTCCTCAAATGGCATCACTCCCACCACAGGGCCGAATGTTTCCTCCCGCATCACCAGCATATAGTGGTTCACATTGGTAAGAATGGTTGGTTCAAAGAAGAATCCTTTGTGAAACTCCTCGCCCTCCGGTCGCTTGCCACCGTAGGCTATCTTGGCTCCTTTTTCCAAAGCATCCGTAATATGACACTGAGTTTTTTTTAGTCCCTCCCCATTGGCCATGGGACCCAAATCACAAGGTACTTTAGTCAAACCATTCCCAATCATCAGTTCACTTGTTACCTCGACGAACCGTTCAAGAAAATCGTGGTAGATTTCTCGATCGACGTAGATACGGTTGATAGCGATGCATATCTGGCCCATATTCCGAAATGAACGCCGCACCGCTCCCTGTACAGCTGCCTCCAAATCACAATTTCGGCAGACTATCAACGGGCAATGGCCGCCCAATTCCAAAGAAACTTTCTTCAGGAAAGAGGCACAATCGGCCAGAACTATTCTCCCCACCTCCGTCGATCCAGTGAAAGCCACCTTCTTGACAATAGGACTGGCAATAAGTTGACATCCCACCACTGTTCCTGGTCCTGTGACAGCATTCACCACCCCACACGGTAGACCGGCATCAACCAAACACTGGAGAAATAGTAAAGGGGACAGGGGGGTAAGCGAAGGGGGCTTGGCTATGTTCGTACATCCGGCAGCCAGCGCCCCACCCACCTTCCAGGCAAGTAATTCAACAGGGTAATTCCACGGGAAGATTGCTGCTGCAGGACCGACTGGCTGATAGATTACTTGACTCTCCGTATTAGCCTCAACATTGGCCACAATACGACCATAGACACGTTCCCCTTCTTCTGCATAGTACCGTAAAATAAAGGCTGCCTTTTTTACCTCGCCTTGGGCTTCAAGCAGGGGTTTGCCTTGCTCTTCGGTCATAATACGACCGATTTCCTCACGACGTTGCATCACCAGTTCACTAGCAGCTCGTAAGTAATTACCCCGTTCAGCCGGCGACAATTTCGCCCATTCAGGAAAAGCAACATCTGCAGATTTAATAGCTCTGGCCACGTCTTCTTCTGTCGCCCGTGGCACCTGGGCAAACACCTCCTCGGTAGCAGGGTTAATAACGTTGTTGAGGCCGCCATCAGCTGCCTCAACCCATTCTCCGTCGATCAGCATAAGTTGACGTTTCATGTTTCACTTCCATTATTGGTCAGGTGGCAGGTCACCCACACGACTGTCAGAGGGAGATTTCCCTTCTGATAGGTCGTATGGTACTCGCCAGGAGGTACATAGAAGGCATCTCCAGCTTTTATCGGAAACTCCTCCTTTCCAATTTTCATCAGGCCTTCTCCAGAAACTACGAAATAAACTTCTTCTATGTCCTCATGTACATGACCGGTTGTCTTCCCTGTGGGGTAAATGGTTGTATGTCCCATTTTCAGATTTCGTGAGGAAGAATTTTCAGGGTCTATGAGGAAATACGTATCCCTCAAAACCTCACTTTTACGGCTCTTGACATTGAAACGTAAAGAACGCTTATCTTCATCTGGTTTTAAGTCCTGGATATTAATAACGTATCTCATGTTTCACCTCTGCTTGAATATCTTTCTTCTGACATTAATTGGGGGTTTTATTCGGCTCGCCACAAAATGGTTCGGAAATCAAGTGATTTCTGAATTGGGGATACTCTTCGATAAATTTTTCTAAAGCAAGACGAACGCTCTCTCGCTCAGTTGAGCTTAGTGGCAGTAAAGGAAGCCGGGGATCACCAGCAGAAAAACCGGTGAAATCCATAGCTACTTTTACACCAGCTACCCCATATTCTCCTGAGACTCCTCTGTTGACCCTCATAAGCGCATGTTGTAATCTCCTGGCCTCTTGCATATTCCCCTGCTCAAAAATCTCATATAGATGGCAGCAGGCTTGGGGCAAAAAATTAGCCGTGGATAATACTCCGCCCACAGCTCCCATCACCAGGGAGGAAAGAAAGAAATTAGCCGATCCTGCTAGAATTGAAAGTTTTTTCCTGTCTATAATGGACAAAAAGATGTTGGGCCCTGTTGGTGCACTATCCTTCATGCCTATTATATTGGGATGCTCGCTTAACCTCACCACAGCCTTCACTGAAAGCGTTACTCCTGCAGCAAATCCCGGAGCATTGTACAATACTACTGGCAGAGGAGAGTTATCTGCTGCGGCTCGAAAGAAGCAAATCAATGCGTCATCGGTCATTGCTTTCTTGAAGTAATGGGGTGTCATGATGCTGGCAACATCAGCTCCTTCATCAGCAGCGAGCTTGGTAAGAGCAATGGTTCCTGGAAGAGACTCATGACTGCAACCAGCCATCAACAGTTGATTCCTCTCTTTTCTCCTCAAAACCGTACGCAGTACCCTTTTCTTCTCCTCCTCATTCAACATGCAAGCCTCACCGTTACTTCCCAGGGCAAAATAGCCTCGCAGTTTCGTTTTAGAATATATTTCCATATTATGCTCCAACTTTCCAATATCTATCTCACTTTTGGTAAAGGGAGTACAAATAGGAGCCCATACCCCTGATAGGTTCTGCATCTTCAAGGTTTCCTCCTTTCCTATGATACGCTCTCTTTAATGAAATCAATCATTCCCTGAACTGCTTGCCTAAACTGTTTGCCGTAGTCTGAACGGCTGGATGAAAGGTGAAATCCCCCCACTTATATCCCTTTTCATCGTATCCTTTAGCAAAATAGGGAATTTTCATTAATTTCTCCATAACCCCATCCGGTATCGGCTCATGAATTTGGTCTCGGAACTCAATGTGATTCCTCTCTAAGAGAAGCTCTCCAATGAACTTTGGCGGACAGGTATAAACTATATCAGCTCCGGCTAATTTTTCCAGGTGCCAGCAATGTTTTTTCCCCTTTATGGTGGGACTGATTCTCATAGAACAAAGAAGCATCTTTGATGGATAGCTATTTTCCTTGATTAGACGGCAGGCCTTTTTCATTATTGCTAGCTCAGCCCATCGTAGATCCTCATCGTCTATTAAATACCCATTTACAGCTACTTGTCAAGTCACTCGAAATTTAGATTAGGAAAAAGATTGAAAGCAAACCTTAATTCTAGAGGTATTTGAGCGAAATCTGAGGAGGAGGAAGAGGAGGACTTGACAGCTTTTTTGAAATGTATATAATTATGCACTGCGGAAATCTACTGCGAAAATAAAAAAATAATATAGAGGGAGGAGAAAGGATGAAAATTAAGCCCCTAGGAGA
>Ga0114922_10002358_pt1 | contig 17698 bp, 12 predicted proteins | sample AartaG_FD_100975 | JGI IMG/M metagenome (GOLD analysis project Ga0114922, IMG submission 100975) | Deep subsurface microbial communities from Aarhus Bay to uncover new lineages of life (NeLLi) - Aarhus_00045 metaG | ecosystem: Environmental > Aquatic > Marine > Oceanic > Sediment | place...
CGAGATCCCGCACCTGGACATGCTGCTCTCGATCCCGCGACTGCGCGGTATCCAGTGGATCCCGGGCGATGGGCAGCCGCCACCGCAGGAGTGGCTGTCTTTGCTGAAGCGCATCCGTGACGGCGGCAAGCTGTGCCAGGTGTTTGTGAGTGCGGAGGGTGCGCGGACGATCGTGCGCAACCTGGGCGGGAAAGGTTTCTTGCTGGCGATCAACGAGGGCACCGCAGAGTTTGCCGACCCGGAGCGGGCGAACGCCTTCTTGGATACACTTGCGAGAGAAGATGTCTCCAGACGTTCGGTATCTGCGTAGAGGGACAAGGCAATGGCCGTCCATCCTGAACGAGTGCACACAACGAGATCGATCTCACTATTCTGACTGCGAGGTGTATGTATGAGCCACCATGCCAACCCAATGGAACCCGACCTGGCGACGATCACCGGGATCCATGACCTGGCGACAGGGATCAAGCTCTTCCAGGTCAAGCTGAACGATCCCGCAGCGAGCGCCGCGTTTGGCTATGCGCCCGGGCAGTTCGCCGAGGTCTCTGCGTTTGGCGTCGGCGAGTCGCCGTTCGGGATCACGTCGACCCGCGAGCGTGGAGAGACGATCGAGTTTGCCGTGAACCGCATCGGCACGGTCACCGAGGCCCTGCACCGTATGGACGTGGGCGACGTGGTGGGCCTGCGCGGGCCGCTGGGCAACAGCTTCCCGATGGAAGCGTTCAAAGGGAAGGACGTTGTCATCCTTGGGGGCGGTATCGGCGGCGCGCCCTTGCGTCCGGTGATCCAGACGATCATCGATCACCGCGCGGACTATGGCAAACTGACGGTCTTTTGGGCGGCGCGCAGCCCCGACCTGCTGGTCTTTACCGACGAGTACGACGATTGGCGCGTCCAGCCGGATACCGAGCTCCACCTCACGGTGGACCGTGCAACGCCCGACTGGCCCCACAAGGAGGGGTTGATCACGACCTTGGTGGAGGCAGTCGGCCCCTCGTCGAACAATGCGGTCAGCATCACTTGCGGGCCACCGATCATGATCAAGTTTGCCATGCTGACCCTACAGAAACTCGGGTTCACCTCCAGCCAGAACTGGGTCACACTCGAGGCCAAGATGAAGTGCGGCATTGGCAAGTGCGGGCGCTGCAACATGGGCGGGGTCTTTGTCTGCACCGACGGCCCTGTGTTCTGTTTTGAGGAAGTGGAGCAATTCCTCGAGAGCTTTGTATGAGGATTGGGTCGCTGTCGATGGTTGTAGTATAATCGAGGGCAGTGCAACGGCGGTATCATCGAGGAGCGCATGCGGATGGGGATCCGGCGGATGTGAATCCGGCGGATAGGAGTCCGCGGACAAGAACCCGGAGGAGGTCCAGATGACCACAATCGATCAGTACGAATTCCCGGATGACCTGTACTACGACAAGGAGCACGTCTGGGCGCGCGTCGACGACGACAACATGGTGACCATCGGCATGACCAGCTTTGGCCAGGATCTGGCCGGCGAGATCGTGTATGTCGAGGTGCCGCGCGTGGGCCGCACCATCTCCAAGGGCGAGGCGTTCATGTCCATGGAGTCGGGCAAGTGGGTGGGCCGCATCCAGTCGCCGGTCTCGGGCGAGATCGCGGAGGCCAACGAAGAGATCGAGTGGGAGTCCACGCTCGTCAACGAGGATCCCTACGGCGAGGGCTGGCTGGCCAAGCTCGAGGCCTCCGACCTCAGCGAGCTGGATGGGTTGATGAAGGCCGGTTCGGACGAATTCGCCGCGTTCATCGCTGCCGAGCGGGAGAAATACGGCAAGTAGCACCGCCCCCGCAAGGACGGGCACGCGGCGCAGATGCCTGGCATCTGCGCCGCGTTTTTCGTTCTGGTCGGTTGCCAACTCCTGATCCGCGCGATGGATACCCATTTGCGCTGCGTTGTGGGATCGCATACAATGGGTGCGGGTTCGGCGTGGTGATGATCTATCCGAGAGAGGAATCGAGGCGATGACTGTAACCGCTGTGGTGGGTGCCCAGTGGGGCGACGAGGGAAAAGGACGCACGGTCGACTATCTCGCCCAGCGCGCCGACCTGGTGATCCGCTTCCAGGGCGGCGACAACGCCGGGCATACCGTGGTCAACGACCTGGGGGAGTTCCGCCTGCACCTGGTGCCCTCTGGCATCTTTGGCCCGCGCGCCACCTGTCTGCTGGGCGCAGGGACGGTCGTCAACCTCGACGTGCTCGCTGACGAGCTGGCCGGTCTGGAGGCGGTTGGCGTCGACACCGACCGCCTGGTCATTGACAAGCGCGCCCACCTGGTGCTGCCCTTCCATCGCGCGCTCGACGGCGCTGAGGAGTCGGCGCGCAAGGGCGAGTGGGAGGTGGGCACCACCAAGCGCGGCATCGGCCCAGCCTACGCGGACAAGGCAGGGCGGCACGGCATCCGGGTCGGCGACCTGCTCTACGCGGAGCGCCTCGGCGAGCGGCTGGAGATGCTCGTGCCGCGCAAGAACCGCGAGCTGGCCTACTTTGGCCTGCCTGGGACGAGCGTGGACGAGCTGATGGCGCTCTGTATGGGCTGGCGCGAGCGATATGCAGCACGGATCGTCGATGCCGTGCCCCTGATCCGCGATGCGGTGCGCGGCGGCAAGGACGTGGTGCTGGAGGGACAGCTCGGCGTCATGCGCGATCTCGATTGGGGCATCTATCCTTTTACCACCTCCTCTTCCCCGACGGCGGGCGGCGCCTGCGTGGGCGCCGGCATTCCGCCGAGCGCGATCGACGAGGTGCTGGGCGTGGTCAAGGCGTTTTCGACCTCGGTGGGCGGCGGGCCGTTTCCGGCCGAGCTGGAGGGGCCCGCATGCGAGCGGCTGCGCACCGGCGGTCCCGAGGTGGGGCACGAGTTCGGAGCGACGACGGGCCGCCCCCGCCGCTGCGGCTGGTTCGACGGGGTGGCGGTTGGCTATGCCAGTTGGCTGAACGGTTTCACTGGCATCTCGGTGACCAAGCTGGATGTGCTCGATACGTTCGAGGAGCTCCAGATCTGTGCCGCCTACCGCGTGGAGGGCCGATTGGTCGACTATGTGCCCGATACGGCGACGCAGGAGCTGGCAGAGCCGGTCCTAGAGATGTGGCCCGGTTGGCTAACCAGCACGGCTGCCTGCCGTGCTTGGGACGACCTGCCTGCGAATGCGCGAGCCTACCTGCGCCGCATCGAGGAGCTGGCTGGGGCGCCGATCCGCTTTGTCTCGGTGGGGCCCCGCCGCGAGCAGATGGTCGTTGTGGATGCGCCCTGACCAGGTTGGGCTGCCCTTCTCCTCACGCGCGGTGCAGCGATGCGCCGCACGCATCCTGGCGCAGATCGTGACGGACCCGCGATACCTGACCCTGCTGGCGGACCTGACCGCGCTGCGCGAGCGCTGTCGCTTTGCGATCGGGGCAGGGGATGCGCTCGGCGCGCGGTATCTCGACCTCCCCTTTGCCGCCGTCTCTTTCTTCGGCGAGGGTGACGGGCTGCACGAGGCGCTATCTGGCGTGCTGTCCAGGGATGAGCGCTGTTATGCCCTGGTTGCCGAGCCACAGCAGGCGCAGCTCGAGGAAGCCGCACACGTACTCGACGTCGCCCTCGAGTGGCAGATGCCGTTCGCGGGCGATCGGTCGGTGCTCGACCCCGGCGAGGCGGTACCGCTCTCCCCATCGGACCTGCCCGCGGTGGAGGCATTGATAGGTCGCAGCGTGGTCCATGCCTTCGAGGCCGGGGTGCTCGAGATCGGCCCGTATTTCGGCGTGTGGCGCGATGGGCGGCTGGTCTCCATGGCAGGGACGCGGCTGCTGGTGGACGAGATCGGCGAGATCGGGAACGTGGTCACCGATCCAGATTGCCGGCGGCAGGGGCTGGCCAGCATGGCGGTGGCGGCGACGACGCTGGCGTTGCTGGACACGGGGCGGCGCGTCCTGCTGCACGTCTTTCGCTCGAACCCGGGCGCAGTGGCGTTGTACGAGCGGCTGGGCTACCAACGCGAACGGACCATGTACCTCGTGCATTTCCATCTCTAGCCCTCAATGGCGGGCGCGCGAGGCCCCACGGCGGAGGAGCGATGGCGGAGCGATCCTTACCCTACGAGACCTACCTCTCCCCCTTTACCTGGCGGTATGGCACAGCGGCCATGCGTCGCCTATGGTCGCAGGTCCACAAGCGGCGGCTGTGGCGGCGCGTGTGGGTGGCCCTGGCGCGCGCGCAGCACGAGGCCGGGCTGGTCACTGCCGCGCAGTTGGCCGACCTCGCGGCACACGAGGAGGAGGTGGACGTTGCGCGGGCGCTCGAGATCGAGGCCGAGCTGCGCCACGACCTGATGGCTGAGGTGCGCGCCTACGCCGAGCAGTGCCCGGTCGGCGGCGCGATCATCCATCTCGGCGCGACGAGCATGGACGTGGAGGACAATGTCGACGCGCTGCGCTTGCGGGAAGGGCTCGACCTGATCCGGGCCTCGCTGGGCGAGTTGATGACGGCGCTTGCGGGGCGGATCGATGCGCACGCCGACCAGACGTGTATGGCCTTTACCCACATCCAGCCGGCGGAGCCGACCACAGTGGGTTACCGCCTGGCCCAGTATGGGCAGGACCTGTTGATCGACCATGGCGAGCTATCGCGCGTCCGTGCCGAGATTCGCGGCAAAGGGATCAAGGGCGCAGTGGGCACCAGCGCCTCCTACGAGGCACTGCTGGAAGGTACGGGCGTCTCGCCGGCACAGCTCGAAGCGCGCGTGATGTCCCTCCTCGACCTGGTGGCATTCGACGTTGCCACGCAGACCTACCCGCGCAAGCAGGACTGGTTGGTCCTCAACGCGCTGGCCGGCCTGGCAGGGACGCTGTACAAGCTGGCCTTTGACCTGCGTCTGCTGCAGTCGCCGCCGATCGGCGAGTGGGGCGAGCCTTTTGGCAGCAAGCAGGTGGGGTCGTCGGCCATGCCGTTCAAGCGCAACCCGGTCACTGCGGAAAAGATCGACTCGTTGGCGCGCTATGTGGCGGCGCTGCCACGTGTGGCATGGGACAATGCGGCGCACTCGCTGCTCGAACGCACGCTCGACGACTCGGCCAACCGGCGCGAGGTCCTGCCCTCTGCCTTCCTGGCGGTCGACGAGATCCTGCGCGCGGCCAAGCGCATCGTCGGTGGGCTGCGGGTCAACGCGCGCGCCATTGCGCGCAACATGGAGGTCTATGGCATCTTTGCCGCGACTGAGCGCCTACTCATGGCGCTGGTCAAGGCGGGGGCCGACCGCCAAGGGATGCACGAGGTGATCCGCGAGCATTCGCTTGCTGCGTGGGAGTCACTGCAGTCCGACTCGGACGGAGACAACCCGCTTCCGGGGCGGCTGAGTGCCGACGAGCGGGTCACGCGCCACCTGGCGCGCGAGCAGGTGCTGTCGCTGCTCGATGCCAGCGCCTACGTCGGCGACGCGCCACGACGGGCGCGTGGGGTGGCGGCTGAGCTGCGCCGCGCGGTGGGGAGCGGTTGAGCGCGGGCCAGCGGCTCAGCGATGCGACGCCACCCAGGCTGACATAGCCGGGTCGTCGGGGATCTGAGAGTCGAGGGCGAGGGCCTGCCATTTCTGGCCCTGTAGCACACCCTCTTGGTCAAAGGCAAAGGTCCCCACGCCGATGCGGCGTCCGGCGTGTCCGGTGACAGAGATGTCGGCCTGCAGGATCAGCGGCCCGCCATTACCTCCTTCGGCCATATACGTCATTTGCGCCCTGCCGCCGCTGATGATCAGGTCGAGCGCCGGGACCTGCGCCGCGATCTGGCGGTTGACCTCCAACCCGGCGTGCGAGAGCAGGATCAGGATCGGTGCCTGATCGCCGATCTGTCTCACTGCCTCCTGCACGGCAACGATGGGGTCGCCGCTCTCCACGCCTGGGATCTGTGCCTGGGCGGTGATGCCGATCAGTGCCACGCGCTGGGTGCCGACCTCGAGGATGCGGTATGGCTCGGCGAGCAGCTGCCCGTCGAGGAAGCGGTGCCCCTCGTCCGTCTTGGCTCCAGGCAGGTAGGCATTCGCTGAAAGAAAGGCGAACTCGGCTTCCGCCATGCGCTCCCGCATAGCGTCCACACCGAGGAGTGCCAGGTCCCCCTCCCCCAGCGCTGTCGCGTCGTAGCCCATCATATTCATGGTCTCTACGCTGCTTGCGCCCTGGCTGGTGGTGGCAGGCGACTGGTCCCTGATCAGCCCGTCGCCCGCGTCGAGCACGAGCACGTGCTCCTGTGTGGCTCGCTGCTGCCTGATTAGGGTCGCCCGCCGGGCGACGCCGCCAGTGGGCTCCGCTCAACCGCAGGGCAGAGTATAGCCCCACGTGTCGTTGCTGTGGACGATCGTGATCTGGGTCAGGGCATTAGGCAGGGCCACTGCCGTGGGCGAGGCCGTCGGCGCCAGCGTGGATGTCGGGACCACGTTTGCCGTGGGCGGGGCGCTCGGCGTCGGGGTCGGCGGCAGGACGGTGGGGGTCGCCGTCGGCTGTGGGTCGGGCGTCTGTGTCGCAGCCGCGACGGCAGGTCGTCGGCCGCCGCAGCTCAGGAACCACAGCCCGCCCACGCCATAGCCCAAGCCGATCACGATCAGGAGGATCGGGAGCCACGGGGCACGATGCTCTCTCTTGCCACGGTGGTCTGGACGTCGAGACATGCGTGTCTCCTTCGAGATGTGGGCAGGGATTATAGCATAGCTGTGGGAGAGAGCAAAACGGACGCGTTTTCGTCACGTCGGGCGTCTGTGGTATAATCCCCCTTCGTGCATCGCGCAACATGAACGCCAGCACTATCGGCGTCTCTGTCGGCGCAACAACCGTTCGTTTGAGGGGCGAGCTCACCAGACTGCGCGCTCAACCGAGTTAGAGAGGGGCACGGGCTTGTCTTGCCGCAACAGATTCTGGGTCCGGATTGGCGTCGCCGTTGCGGTCTATGCCGTGGTGGCGGCCGTGTTCAGCTACCCCCTCATCTTTCGCTTGGACAAGGCCGTGTTGGGGTGGCCAGGTGACAACCTCGAGTACGTGTGGAAGATGTGGTGGGTGAAACACGCGCTCCTCGACCTGCGGACCTCGCCGCTCTACGCGCCACACATCTACTATCCCTATGGCCTCAACATGGCAAACGCAGAGCTGACGCCCTCGCACACGTTCCTCGCGCTCCCGCTGACCGCGCTATTTGGGCCCGTGGTGAGCTACAACCTGGCCGTCTTGGTCTCGTTCGTGCTATCGGGCTTGGGTATGTACATCCTCATGACAGCGTATACCTCACGTGAGGGTCCCGCTCTCATCGCTGGACTCGCCTTTGCCTTCAGCCCCTACCGGGTGGCGCATAGCGTTGGACATCTGCCCCTGATGGGGACGGGGTGGATCCCGCTCACTTTCTGGGCTGCCGAGCGATGGCGGGGCACCCGCCGCCCCGCGTGGGCCGCTCTGAGCGGGCTCTTTTTCGGGTTGACCTGCCTATCTTCGTGGTACTATGCTGCCTTTGCGGTCCTGGCCTTTGGCGTCTTTCTGCTCGTGCGCTTCCGGCCATGGCGGCGAGCCCTCTGGCAGCCATCTTCCCGGGTGAGCGGACTGCTGTTCGTGGTTTCGGCGGGTGTGCTGATCTTGCCCTTTGCCATTCCGTACTATCAGGTGATGGCAGGAGGAGGGCTTACCCACCCGTTCGGCCTCGTGCTGTGGGGTTCGGCACGGCCCGCTGACTTTGTCGTGCCCAATCTCCTGCATCCCCTGTGGGGCGCGGCGCTGCAGCAGGCATTCCCCTCGCAGACCGGTGTCTTTGTCGAGCGCTCGATCTACCTGAGCTGGGTGGCGCTCGTGCTGGCGGCCGCAGCGCTCGTCGGGCCCAAACGCCCATCGGCAGTGTGGGCGTGGGTAGCGGTTGGGGTCCTTGCCCTCCTGATAGCACACGGGCCCCTCTTGATGTGGGGAGAGAAGGAGGTCGCGCTCTCAGCTCCCGCGACGGTGAAGGCGGTGCTGGTGCGCAGCGGGGCATGGTCGTTCTTGCAGCGCTTCACCACCCGTGAGGGCAAGTTCCTGATCCCACTTCCCGCCCTCGTCCTGCGTCTGTTCGTGCCGGGCTTTGCGTCGATCCGCGTCTGGGCGCGCATGGCGGTGTTTGCCACGCTCGCCGTAGTCGTGCTCGCCGGTGTGGGGTTGGATCGACTGTGCGGTCGACTCGAGCGCAGAGGCTTCGGGCGCGTGAGTGTGATCGCCAAGTGGACGGCTGGCGGCCTGCTGCTGCTTGACTTGATCGCTATCCCGCCGCTGTGGCCTGGAATCGGGACCTATGTGGCCTCCACTGAGCCGCGTCCGGTCGACGTCTGGCTATCCGAGCAGCCGCAAGGGGCGCTCGTCGCGTTCCCGCTGACATTGTCTGGACCGCCTATGTACCACAGCATCACACACGGCAAGCCCATCGTCACTGGCTACGGGACCTTTGTCCCCCTGCACTTCCAGGAGGCTGAACCCGTGCTACGGGGTTTCCCCTCGACAGAGAGCCTGTCCCTGCTCGAGTCGTGGGGCGTCCGATACATCTTGGTCAACAGCGGGCGCTATGGAGCGGGGTGGTCCGCCTTGATGGAGCAGCTTCAGGCGATCGACGCGTTGGTGCTGACCGAGGAAGCCGGAGGTGTCTTCGTCTATCTCCTCCGGTAGGCAGTCCTGGATCTTTACCAGGGGCCTTGTTTCGTGGTATAATGGCTGCCTGCCATGCTGTAGAGGGCGCTGGCCATCATGCTGCAGAGCGTCCGGCGTCCGGTGAGAAGACAAAGGAGGGACTTGACGCATACGGTTTGCTTCGAGAATGTCACAAAGTGCTTCAACGTGCGGCACGAGGGCCCGCTTTCCTTCCAGTCGCTGTTGATGAACATACTGCACCTGCGCGTACGGCAGCCACGGCAGCGTCACTATGTGCTGCGCGACGTGAGCTTTGCCGTAGAGCGCGGCGAGATGCTGGGCATTGTTGGCGTCAACGGCGCCGGCAAGAGCACGGCACTCAAATTGATCTCGCGAATCATCGAGCCCACGTCGGGCAAAGTGGAAGTCAACGGGCGCCTCTCCGCCTTGCTGGAGCTCGGCGCAGGGTTCCATCCCGACCTCACGGGGCGCGAGAACATCTACCTGAACGGCTCGATCCTCGGCATGAGCCGGCAGGAGATCAGGCGCAAGTTCGACGATGTCGTGCGCTTCTCCGACCTCGAGTCCTCGATCGATATTCCCGTCCGCTTTTACTCCTCAGGGATGTACATGCGCCTCGGCTTCTCGGTGGCGATCCACGCCGATCCAGAGATCCTGCTGGTCGACGAGGTGCTGGCGGTGGGCGACCATGCGTTCCAGTTGAAATGCCTACGCAAGTCGGATGAGCTGAGGGATCGTGGTGCGACGATCCTGTTCGTGTCGCACGATATGGATGCCGTGCGCGAGCTCTGCGACCGCGCGGTCTGGCTCGATGGAGGCGGCGTGCGTGCCGAAGGCGATCCAGACGATGTAGTGAGCCAATACCTGCGGGGGTTCGCCGACGGGGAGTTGGACGAGGTACGGCGTGGACGGAAGCTAACCCGGGGACAGCGGTGGGGCAGCGGCGAGATCGAGATCACGGGCGTGCGCTTTCTGGATGCAGAGGGGCAGGCACAGGCCTGCTTCGTGACGGGAGAGCCGCTGCAGGTGGAGATGCACTATGTGGCGCACAAGCGGATCGAGAACCCAGTCTTTGGGATGGCCTTCCACTCGGCGGAGGGGGCGTGGATCAACGGCTCCAACACGAATACGTCTGGCCATCACGTGGGCGCTGTGGAGGGGGAGGGCACGATCACGTACACGCTGGACAGCCTGCCGCTCTTGGAGGGAACCTACCTGTTCTCGGCGGTCGCCTATGACTTTGGTGGGGACGTCCCGCTGGCGTACGATCATTGGGACAAGGCCTTCCTAGTTCAGGTCCGTTGTGGAAGCGAGATCAAGGAGACGTTGGGCATGATCTATATGCCGTGCCGGTGGGAGCATCGCCGGAGCTCGCGGTAAGCCTCCCAATGCACGTTGTCGAGATCGAGGCGACTAACCGGTGCAATACGCGGTGCCACCACTGCCCGAGGGAGGCGATGACGCGACCGCTCGGGATGATGTCGTGGGAGACCTTCTGTCAGGTGGCGGAGCAGATCCTCGGTCAGCCGGGCATCGAGGCAGTCGACTTTTCGGGGATGGGCGAGCCGCTGCTGAACCCGCTGCTGCCGCGATTCTTGGCGCGTCTTTCGCCGCATGTCCACGCCCTGTTGACGACGAACGGCGCCCTGTTGACGCGTGAAAGGGCTCTGGCCCTGGTCGAGGCCGGCCTTGGCACGGCGATCATCAGCTACAATGGCCATACGCCGGGCCTATATGCGGAGATGATGGGCGGGCTGTCGATCGAGCGCGCCGATGCAAACATCCGCGAGCTGGTTCGCGCGGCCGAGGGACGCACGCAGGTGGTGGCCAATGTGAGTGTCACACCCCGGACGCGTTCCCACCTCCTTGAGATCCGAGCCCGCCTCCGTGATCTGGGTGTGACCCAAGTCGGCTTTTCGTTGTGTCACAGTCGAGGCGGGCACCTCAATGACCCTGCAGCCTGCGATACCGGTTCCCTACCCGTAGGACAGGAACGGTGTGACGTTTTCGAGGACACGCTGTTTGTGGCGTGGAACGGCGACGTGCTGGCATGCTGCCACGACCTGCAGGGCCTGGGGAGGCTGGGCAGCCTGGTCGAGGATCGTCTCGGTGATATCGTTGAGAAGCGTCGGGCAGTGCTTGAGCGGGGGTTACCATTCCCAATGTGCAAAGAGTGCAATGACACGTACCGTATTGCGCGCGATCCCACCCCAGACCGGCGGCCTCTGTCGGAGTGGATCTATGCCCTGTACAGCAAGGACGAAACGGATGAGCCGGGACTGATGGAGGTCGTTCGCAGGCAGGAAGCGCGGATAAGAGAGCTCGAAATACTGATCGAGCACATCCAGCAGGGCAAGTTCATGCGCTTCATGCGGTGGGTGCACCGGACCAGGCGGCGCGTGGGTGAGGCGCTAGGCTTGCCCAAGGCGGAGTCTTAGTGCTACCGGGTAGGCGTCGGTTGCCGGACACATTCGCGCCCAGAGTACTTCGTCGGTGCCCTCCCGGCGCGCGCCGGCAAAGGTGAACATGCGTCGATTCTACCGGGCATCGGGGTTTGAGGCGGTGCAGCAAGGCGGAAGGCGGTACGTGCGCCATCGGCTCAGCGGAGACCTGGTCTCGGTGGACGATGCGCTGTTCCGGCTCTGGGATGCCATAGACGGTCAGGACGCAAGCGACCTGCAGGTGCACGCTGGCGCAGCGCTGGGATTGTCCAGTCGACTTCTCGAGGCTGTGCTGGACGTGCTGGTGCGTGCCGGCCTGGTGGTCACCGACGAGCCTGTCTTGCCCACCGCGGTGCCCCAACCGATTGAGGACGGCCCGTTGGTCTCGGTCGTCGTGCTGAACATGGACGGTGTGGAGCATCTCGAGGCCTGCCTTTCCTCGCTCCTGGCCCAGACGTACCGCAACCTCGAGATCATCCTCGTGGACAATGGTTCTTGGGATGACTCGGTTGCGTTCACTGAGGCGCATTTCCCTGCTGTCCGGATCGTGGCCCTGGAGCGGAACTTGGGGTTCGCGGGCGGCAACAACGCCGGGTTCCAGGCTGCTTCGGGGCAGTACGTCCTTGCGCTGAACAACGATACGGAACTCGACCCGAGCTGCGTCGCCGAGATGGTCCGCGTGATCGAGCGGGATGAACGGACCGCTGCGGTAGCGCCGATGATGAAGCTGTTCTACCTGCGAGGCTTCCTCAATGGCCTAGGTAACGCCGTCCCTCCGTTGGGTTGGGGCACTGACAGGTACATCGGGCACCTCGACGTGGGCCAGTTTGCCGATCCAGAGCCGGTGCCGGGGGCCTGCTTTGGCGCAGCACTCGTGCGGCGGTCGGTGTGGGAGCAGATAGGCGGCCTCGACCCCGGATTCTACCCGATCTACTATGAGGACTCGGACTGGTGCTACCGCGCACGGATGGCAGGCTACGAGGTCTGGACCGCGCCTCGGGCAGTCGTCTATCACAAGTTCAGCGCAACCATGCAGCGCGGGCTCTCTCCCCAGAAGCTGTCGATCGTCTCGCGCAACCGGCTGCGCTACATTACCAGGAACCTCCGGCCTGGCTCGCTGCTGCGCTATGCGCCGAGCTACCTGGCAGGAGATGCATACCGCCTGCTGCATGCGCTCTGGACCAGAGACTGGGCGATGGCTCGTGCCCAGGTGGATGCCTGGTCGCGATTCCTTCGCTCGCTCCCAGAGGTGCTGCGGGAGCGCAAGCACGTGCAGCGCCTGCGCCTGCCCGGCCTGGCGGACCGCGAGCTCTTGGCACTTACCGCGCGGACGCCGCCGTCCCAGCTGGATGAGAATGTCCCACTACTGACCCTGCGGGATATCCGCGAGCACTACCTTCGCGTTTCCCCGGATCTCGTCTACCGACAGATCCTCGTCGTCAGCCCTGACGTGGTCAACGCGAACATGGCAGGCCCGGGGATCCGCTGCTGGGAGCTGGCCCGCGTGCTGGCGCCGCGCTTTGAGGTGACGCTTGCTGCGCCGGGTACATGCGACCTGGCTGGAGAGGGCTTCGAGATCCTGGAGTACGGTGTGGGCAGGGACAGCCTACTGCGCCAGACTGCGAGTAAAGTGGACGTCCTTGTCGTCTCGGGCTATGTGCTGCACGAGCGCCCGTTCCTGAAGGACACCGGCTGTCCTATGGTGGTGGATCTCTATGATCCGTTTATCATCGAGAATCTTCACTTCCACGCCCAGAAGCCTCTCGCTGACCGGAGCGCGATTCACCGCAACGATCTCACCGTGCTCAACGAGCAGGTGCAGGCAGGAGACTTTTTTCTCTGCGCCAGCGAGAAGCAGCGCGACTACTGGATTGGGCTGCTGACGGCGAACAATCGCGTCAACCCCGCCACGTGGGATGGCGACCCCGCGCTGCGGGAGCTGATCGACGTGGTGCCCTTTGGCTTGCGCTCTCGCCCGCCGCGTGCAGATGGGCCGAGGCTCAAGGGGGTCCGAAAGGGCATCGGCGCCCATGACCAGGTGATCCTGTGGGGTGGGGGCGTCTGGGAGTGGCTGGATCCACTGACAGCGATCCGTGCCATGCCGCGCGTGGTCGAGGCTTGCCCTGGCGCCAGGCTGCTCTTTGTCGGGATCCGGCATCCGAACCCAAACCTTCCGGACAGCCGCATGGCGAGCAGGGCCGTCGAGCTCAGCCGCGAGCTGGGTCTGCTCGACCGGCACGTGTTCTTTAACGACTGGACGCCCTACGCCGAGCGCGAGGCCTACCTGATCGAGGCCGACGCGGGCATCAGCACACATTTCGATCACCTGGAGACGCGGTTCGCATTCCGCACGCGCCTGCTCGACTATTTCTGGGCGGGCTTGCCCGTCGTCACCTCGGGCGGCGATGCACTGAGCGATGTGGTCGCTACCGAGGGCCTGGGCCGGGTGGTCGCTTGTGAGGACGTGGATGATGTGGCCAATGCCCTGACCGAGCTGTTGTCGATGCCGGACGCGAAGCAGCAGAGGGCTCCGGCGTTCGCACGGGTCCGCGAGCGGTTTGCGTGGGAGCGGGTGGCAGCGCCCCTGCTCGCGTTCTGCCGGATGCCCCATCACGCGGCAGACAAGGCCGGCAGTGAGGCTTACCGTCCTGGCGTTATCACCGTGCCTCAACCGACTCCGGTCTGGAGGCTCCCAGCCCGTGCCTGGCGGATCGTGGGAGAGCGCGGCTTGCGTGGGCTGGGGATGGAGGTGGCCTCCTATGTCAGGTGGCTTGTCACGCGCCTCCCATAGCGGCGATGTGCATGGGAAGCAGCCGCAACCTGTGTTTCAACTTGTGGGTGCCAGAGAAGGCGATGACACCCCGGATGCATGAGCGATGCGCATAGTACGAACGTCCGCAACACAACGCAAAGGTTTCTGGGCTGATACGTGGACCTGGGTCAGATCGCGGAGCGGGTTCACGCAGTTTGCCCTCGGTGTGGCATCGGGCATTGTGCTCGCTGTGTTCTTAGTCGGCTGGTATGGGCGGGCGGGCAAGAAGATCGCTCAGGAGATGATAGACACCCTCGCTGCTCAGGTCACGGATACGCGTGACGAGCTCTCCGACGGGAATGGTCTGCCCACGCTGCTCTTTGACATCGGCTTCGAGGAGTACCAGGCGATGGTGCGGCTCCGAGCGGAGGCTCTGCAGGACGGCATTCTATTGCAGGGAGCTGAAGACTGGCATCGCGCCGAGATCCGCTTTCAGGGCGAGACGATCCCTGTGCGCGTGCGGCTGAAGGGGGACTGGGTCGACCACCTGGCGGAGGACAAATGGTCGTTTCGCGTCGAGACCAGGAATGACCGTGCGTTGATGGGAATGCGCTCTTTTTCTGTCCAGGCGCCATACACGCGCCAGTACGTTGACGAGTGGCTGTTCATGGAGGATCTCCGAAGAGCAGACATACTGGCGCCACGCTACTCCTTTGTGAATGTGGTTGTCAATGGCGATCCGTGGGGAATATACGCCTTGGAGGAGAGCTTCTCGAAGGAGCTTCTCGAGTCCCAGTCGCGTCGCGAGGGGATCATCCTGCGCTTTGACGAGACGCTATTCTGGACCCGACGCGCACCGGTCTACGAGCCGTCGGAGGACTGGAGGATCGGGGTGGACTCGATCGCGACGACGTTCGAGTTGCCTGGCTTCGCGCCGGTCGACGAGTTCAACACGACTCGCGTGAGACGCGACCCCGTTCTGAGCCAGCAGAGCACCACTGCGCTTGGGCTTCTGCGTGCCTTCCAGCACGGCCAACTGCAACCGTCGCAAGTGTTCGATCCGGAGCTCACAGGGCGGTACGTCGCGCACTCGAACTTGTGGGGTGCGCGTCACGGTTTGGCGTGGCACAATGAGCGCTACTACTATAACCCGCTAACTTCCCGGCTGGAGCCCATAGGGTACGATGCGCTGCCGCTTGAGCCTCTGCACGCGCAGTTCACCGACCTCGCCCAGTACGATGATCTACAGATCATGAAGGCCTATGCTCAGGAAGTGAGCCAGATCACCGAGCCAGGATACCTGGAGGAGTTCCGAGCCGCGTACGAAGAGCAATTCACAGCGTACGCTGCTGCGCTTGCTCGTGAGTTCCCATCTGTGCACCTGCAGGCGCCTTGGGACAGATTGGCTGAACGACAAGAGCTTCTTCGAGAAGCCCTTCATCCGCCGCAAGCGGTCTATGCCTATGAGGCGACCGGCGAACCGGGCGAGCCGTTGGCGATCGAGATCGGCAATCTACTGCGATACCCGATCACGCTGCACTATCTCGAGTTGGGGGATCAGAGGTTGGACATTCAGACCGGCTGGGTCGCTGGGGACGACCAGGGACTGCTTCACCCGGAGGCGGCTCCCTCGGTCGTCCTGCGCCGAGCGTCAGGGAGCGTCCCGCGGTACCTCACGCTGCAGATACCAAGCGAGGTCGTGGGTGGCCTCGTGCCGACGGGTACGGCTGTCTCAACGGCGACGCTGCAGATCGCGGCCAGCTTGGTTGGGGTGGAGGAGCCGGTCCTGGCGGAGGTGTGGCGTGAGTACCCGCCGGTCTCTCGGGCGCCCCTGCTTCCGGAGCAACCGACAGTGCAGCAAGCGCTCGAGCGCTACCCCTTCCTGACCTTGTCGGACGAGCCGGGGTTTCTAGAGCTCAACGGGGGAACGTGGAGGCTGGACGGGGATCTTGTGCTTCCCGAGGGGTTTGGCCTGTGGGGGATCGAGGATACGACGCTGCTCTTTGGTCGGGGCGCGGTTCTGTATTCCACCGGGCCTCTTCTCTTGCGTGGACCCGATGCAGGCTCAACCGGGGCATCGAGAGGATGGATCCGTTTCCTGCCGATGGACGATCACTGGGCGGGGATCTTTGTGCTTCAGGCGGGGGACGATGTCGCTTCCTCACTCTACAACGTGGAGGTGCGTGGAACGGCCGGCGTCGAGCGGCAGGGCTGGATGGCGACGGGCGGCGTGACATTCTACGAGAGCCCGGTCCTGCTGGATCACAGTCGCCTTCTGGGTTCGTTCGCCGAAGACACGATCAACGTGGTGCGTTCTCGCTTTACATTCCGTGACAGCGAGTTTGGCGAGGCTGCTTCTGATGCGTTTGACGGCGACTTTGCGGTAGGGAGGATCGAACGCTGCGCTTTCCACGACGTGCGCGGCGACGCGATCGATGTGAGTGGCAGCAACATCACAGCTCAGGACATCTCCCTGCTGCGCGTCTACGACAAGGGCGTGTCGGCTGGCGAGAGCAGTATCGTTGGCGTGACCGGAGCCCGTGCCCTGGACGTGGGCCTACCGTTCGTGAGCAAAGACCTCTCGTCCCTTACCGCAACGGAGATTCGCATCGGTCGGGCGTGGACAGCGGGCTTTGCGGCATACGTGAAAAAGCTCGAATATGGGACGGCGAGCATCCGTGCCTTGCAGGTGGCCTTTGAAGACGAGTCGACGCAGGTGCTTGTGCAGGAAGGAAGCGAAGTAACGATCGATGGGGTTGCTGTGACCCCAGGCGAGCTGGATATTGATGCGCTCTACAGGCGTCAGGACGCTGCGGCTGCCATGAGGCACCTGGGGTATCGGTTTGGGCCTGCCATACAGCTGCTGGGCTATGGTGTCGTCGCCCCTACCGTACCTCCCGGCGATGGGCTGGAGCTGGTCCTCTACTGGCAGGCACTGGCGGGCCTGGACGAGGACTATACGGTCTTTGTGCACGTGCTCGACGAATCGGGCCACATTGCCGCCCAATGGGACGCGATGCCACGGGACAACGCGTTTCCGACGAGCCGATGGCAGGTAGGCCCGCTCATCGATGACCCTCGCCTCGTGCCCCTGCCTCCCGACATGGCTCAGGGTGATTACCGGGTTGCCGTAGGGATGTACCACTGGCAGACCGGGGAACGGGTGCCGGTGCAGGGGGCCGACGGGCACGACGTGGCCGATGCAGTGCTTCTGCTTGACGAGACCATCCATGTGCGGTAGCCGACCGCGGACCGGAGTGCCTCGAGAGCGACTCGATGCGGAGCTAGGATGATCGGTGACCGAGGTGACAGAAGAGCAACTCTGGGACGCCATGTGAGGTGGGCCGCGGTTGTGCTGGTGTTGTTCTCTGCTGGAGGCTGTGTCACGGCCGAGCTCGACACGAATCGTGCGGGTCCCAAGCGCGCCTACTCGTTCTTTGTAGCTGGACACGCCTACGGAGTCCCGGGAACGGACAACCCCGGACTGCATCCTCCCTTCAGGTCGGCGTTCCCGGCGATTCGGGAGCGGGGGGCGGAGTTCGGTATCCTGACAGGAGACATCGTGTGGAACGCAACAGCCACAGACTGGGAGGACGTCGACCGTGACCTGCGGAGCCTTGGGATACCAGTGCATTTCGCTGTAGGCAACCACGATATGAATGACCGCGCTCTGTTCGCGTCTCGCTATGGAGCAACTTACTACAGCTTCAGACGCGACGAGGACTTGTTCATCATCCTGGACGGGGAGCTGGATCCGTGTCGTATCTCAGGCGAACAGAGGGCATTCTTGACAGACACGCTTCGCGGGAGCGATGCTCGCTACGTCTTTGTCTTTGTGCACCGTCTGCTCTGGGTCGTGGAAGGCAC
>Ga0114922_10002359_pt1 | contig 17695 bp, 17 predicted proteins | sample AartaG_FD_100975 | JGI IMG/M metagenome (GOLD analysis project Ga0114922, IMG submission 100975) | Deep subsurface microbial communities from Aarhus Bay to uncover new lineages of life (NeLLi) - Aarhus_00045 metaG | ecosystem: Environmental > Aquatic > Marine > Oceanic > Sediment | place...
TAGGCTAATAATCCTTCAGCAGGAGCAAATGGACCATTCATTACAATAGTAACTTCTAAGTTATCAGTTGGATTAACAAAGCTTAAGGTATGATTGAAGATTGGTGTTAAACCTGGAGGCTTAGCAGGAAATTTATAGAGAGAGTGTGGAAAAGCCATTTTATCAGGAGCTGTTAAGGTACCAGTTGCGTTACCAAAGTAATTAATTCTTGCGAAAGAATGTAGAACATCGTCTCCAGTAAGTAATGAACCATCATGGAAATATACATTTGGTCTTAGTGTAAAAGTTATATTATGCCCAAGAGGGGTGCTCTGAAAATCCCAATCTGATGCAAGCCTTCCTACAAGTGGAAATTCAGGGTCAGATAAATTATATGCAATTAAGGTTTCCATTACCTGATCAAGTATATCATTTGATACACTATCCCATGAATCGCATGGATCCATGGTAACAGGATTGGACGTTCTTACAAGTTTAAATACTTCAAAAGTGGGAATTGGTTTAATTAATCCAAGCATCACAGCCATCATGACGTTTCCAACACCAGAGGCAGCTAATACTACTGCTAAGATAATTATCGCTAAATTTTTCTTTTCCATTTCCATATTAAAATCACTTAAAAATTTTTTTACTTTTTTTTTAGATTTGTTGTTAAATATCTTCTTAAATTCGTAAACTTATAAGGTTTATCCTTTTTTTTTTATTGTTTTTAGATTTCATAATAGATCTATTGGGATGTGTTTCATTGATTTTAATTTCAAACATTTTCAATCTATAAGAAGTATATTGATAATCTGAATTAATTACCATTAAAATATAAAAATTTTCGGAACTACAGATTCTGTTTTAATTAAAATTCCAATAATAAGACATCAAAGTATTAAGAATGGGAAAAAAATGGGAAATGTATCTTAAGAACCAAATATTTCAGCGATATTTTATAAATAAAAAGCACAAAATAAAATAATTAACAAAATTAAACCTGCAATTATAATTCCTTTGTCTAAAAAGGCTTTTTCGGTACTACGGGCAATTTCGGGTTTAGCTGAAGTCAAATACATATATCTCATAAGAATATATAGCGAAATGGGTATTGTAAGTATTGATAAATATTCGAAAATGCTAGGAAATCCTGGTTCATCTAATCTAAATCGATTGATAAGATAAAGAGAATATGTCATAAATAAAGAACCTGCTACTATTATATGAAACTGATCTAATAATTTTTGGGAGTATTGATCATAAACTTTTTTATGTTCAATAGCTGTATCTCTACCGAGGATCTTTAAGTCACCTTTTCTTTTTGCAATGCTTAAGAACATTGCAATCTCAATAATTGCTAAAAATAACCAAGGAGAAACATACTCCCCAATTATTACACAACCTGCTAATGCTCTCCATAAATATCCTGTGGATAGGATGAGTATATCAATAAAAACGTAATTTTTGAATAGGTAATTATAGAGTTGGCCGGTGACGATTATTAAGAGTATCATAAAACCAAAAAAGATGTTTGGAATTATAAAAATTGGGAACAAAATCATAACACCAACCAATACAATTAATAAAAAGTAAGCAAAACCTGATGAAAGCGCTCCGGATGCCAAAGGTTTCTTGTTAAGCTTTTCTGGGTGTAATTTATCACGTTCAATATCTCTTATATCGTTGATAATATAATTAAATGATGAGGCGCAGCATAAAAGTATAAATCCAATAAATAAGTTAAAATATAGGGAAATATCCAATAAATTTTGACTAAAGAAAATGCCAACAAATACTAATACATTTTTATAATATTGGCGAACTCGTAATAGATGAAAAAAACTTTTAATTTTACTAGGCATTATTAACTTTTTTGAAAGACACATTTATATTAAATTTTATTAAGCATAATGATTCTTTCTGGTTTGAACTTCTTCAAAATTCTAAATCCTAAGCGACTTGATAAACTTGTTTCTGCTTTTAACTGAATCACCCCGGTATTATACTCAAAATGTATCATTTCAATTTCTTTATAGGGAATTTCTATTTCCTTTCCAAAAATATTATTAAATAGAATAGTAATTCTATCAATATTTTTATCTTTAGATAAATCGCTCTTAGTATTCTGTATATCAACATCAATTTTTTGAATATATCCTATTTCTAAATTATTCACAGGCTTTTTAAGATATAAAAATACTTGAAGATGTCTTTTTGATAACCAATTCATAAGATTTATTTCAGATTCTCTAAAATTATGACTTTTACTAATAGATAAATAAATATTTTTAGGTCTAATTATCAATTCATCAAGGGGATATTTTATATTAATTTCTTGACTTTGAATATCCGATATTTCTAGTTGAAAATTAGGTAATTTAGGTGTTGGAATGATATTTATACATTTAAAAATTTTTATGGCTCCTTTAGTTTTTAAAAAAATTTCAAGACCTTTAAGGTTTTTAATGAACGAGACGGAATTTGGCAGTTTAGTTTTATGAATAGGTTTTTGAATTTGTTTTTCATTTTTATCTAAGAAAATGTAGAATCCCTCTTTATTTTCATTGCGTAATTCAATATTAATTAAGGTTAATGGATCATTTTTTTGAAAGAAGTATTGATCATTCATATTAAATAGAGTATGCGAATATTCTGAAGAATTTAATAAAATTCTTTGATTTGTTTTTGAATTTATTATAACAAATTTTTCAGGATCAGTAATATCATCGGTAAAATCGACATCAATTAGTCTACCAATAATAATTTCATCTTCAATTAAATTTCTAAAGATATATTCTTTATGAAGATCAAATTGATAAAGTTCTTTTCTTCTAATTTCTTCCATTAATAAGGCGATATCATTAATTTTAAAAGATTCTTTAAATTTTTCTGTAGCTATGATTTTAAAATTTTCTCTAGCTTTTTCAAATTTCTTGGCATATTTTTTTTGTTTAGATCTTTTCAAACAAATAAGAGGAAGAATTGCTTCTTTACCAGGTTTTAGTTTGTTGTCTAATATAGCAGCAATTCTATAGTAACTTGGAGGATGAGAATGAATGAAATTAGCTAAAAGTGAGGCTCGTGACGGCTTAATCATTGAATGGTTCAGATACTTTGCTGTACTGATATAATTTAAAAGTCGATTATCATTTGTTATTTCTTCTTCAGATAACAACATCGTATTTAATCCAATTTCCCTCCCAGTTGCATAAAAGCTTTCTAAATTATATAGTGCTTTAGTAAGTTCATTTGCATATCCTACTTCCTTTGTTTTTAAATCGGCTTTTCCTTCTAAAATTCTCACAAATATAAACAGAAAGAAATATATAACCAGATTCAAAAGGATAAAAACTATAAATGGGATCTGAGGATTCCCAAAGGTATAATCATAGTAAGTAGCTGGAATACCAAGGAACATTCTTACAATTAAATCTATAGATGTAATTAATGTTAAAATAAGTGTGTGTTTACCTTTTGTATGTGCTAATTCATGAGCTAAGATGCCTTTTAATTCATCTTTAGGAATTTTATTTATGTCATCTGCGATAATCGCAATTCTTTTATCAATTACAGAGCCATACGCCATCGCATTTAAAATTGGATATTTACCAAATCCCACTTTAACTTTCCCTTTAATTCCAATATCATTTTTTATTTTATTTACGATATCTAATATTTTTTCTTCTCTTACTCTATGAATTCCAAGTAGTTTATCCAAAATGAAACCAGATATAAAATAAATTCCCCAATTAACGACAATTAATAGAAAATAAATGTTTAAAAAGAAGTCAAGGATATTAAATTCTCTAAAATTGATAGGTTGATTTACGATAAAATTCAATGGCGTATATTGGTTAATAAAAACGACGGCAAGCCATGCTATAATATAAAGAAATAAAGTTAAATATGCAGGACTCATGAATCGCCAGACAATTATATATTTTCTTCCAAATAGCAGAAATCCTAAAATAAGAATTATCCAAAAAGAAAATGCAAAACTGGTGTTAATGTATATCGGGTCATTTAAATAGTAAGAGAATAATCCCGCGATAAAAATAATATTATATGTTACTAGAGAAATAATCAAAATTTTATTTATTACAGGGTAATCCTTTAATTCATAAATCCCTATCCACAAATAAATTGAGAATGCTCCCATTATAGAAGTTAGAAAATCTTTAGAAAAGAAAAAGATGAGGAAAAAGAAGAAAAAAATTGCAACAATATCACTCATTTCACTTCTTTTACCATTTTTAGCCCACTGATAAAATTCTTCAATAGTTAATAAATATAAAATACAAGTAATTAAAAATGTCCAATCAATTAGAAGTTCTGAAAAAATGAATTTGAAAATAAATGAATTTGCAAGTAAAAAAATGCCTATTGAATAAATGGGATAAGAAATTAAGAGAAAAAATCTGACGTTTTTTTTCAAAGAAAATACCTTTATTATTTAATAAATTTTTTGTTTAAATCTCAATTAAGAAGAAATTATTTATTCTGAGTTCTTTTTTTTCATTTTATCAATTTCAGACCAAAAATATTTTATTGTTATCATATACCAAAACAGTAGTATAGGGATCATTAGCAGAAAGGAAATTAACACATTAATTGGAATACTTATTATTCCAAGGTCTAGATCTTCAATAGGAAGTGCCATAATTACCGCTTCAATAAATATTAGGAATAATAAAATAGAAATCAAGAGAATTATCATTAAAACTATTATCCCTCGAATTCTGGAGAATTTGTATAATATAAAAATGGTTGGAGCTAATAGAGCGAATAAAGCAATAATAAAGAGGTATATATTGAAATTCCCTAAAGTATATTGCATGAGTAAGATAGAGAGTATAGAAAAAAAACCACATATTAATGAAATAGCATAAAAATTTTTTACCAATTCTGGCTCTGTTAATGTCCCCTTTGCTAAAATTAGTCTAGGTAATGTTAATACTGCACTTTTTTGATCTGAAGCCTTAATTCGATCATTTTCAAGTAAAATTATATCATCTTTACTCTCTCTAATATCACTGCTCTCAAAAAAACCCCGTACAGAATAAATATAATAAAAACTATTAAATATATGAATAAGAAGAGCACAAAATGTAGCAACTTCTAATGAACCAAATAACATAATACACGCAATCATTGCACCCATAGCTAATGTGCCTACATCTCCGGGAAAGATTTTAGCTGGATACTTATTAAATATGAAAAAAGGAAATATTACAGCAATAACTGGAATTGTAAATATCACTCCTTCAGCAGAATTCCATATTATACTACAAATAAATAAGAAGCAAGTAGCGATCAAACAAGTTCCTGAACCTTCACCGTTATAACCTTCTAACATATTTACAGTATTAGTAAAAACAGCAACAATCAGAGGAACTAAGAACGGATATATTATTGTTAATCTCGTTCTATCAATAAAAGGAATAGTTGGTGAAGCTATAGTTATAAGACCAAAAAGGTTTGCAAAAAAGATAATACTTCCAGAAAATATTGATAAAATTATTTTATAACGCGATCTCAATTTTTTTCTATCATCAATAAAACCTATAACTCCAGCTAATAAAACGGTCAAAAGAAAAGTTAAAGTTTCACGAAAAAAGCTAGGAAAGAATATAATTAAAAAAAATCAAGCTAACACTAAAACCAATTATCATACTAATCCCTCCAGATTCAGCAACTTCTGGTCTAGCATTTTTATGTATATCAATACCAACATAGCCTTTTCTTTTCATGAATTTTATTAAATATGGGAGGACTAAATAGGTTACTAAAAATCCAACTATAAATATGATTATTAAAAAGAAGATCTCCATAAAACTCCAGTTCAAATCAGTTAAAAGATTCATTTACTACCAAGTACTTCTATTTTAAATTAAAATACTGATAAATAACTCAATGTAAAGTTTAAAATATTTTATAAATTAAATCTTTTATTTTTTAATATTAATGTTTAGAAATATATAGCCCGGCACGGATTCGAACCGTGTTCGCGATACACCTCATAACGGGATGTATAGTCGCGGGGTTCAAAGCCCCAAATGCTTGGCCGTTTTGCTTAATACAAAAAGGATGTATTAATCTACACCACCGGGCTATTGTATTAAATTAACGACAATATTATGAAAACTTCATTAATTAATTTTTAAATCTTAAATGGCTTAAGATCTTGATTAAAAAATTTTTCATCTAATAAATTTTTATGGTTTTCAAGGAAGTCAATTTCTTTTTTTTCATCACGATATTTATCTGGTAGCATCTGAGGTATTGTATCAATAATGGGATACCATCGTTTACATTTATCACAAAATATTATGCCCGTTTTTATTTCAAAGTCAAGTTTTAACTTATTAATAAAATATAATTCAGGCAAGATACTGTCAATTTGATTGAAATTAGGATTTTTAGAAAATTCTATAATTCTTGATTTGACATCAGAATTCATAATTTCAATACATTTTTTACTTAGTTTATTAGTTGTATTATCAAAAATATTTTCAAATTCAATTAAACTTGAGGAAGTTAAGTTAAGATAAGTTTTGAGTTTAGTTTTTTCAATAATAATATTGTCCTTTAAGAATAATTCATTATCCTCATAAGATATCTCAATTATTTTCTCATTTTTAATAAAATTAATATCTCGATTTACATAAGTGCTAATAATTGATTGAAATTCTTCTGGTTCATTTTCAAAAGAAAAAATATATAGCTTTAAAGGGAAATATTTATCTAAAGGACATGCTAAGATGTCAAACAGCCATATTTTCATAAACTCTTCCACATAAAAGAAATTTTATAATAATAAATAACTCCTAAATTGTTGAATTAATTTATCTATCGTTCTATCAATCTTCTTTTGTCTTTTTTTGAAGTCATCTGAAAATTTTAAATATGCTGATCTTGATGGTAATTTTCCTCTTTTATACCTAGATTCTATGAGAGATAAGCTATCTTTAACGCTAATTCTTTCAACTTCTAGAAGATCTAACTTTTTTATAATGTTCTCAAATATGTCACTTGTTTCCATTAACAACTTCTTGAATGGAATTATTTCCTTCTGTACTTCTTCTATTTTTGTGTTGTTTTTAGTTAATATATTTTTATATTTCTTTTTTGCGATTTTCTTGCGTTTAGCATCTTCTTCTGTTTGCCTAATCTCTAAGATTAAAGCATTTTTTTCTTCAAATAAAGAACAGAATTCTCGAATTTCATTAACAGGGATGTATTCCTTTTTCAATGCTGTGATATCTTTTTCTCTTTTTCTTGTCTTAACTAGAATAACATAAATAGAGGCTATTGAAAGAATAAATATCATAAATACAAAAGGTCTTAAAAGTAGATTAAAGAGATCTATAGTAAACGTAAACTGTATCACTTTGTCCACTCCTGGAGCTACATAATCTAAGGTATATATTATTGAGACCATCCCTTGAGATTTTTTAATAGCCTCTGGAGGATCAGTAATATCATCAATTTTTAAACATCCATCAATAATGATCTTGATAGTTTGCTCTTTTCCTAAATAATCATAGGTAGTTGTAAGTAAATCAATTTCAATAGATTCTTGTAACCAATTTGTAGAAAAATAATTCTCAAATGGTAATTGGTATTCTAGATCAAATCTAAAAAAAGAATTAGGTAGCATTCTTATACGATTGGCGGTTAAATCAATTCTAATCCTTTTTTCATTTGTCCCGGGAATTTCAGTGGCAAACACACCTAAGATTTTTCCAAGATCATCAGATATATATAAACCGTATGCGGAAGCAGGTATATATAATAAAATATAGGTTGATGGTTGAAGTCCTAAATTTTTTATTAATATATTCTCTCGAACTCTAATTATTCCCCATGGTGAAATGAATATTTCACGAATATTTTCTTGTATTTCTAATTTATTACTTTCTTTATGTTTGAACCATAAATTTAAATCTTTTAAATCATCTAAATTTGCTAATAAAGGTTCAATGTAATCAGCTCCTATAATATCAGTGATCTCCTCAAATTTATACTCCCTAGCATTGAGGGCTGGATTGTATGTTCCCCAATCATCTGTTATATCCTCATCAGTTGGATCATTTAGATCAAATTCTGGGAAAAAATAGTATGCTACTAATTCACCTTCCATCTTGTATGGTAATATTGGCAAAATGATGCCTTGATAGTTAATATATTGTTCATCCGATATAATATATGGATTTGCTAGATCTTTTAAGCTATATCTAAATATAATCGAACTCGATTGATGTGGCAATAATGGAGAATCTAAATATATAACAAACATTTCAAATTCATCCATTACCATGTTTAAACGGTCAATTAACAATGTGTTCTCATCTAATAATGTGTTTTCATTTGCACCCTTACTTTCAAAATGAATTAGATTACTTGAGTGATCAAGTGGAATTCCAACCAAGATCGAACTGATGGGGTTGTTATTAAGATTTTTAATAGTTAAGATATCGCGAACTTTTACTATACCATATAAATTTATATCTACTCGTCTATTAATGTATGTTACGATTATATTTTCTGCTCCTTCTTGACTAGCTGAATATTTTGGATTTTGTGTATCATCCTGATTTAAATAATTCAACTCAGAAATTTGAGGAATAATTAATATACTCGTAAAAATCATTAAAAATACTGTGAGTATAACAAGAATTCTTATTCTTTTCAACATAATTTTAAAACTTATCCTTGAAATTATCTAAAAGTAATGAAAATAATTAATAAAAACTTATTAAAATTTTTTTTATATGTCGAATAAAATTTTATATGTTTTCAGTTATTTATATAATAAGTTATTTTAAATTTTTATTTATTTTTAACAATGTCAACTAAAGGAACTCAATCAAGACGTAAAAAACGGAGAAGTGGATCTGCTCCTATGCCAATGGGAGGAGCAGGGTTAATGAGATTCTTCCAAGACAGTTCAGTTGGGATAAAAGTAGGACCAATCATTCCAGTAATCTTATCTGTCGCTCTGATTCTTATTGTAATATTAGCACGCGTTGGTGTATTTAATTGGTTATTCACTCCTGCTGGTGGATAATATCTCTTACGTTAATTTTATGATAATTATTTATTGATTGCTGGAGATCTATGAAAATTTCAGAATTTCAGAATTTAATTAAAGATCTTTATTTTAAGCAAGACCAAAAGAGAGGTGTTAACACTACTTTCATTTGGTTGGTAGAGGAAATTGGTGAATTTGCTCGTATTCTAAGAAGTAAAGAAATTAACGTTAAAAATGCTTCAGAAGAATTAGCAGATATTATCGCCTGGACAAACTCATTAGCAAATTTATTAGATGTCGATCTTGAATCAGCAATTTTAAAGAAATATCCTGATATGTGCTTTAGGTGTAAATCAAATCCTTGCATTTGTGGAAAGTAGGTTTTTTTACTTCTAATAACAAAGATTTTTAATTATTTTAAATCCTATAACTGTCAAATTTTATGATAAAAATAATACGATTTCAAAAAAAAATAAAACCTTATTATCATTTTTGTGTTTACGATGAACTTTTCTGGAAAAAGAGTTTGGATTGACATTGAACAACCAAAAACCGCAATAATGTTCAATTCACTCTGGAAAATGTTTCAAAATGAAAAGGCAGATTTACTAATTACTGCTCGAGATTATGATTCAACTTATCAGATTCTAGATGATTCTGATATAAAATATATAAAAATTGGAAGGCATGGTGGTGAAAAATTAGAAAATAAGTTAGAAACTTATATAGATCGTTTGAAACAACTTGTTCCAATAATAAAAAAATTTTCACCAGATTATTTTGTGACCTTTTTATCTGTCGAAGGGACAAGAATTGCATATGGATTGAAAATTCCTTCTATAGGCATGAATGATGAACCTCGAAATAAACCTGTGTGCAAATTAATTCATCCATTCATAGATAATATCATCACTCCCAAATGCATACCGAAAGATTTGTATATAAAACTTTATGCTGATCCAGAAAAGATTATCAGGTATAATGGGCTTGATGAAATTGCCTGGATTTCAGAATATACCCCCAATCCTGGTATTCTAAAAAATTTTGATATAAAAAGGGGAAAATATATAATAATTAGAACTGAACCTACTCATGCTTCCTATCTAATTCATAAAGTTAGACCAGAAGAAACTCAAATAAATAAGTTTTTACTCCCTATTTTCAAAGAATTCCCAAATTACAAATATTTCCTTATAGTTCGCTCAAAAAAACAAGAACAATTTCTTTCTAAAGGACTTAAAACTCTTAGTAAAGAGAATAATATTATAATAACTCAATATTTACCAAATTTAGTAGATTTTTGCTTCTATGGAGCATTAGTAATTAGTGGAGGTGGAACAATTGTGAGAGAATCAAGTTTAATGAATGTTCCAAGCATAGAATTCTTTCCAGGAGAATCTGCCCCTCAAGAGAAATTTTTAATAGAAAACGGATTTCCTCTAGAGCATATTCGAGATTCAAATAAATTATCTGAAAGGGCTATAGACATTCTCAATCAAGGCTCTACACCAGAAAGATTTAAGATAAGCTCATTTAAAGAAAAGATCGACCAATTTGAAAATCCTAATAAGATTTGTTTTAATTTCGTAAAAGAAAAGTTAAATGGGAATTAAATATACTTAAATTTGGTTTAAAAATTTCTTATAAACAATTTCAAGTTTTTTCCCAACTGCATTCCAAGTATATTTTTTTATAAAATTCTGAGCATTTTTTATAAGCGTTTTTCTTCTAAGATCATCTTTCAACAACATGACTATTTCTTTTGCTAATTGTGGTGGATTTTTAGGAGGTACAAAAATAACATGTTCTTGTAATACTTCTTTGTAGGCACCAATTGAAGAACAAATAACCGGAGTCCCGCAAGCAATTGCTTCGATTGGAGTCAATCCGAAGCCTTCAGAAGCATAATAATATGTTACAAAAATGTCACCCATTGTATAATAGATTGGAATTTCCTTTTCTGATACAAAACCTATAAAATGAATATCTTTATATTTTTGTTGCCAATCTTTATAATTTTTCTCCATAGTAAAATCTGGTTTACCACCCATCACTAAATTAAGATCCGGGATTTCTTTTTTTGCTATTTGATATGCTTTTATGATATCATGTACTCCTTTATATTTTGCTATACGTCCTATGTACAAAAGAACTGGACCTTCAATATTAAGTTTATCTTTTAATTCCTGGGCTTGCTTTGGAAGAGGTCTGTACTTATCTTCAATTGCGGAGTAAAGATTAAATATATGATTAATATTTGCGTTAGGCATATAATATTTAATCTGTCTTCTAATTGATTCAGCACATGTAGTAATAAATGTTGATTTGTTAACTGTGTATTTTATTAATAATTTCTCCAAGGGAATTTTAGTAAATTTTGTCTCGAATGGGCCTAAATCATGAATTGTTGATACGAATCGCTTTTGATTGGATAAAATTATAGGTATAACACCTTTAGGACCATTACCGTGAATAATATCAAATTTATGACTCCTAAGGTAATTTCTAGCATGTAGTGTGAATTGAGGGAACCATAAAAAACGTTTTCTTATTATATCGATTTGAAAGATATTAGGATCTGAAAACTTAAGATTCCATTTACCTGTTATTAATTTTACATTGTGACCCTGATTTTTCATATAATTATAAATTCCAGTAAAGAATTTAGCTGCTCCATCTTGACTATCAGGAGCAAACGTTAAGGAAACAAGGCAAATATTTAGTTTATCCATTTCAGCAACTATGATTTTGTTTTGATAATTTTCATCAGTAAAACTACGTTAATTGTTCAAAGCCTTCTTCAGTTATCAGGATTGTCTCTTCTATTTGTGCTACATAAACACCCTTTTTTTCTGCTAAAACATTGTGAGCTTGTAATTTACCCTGTTGTACTAATTCTTGTAACCCAAAAGCTACTCCTAATCTGAATTCTTTTGCTACCCATCTTTCTGCAAATGGTAATGTTTTATAATTTTTGTTAACAAAACCTAAAATTTGCTTGGAAGTTTTTCTACGTAAAGGTACCCTGCCCGAATAAGGATTAATTTCATAAATGTATGAATATTGGGTGTTATGAACTGATCCTTCACCAGTACTAGCAAAGATTTCAATTGAAAAAACCTCGCCAGCTTCCATTACATCGCCTCCCTGAGACCCTAATTCGGGTAGTCGTTTTTTCCCATGAACTGTCCATCTTTCAATCTGATGACCCCCTAATTCTCTTATTGGATTATACTTAAAACCCTTAACTATATCCTCAATCTTTTTACCAATATCTTGAGTGTTTGTTTTTGGTTTAACCATCATTTTTGCAGCATCTAGAGCAATCTCAGTAGCTTGTATAATATTTTGAAGGGGCTCATCTTCATTAAAATTCACACTAAAAGCAGTATCTACAATATATCCATCAATATGAACTCCTAAATCGATTTTAACAAGATCTTCTTCTTTGATTTCGGTTCCATCATCCTTAATAGGAGATGTATAATGTGCGGCAATATTATTTATACATAAATTAACTGGAAAAGCACATATCCCTTCTAATTCATTAATTCTTGTTTCAGTTTCAGCGATCAAATCATATACATTTACCCCTACTTTGATTTTTGGCTTAATGTACTTCTTTACATCTTGAGCAATCTTTCCCGCTTTTCTAAGAGATTCAATTTTATGTTTTTCTTCTTCTTCTTTCTCTAACTCTTCCTTGCTTTTTTCTTCTTGAGTTTCACTTTTTAAATTTTGATTCTCATTCATTAAAATTACTAATACGGATTTTGATAAAAATATTTTTTAAATAAGTATTAACTTTATTAATAAAGTTAATATTAAAATTAGATCAAAAATAAAAATAAAAATACTATTATTATATTATTATCTTAATAGATCATTAACCTACTATTTGTTTAAGTTGAAAAACCTTTGAGCGAAAACATCAGCGAACTCATCGATCTTTTAAGGCGGATGGAAGCCGTTAACGCAGACATTCAAGGTTCAGCAATAGTAAGTGTTCAAGGCCTTCCTATCTGTTCTGTTCTTGCTAGAGATGTAAATGATGGGATTGTGAGTGCAATGAGTGCTGCTATCCTTAGTGTTTCTGAACGTGCTGTAGAAGAACTTGCTCGTGGAGATCTAAAACGGATTCTTATAGAAGGTGTTGATGGAATAATCATTTTATCAAAAGCTGGAGAGAATGCCATCCTCTGTACTCTTGCGAAAAGTGATGCTTCGCTTGGGATGGTCTTTTTAAATATCCAAAGTGTCTCTAAAAAAATAGCTGAATTATTGGATTAAAAAAATATAATAATTTTGGGTTTTTGATACAAAATTTTAATTTCTAATGTTTCTTTTGACTTGTTAGTTATATTATGATATCAAATCAGCTTTTTATCGAATTTAAATCAGAATTATTAAAGATAAAAGATAAAAAGAAACTTGAGAAGACATACTATGAGAAACTCTCAAAGTGCCTTAAAGCTGGACAATTTAAAGCTTTTGAACTTTTGATTGATGCGTCTATTGAATTTAATATTTTCATTGATGTAAATATAATTTCTAATCGATTTGAGATTATTTCAAAATTACTAATTAATTGCATTAATAAGATATCAACGGGATACCAAACATCGGCATTAGGAGAGATAATAGATATTTTAAGATTAGGCAATAAATACGGCTTATTAGAGAAAGAAATTAATGAGTCGGAAAAGAAATTTCTTAATCATTTTAGGGAAAGAAATAAACTATTTTTCGAAAATTTAAATGATTTATTTGACAGAGCATCGGATTCATTTATTTTATATGTTTGTAGAGTAATGCCTCGAGATCTTTATAACTATTTTATAAGCAGTCCTATTTCTTTTTTTCCAGATTACGATGGATTAATGGATTATATTAAAAATAGTTTTTTCAACCATTATACGGTTTACGGCCTTAATGTTAGAAATCTAAGTCCAGAAGAGAATTCAAACAATAGAGAGAAATTAAACCCTATCGAGAAATTTTTTTATGATCTTCAAAAAAAGCAAATAGAAAATCAAGATACAAGTAATGATTTTATTGAGATCAAGATTGCATATAAATATCAAATATATTATTATGATACAGAAGAAGAACACGAACAACTAGTGGAAAAGATACATCTTGTATCTCCTAAGAATATTTTAAAAAATAAGGATAAAATTTTAGATAAAAATAATTATAATTTTTATAGCTTATCAATGGTTCTTCTTGGAGGTTTGGGACCACAAGGTTTAGGCTTTACTTATTCTACACCCAGAGGAGAAGTTATTGAAATATGTTCAGACCAAAGTGAATCTGAAGCGATTATCATAAAATATAAGCAATATTTAAAAAGAAAGTTTTTGATAAAGTTAGAAAAAGAGCTGAAGAATTATGGAATTGATGAGAAACTTAAAAATAAAATTGTAAAGTTTTTATCAGACGTTCTTAATCAAAAAGAATTAGTAAATTATTATAAAAAAGAACCAATAATAAAAAAAATCAAAGTATTTCTGGAACAAATAGATGATTTTCAGAATGATCTTAAATCTGAACTTCAAGAGTTAATAAATAAAATTTCAGCTGCTATTTCTATTATCCTTAGAAAGATAGAACTTAGAGATCAATTTATAACGCGAATAAATTTAGTAGCTGAAGATAAAATAAAACCTGAAGATATCGCTAAATTAACAAGCTTGAAAGGCAAATCTCATTATGATGTGCTTCGTGAACGGTTTTTCTTCCAATACATAGTTGATTGGTTTTATGAACTTTATAGCAAAGATAGATTAAAGAATGAAAAATAATAATTGAAATAAGTTGTTAAAATTTTTATAACAAAGATTAAAAGTTTAAATACTATTTTCTTATTTCTTGTATTTGGTCAAAGATATTATCAAATCGTTCTCTTATTGAACCATATAAACCTTCTTCTTCTGATATAACTGAGTTGATAGCTGTTTTTAATCCGTAATGGCTTTCTGATATTAAAACCCTAATTGGTAATGTAAGTATATCATTAAATATCATTAAAAATTGTTGAATGATGTTAATGATTTGAGGTACTTTCTCACGAGTTCTGTCTATAGTAGAAGTTTCTGATGATATTAATCCATTTTCCCTTTCTGCTTTTAATTCCTCCCAAACATTTTCCCTTAATTCAGAAAAATCAATACCTAGATTTTCCAAAGCCATTTGGGCTCCTTCAAAAATATATGTTATAGTATCTTTACCTGTAAATTGTTTAACATTATCAACCATTTCTATAGGAGCTATGCCATCTAAAAAACTAACCAATAATTCATTGTAGTCTCGAATAACATCTAGTGGAATAAATAATAATGTCATTTCTTTTAATTGTTTAAAGATATATCCAAAAATCTTTGCTAACCATTCATTCTTGAGGAATTTTTCTAATAGTCCACCATATTCATTTAAAAGATGAGTTCCTAAATATCCAATTATTCTAATCATGTCATCTTCATAATTCCTAAAGTAATCAAAGAAATGTTCAGGTTCCATGTTTAATTTATCTTTAATAATATCAGAAACTCTATCTTTTAGTGATTCTAACGGTTCATCGAGATATTCCTCTAATTTATCAATTGATATGACTTCTTGAAGTTTATCAATAATATCAAGTTTAGTTTCTGGTAAAATTTCTTCTTCTTCAACTGTCTCTTTAAAATAAGTACTTATTATATTTTTTTGTTGAAGGTTAGAATCTAAAAGTTCTTTCCATTCTTTATAATCATGAATTTTACAAGTAAACTGTAGGCAATCTCCTCCTTTAGTAATACATGCTTGTTCAATTATTTGAATCCTGTATTCATTTCTTTTTATTTTTAAAATATAATTTGCAACACTTTCCAACATTCCACAAAGGCCACATGCTAATCCTTCTGTTTCCTTGTTTTTTAATCTATCAAATTTGAAAGTATCTTCAAGATCTTGACCATAATCAGCGCAAATTGGACATTTACTGATTTTTAGAACATAATCATTATACTTTGAACCTTCTTTAGGTATTTCTTCATAAGTATATTCATCTAACTCAGTTCCAAAAACTACAACCCAAAGAATTTCGAAATAATCTAAAATTTTTTTAGGATTTCCGGGCATAAATTTAAATATACTTGAATGACGCTCACAAGATTCAAATGCTGCTCTTTTTCCAATTTCCCTAAGAATAATCAGGCTTTCTTCTTCATTATTAGTAATCTCATTAACTTCTTTGAGAATTTCTCTATAAAGAAGTGTATAAAATAACGCATTAGTAGATCGTCCAAATACCTTAGTAATTTTTTTCATTAACCATTGAAATGCTCCCAAGTTTACTCCTCCTTTTTCATTTTATATTTAAAAGCTTGAACACATGACTTATTTCCATAAGCTCGGGATTCAATTACTTCATATGGATTTAATAATAGTGGTGTACTTCCTTGGGATTCTTTACTGATAAGAGTTATTAATTCAGATACTAACCCCAATAATATTTCACAACCTGCTATTTCAACATCTTCATAGTGATACTTACATAATGCACAACTATAATCTCGAACTTTAATTACTTTTTCTATTTCATTGATTTCAATGGAAACTGCACTATGTAATACTTTTTGATAGATAGTGGTTATAACATCTTTCAAATTTGCTAATGTAATAACATCTGTAGGTTTCCAATAATTTATATAAGTCTTAGCAATATTTTGTCCCATCTTTCTTAATCTTTCTTTTGAATTTTCAATTCCATTTTTCTCCATTAATCGAGCTAGATGAAAAACCGCATTCCTAACTTGGTTCATCGTTGCTTCTGTCTGTACTAGCTCCTTTCTTGAAAAATTCATAGTACTATTTTGTAATCTGAAATTAAATTAAATATGAAAAAAATTTCATTAAATAAAAAATTTTTAGTATAATTAATAGATTATTAGTATGATTTTTGAAATTCTCAATATCAAGCTATTTAAAAATCATATAATTAATTTCTATAATATAAATCTTCAAACTCATATGGTTATTTATAGAATTTTACTTTTTTTATGATTCTGCTGTAGATTTTAATATAAATATGTTAATTAGAAATAAATAAATAAAATCTTGCAGTTATAAAAATAGAAAATCAAGAAAATTTACATATTATCAACAATTTCTCTAAGAACTTGTTCTCCAGCAGCACCCACCATGATACCGTTTCGAACAAGTAATTGACCTTGAACCTCTATTGGATGATTTAAAAGTTCACCATTGTTGAAAAATACAAGCGTAGGTATAGCTGTAATACCAAATTTTTCACCAAGAGGTCTGTTTTGATCAAGATCTTCTTTCAATAATTTAATTAATCCTTCCTCTTTTAATTTTTCCAGTAGAGGGCTTAAAAATCGGCAGGGTCCACACCACGTTGTATATATATCTAAGATAACCTTTCCTTGTTTCATATCTTCTGTGATATCAAGTCCAAATTTTTTTAATTCTTCAATATTCGTCATATCATCTCAGTTTTTAAATTATTTGCTTTATAGTATGTTTTTAAATATTATTATAGGAATAAATATTTAATTGCTTTTATTAATTTCATTTGCGATTCAAAATCAATTTCTTTTAAAGCCCGACAGAATAAAAATAGATTAATAAGTGAAATTCTAATTTAAAAATATAATTTTAAAAGAAATAATTTTAAAA
>Ga0114922_10002360_pt1 | contig 17689 bp, 14 predicted proteins | sample AartaG_FD_100975 | JGI IMG/M metagenome (GOLD analysis project Ga0114922, IMG submission 100975) | Deep subsurface microbial communities from Aarhus Bay to uncover new lineages of life (NeLLi) - Aarhus_00045 metaG | ecosystem: Environmental > Aquatic > Marine > Oceanic > Sediment | place...
ACAGTGTCGGTTGATGGCCATCCTTCAGGATCTTCCAAATCCTTTATTTCAACTCTAACATCAGCAACATCTGCCCTGTCACGAATAGTTTTGAACAGATGATAGAATTCAGATGGAGACGGCTGATCAGGATAAAAGTTGTACCCAATCGAGCCGTAGTCTTTGTTGCCTTCAAAAAACTCTTCAAGTGTTACTAATGGTCTGGGTACAATGTCATAATTTATATCACCATTTCGATTTATACGCTCAAGCAATCGCTTATGTGCTTCCATCGAAACGACCTCCTCAGCCGGATTGGTTAATCCCTCTCTCCGTCTGGCGTTTTCTTCCTGTCTATCATGTATACGTTTACCTATGTGGTAATCAGACCCAGCTAAGGCAATCGCAATTAAAAAAGCGATTAAGCCGGGTATTTTGTATCGCAGCGAACCTGCCACAATTGGAGGTATCGCGAAAAAACCCATGATACAATACCATACAACAGCATCTCCTGCGGCCGAGGGAAAGAACCATGACAGCACCAACAGAACCGCAAAGACAACCAAAGAGGTCCTGGAAATCTTTTCTTTCATTATTACTTTTACCTGACACTTAAAAGGGAATGTTCTTCTAAAACACAGTAATTATCCAATTACCATTCAAGTCCTCGGCGAAACGGACAGGAAATAAGAACACGCCTTCGTCCTGTTCACTAATCATCTCATAATGTAAAGCATTTCCCAGTTTCGTATCAAAGTAGATATCTCCCATGTCTTCTACATATGATTGGAGATGTGGCTCCGGTAGGGGAAATATCTCCCTGTATTTTTTTGCTAAATATGGTGCCATGAATGATAGTGCTTTTTCATAATCACCGGCTAATAGGGCTGCCTTGTACTTTTCGAACGTTGCATGTGGCGTCTTTTTTGGGTCATTGAAGGTTGGAAGCTCGGGATTATTCTTTTCGGCTTCTTTAGCAGCGGCGTGATAGCGGGCTCTGGCATTAGCTTCGCCTTTAAGGACCTCATCGAAGCCGGTCACTTCATCCGCTTTTATGTTTGTTTTGTTTTGCTCCCACCATTTCGTCCATCTTTCAATAACCGCTTTTTCCTCATCGCCCAAAAGCTCTCTGAGGCTCTTACCTTCTGTAAAGTCCTGTCCGGTGATTTCTTTCAAAACGGCATTTGCTACCGAGCGATTGTTTTTAATCTTGGATTTCAGTGATTCTATCATGATGGGCACACCGGACTGGTCACCGAGCTTATGCAGAACAAGAGCAGCTTCCCTCCTGACGTAAACATTTTCGTGATAAAGTTTCCTTTTTACATGTGAGATGCTGTTTTCATCTCCAAACCGTGCAAGCAACTTCAAAACACCGTAATAAAATCTGTCACTATTGTTTTTGGAATTAATATACTTCACTATGTACGGAACTATGGTTACGTCAGCCATCTTCTGCTGTAACACATTAAATGCCTCTAACCTTGTTTTCTCGGTTCTGCCGTTAAGAAGCAGGTCTGCAAACCATTGGGGCTTGGTCTTATCTTTGTTTCGCTGCCACCACTGCCTGAGATCTTCTATGATTTCGATTCTCTCTGAGATAACACGGGTATCTTCCAAGTCTTCACGGTCGGTGACATAGTTCAGGGAAGAAAGTAAATTCCTAAAGGTGCTTCTGTATAAATGCTTTTCCATTGATTCGATTAACGCCTGAATCGCTGCTCTGTCATCGAGCTCTTTTAGCATCTTAACCGCCCGCCTGAGCAGGTATGAATCCGGTATATCTAAACACTGACGCAACCTCGTAATATACTCTTCTTTAGTAATATCATCATTTTTATATGCCGTCTGATATTTTGATAATTGCTTATTGGCGGTATCAAGTGTTCGTTTGAAAAAATTGCGCTCTTCTTTTGCCAGGGCCTTTTCCTCTTCCAGGGCCTTCTCCAACTTTGTTCCATGAAAGCCATAACTTCCGGTGAAGACATTCATATGTTCAGCGTGCGACATTTTGTCGTTCCAGGGTTGTAGCTTTACAACATTGTCCTGCTGGCGGTATCTCTGTTGTAGATCGGGTAGATATGTCAGGAAAGTCAGAGTTTGATTATCGAATACCCGGTACCAGATGTAACCATATTTGTAAACGAATACTTCTTCAGGCTCCAAATTTGCCAAAGCGCCCGTTTGGGATTCTATAGATTGGTCCGGAACAAAATATTTTCCTTCCTTGTCAGTTATGGCTTCATACAATGCTCCCCGTCGAGAGCTTGATTCCATTGAAAATTCGCTGATGTCCCAACTGTAGAAAACAACAGTTCCCTTAATGGGTTTACCGGTCTTTGCATCGACAACCCGGCCGGAGCGAATACCGGTGGTGAAGGTCTTTGGCGTTTCTAATGCCTTCTGGAAAGCCAGCATTTCGGCATTGGGCATCGGCTCTTCAAATTCCGAGCCTTCTGGTGTGGCATATAAATTACCAGCTAAAGCAGTAATTGATATGAAAAGAATCTTGAGATACACCTTACTCATAACTGAAGAGTATAACAAGAATATGCAGCAAATCAATAAGTCGCTGCAATAATTGGCTTAAAATGTAAAGAACCACCAATTAAAGCTGGTGGCATTTTAGAATTCAAGCAGAGCTTGGCCGCTGTCTTCCTTGCCCTGCATCTCAATATATTTCCTAATTGTAGATTCACTTATGCCAACCGTTGATACAAAATAACCACGCGACCAAATTTCCATCCACCAGTTCAAACTGGTGGTATTGAAATCGGAAGAATAAAGATAACTTTGCTATTATCGATCCGTGGCTTGTCGATGGCCGGTTATTCCCTGCTGTTATCTCACAAAAGGTTGTTGAGTGGAGGGATTTGGGGCCAAAAATTGCCGGGCTGCGAAGGTCTTTTTGTGAAAAATTTTTGTCTCTTTTACAGCCCAAATCCTCGATAAATTGCTCTAAATGCGGTTATTGTGGGACCATGCGGGCCGAAAGAATTTTCTTAGTGCCCGGGCCAAAAAAAGGCTTGACTTTTGGGGGCTGATATGCTTAAATACAGCATACCTCAATATGGGGGAGGTGTGATAAAGGCAGTGTTTTTGTAAGTCGCGAGGAATCTTTATCTGTGCAAAAAGTGTCGGCAATGGACCTTAATCCATAGGTTTTCATTGCCGTCAGATGCAGCGGCTTTCATTTAACACGCGGAGGAGGATGGTAGAAAACGAGGGGGATGATGATCCAAAGAGGACGGTGTAACGGCTTAAGTGGTGTGTGTGCGCCCGCAGCCGGGGCGCAACAGGTTGTTCCTGTGAAAAATACCGGCTGTAAATGAGGGTAGTAGAAAAAGAGGTAAGAGGGTATTGTGAGGAAAGGTCGTTTTATGCCGATGAAAAGGTTACTTTTGTTAAGTTTTCTGCTTTTTGTAATATCTGCGCAGAATACAAATGCTAACCCGATACCTACCGGGGGAACATCACTCTATGATGAGCCGCAACCCATGGCATTTTCTCATGACGGTTCTACCATAGCCACAGTTGAATGTGATGTTTTTGAATACGAATCGACTCCATTTGAATATGTATACACATACCAAATAACTAATGATTCTGCCGCAGGCCTTAGCTGGTTCTCAGTAAAGATAGACGGTGTTGGTGTGTGTGATGACCCGGCACCGGACTTTGCAGATGGAACTGGCGTGGAACCAGATGACTGGCGTATCGTCAATTCGCCGGGCCAAAGTGTAGAAGGGGTATTTTATAGTACAATTGGCTCCTCTGAAAGTTCTGCGGTTCTGTGGTTTGCCAGTGACTACGGCCCTGGTTTAGGTGAAGGTGCGTTGGTTGGTCTGTCATCAGATTATGTCTTTGCAACGGGACCTCTACTTGTACCAATACCGGAACCGGCAACGTTGGTTTTACTTGTAGCAGGTGGGTTAATAGCTTTTACTCGCAAAAGACGGCCTGGGTAATAAGGGCCGGACAACTTATAGAGTCAAATAGGGATGTTACATAAGGAGGTCAGGGAGAGAGGTTTTGTATGTCAGCAAAAAGGGTGCTTCTTTTAAGTTCCTTGATTGGCGCAATACTGTTCGCTCAGGATGCGAGGGCAACGGTAGTGAGGATGCTACCGGAGAGTTCCCACTATCAGGGCTTTGTCTGGTATAACGAAGAGGTAGAACCGGGTCCTGAGACAGGTCCGGGCTACACTGTACGCGGTCGTATAGATTTCGCCGTTTATAAGACTGATGAATTTGGTAATAACGAATTTACAGATGCCGGCTATGAGGCACCGGGCGACGGTGACTACATTTACGCATATCAGATATTAAATGGTATTCCATACTATAGTGTGGATTCGGTTGCGTATTTTGCCGCATTAGGTATCGATATGGCTTACGTCGATGTCTATGCAATCGGCTCGCAACAAGACCCCGCTGAGGGTATTGAGCCAACCGAGCAGTATTTTTCCGACGAGGATGATGACGGTCTTGGGGAAGCTGTCTGGGATTTTGGTCTGTTCGATGAAGATTTGATACTCGCTGGTGAGCATTCTTGGTTTTTGGCATTCAGCAGTGATATGGACTGGAGCCGTGGCGATTATGTGATAAAAGGCCCGGAGCCAAGTGATTTTCCGGTTCCTGAGCCCGCCATGCTGACATTGATTTCTATCGGCGGTGCGATGCTGCTTAGAAGAGGAAAGAATACTTTCTGCCGGAGCGACAAGTAGATGGGGATGTTGGGGGACATGATCAAGACCGACAAAGCCGACTACGTTACATTACTGAGGATTCTTTTTACAGCGACGGCGGTTTTGATCGGCGTGGCTGGCCAGAAGGGTTACGGTCAGATGTATGGCTATTTCGACCCTGATTCCTACGATGACAGAGGTTATAGCCTTCTGATTGAGCAAAGTCCGGTTGACGCCGGCAAGGTTGCGCCCCAGACAGGCGTTTACCAGGCCGGTCTGGACGAAGTTGTTACACTGACGGCTATCGCCAAGCCCGGTTATCAATTCGTTTACTGGCTTGGCGATGTTACCGACCCCGGCACTAACGAAACAACTATACTCGTGGATTCGCCGAAGATAGTAATAGCTGTCTTTGAACGCTCGGAGTTCGAACTTCCGCTTGAGGTTGGTATTGTCAGCGGCGGCGGCCGTGGCGGCCTGCGCTGGAGACCGGATTTTCGCCCCAGAGGAATGGGCGGAGCCGCAGGCGGAGCCGCAGGCGGAGTCGATGTGCCTCCTCCTAAAGAGCCGCCGGGTCATGATTTCCCGGTACCGGCTGAACCCTTTCCGGTGCCGGAAAACGATGACGAGGAGATACCGGAGCCGGCTACCATGGCACTTCTTGGGCTTGGGGCTGTGTCGCTGGCCCTGGGAAGGGGAAAGAGAAAACCGACGATATAAATTGTGCAGGGTTTAATGATTTTTTGATAATAAATGGAATAACTCGTGCTACGTAGCGAAGCCACTTCGCAGAGTAGTAGTAACCCCGCGCGGGGGGCCCCGAGGTGTCGGGACACGCGGGACTAAATAGGGATCCGGATATCTTCGGCCGGGTTAGTCGGACTGTTGAACAGTAGTGCGTTGTGGTTGCAAAAGGGGCTGGGCGGTCCCCGGCACTGCTTCTCGAAATGAAGGCCCTACGGTTGTGGAGGAGGGTAGAGGCATAGCCGAGAGACAATCTCTCGGCTATATTTTTTGCGCGCCGACGGGGCGGGACGGCCGGCCGACAAATGATACCAATCACCCGTTGCTGGATTCTTTGTACCATGCTTGCGCCGTATGGTAGGTTTGGATAAGCGAGGCAACCATTTTGCTCACGCTGTGATGTACTCTGACATGGCTTTGTGCGGCCTGGGCAATTTGCCTTGCGAATTCACGTTTGTCGAGCAGCTTCTGCAATGATGAGTATATGCCCAGTTCATCGTCCGGCTCAAAAAGGACGGCGGTTTGGTCGTCTATGAGGAGGTCGTCAACACCACCTCGACAGGCGGCGACGGCCATTCCAACACTCATGGCCTCCAGCAATCTCGAGTTGAAGCGGTGGCCCGGCCGGGGCACGATAAAGATGTCTGCGCCTGCGAAGACGGCGCGGACCGGCTGGATATCACCGACGGTCGTAACGATTTGCGAAAGCCCGAGGGCCTTGATCATCTCATGCAGCTTTCGCTCGGCCGGGCCTGTGCCGGTGATGACAAGTACTAACTCACAGCCGTCAACGGCGAGATGTTTTACAGCATTGAGCAAAGGCTCAAAGTCTGATGGATTGTCAAGGGGTTGTGCAACGACCATACTGGTAACACGTGCCTTATCTGAAAAGCACGCACAGACATCCTCGACAAACACACCAATGTTAATCCGGGTGACACGCTCGGCGAGGCGGTGATGTGTTTGCTTAACGTGTTCGGCAATAACCCCCGATGAGGCAATTAAGGCCCCGCAGTGGTCGGATGAAACAAACGGTGCAAACAGATGTCTGCGGATGGAGTCAAAAGTGAGCACGTAAGGGAGATTCAATTGGTGCGAGAGGTATTTTGTCAGTCGAGCCTTGCTGTCACTGCAACAGTGCAAAATTGTTGGCTTGAACTTAATGATAGAGCCAAGGACGGCCTTTATGTTTTGCGACTTTAGCAGAGGCATCTTGAACAGTGGGTGGCGGATGACTTCGATGGTTGGACAGACGAGAGAATCTGCATCGACGTCAAGGGGACATACTAATGCGGTGGGGCAGGAATCATCGGTCAAACCGACCATAAGGTGGCGCAAAGACGAGGTGCACTCGTTGACTGTGTCGTGGTCAACGAGCAGGACGGGCCTTACCGAATTTTTTACAGTCGCCGCTGCACTTGTGTGGTTGGCCGGCATAGAGAACACACCTGTTAATACACCTGCTCTGAATCCCGACGGGCCGAGATTGACCAAGTGAGCATTTTAGCAAAAGGATGAGGCAATCGCTACGGAAAAAAGGCGGAAACGTAAGAGCGGGCCGTGGCATGTGGAGGGTGTTGCGGCCGGGAAAGCACCGTAGTGAATCTTGAAACATGCAGTAAACTAACAGATAATTGTTGAGCAACCGGGTGAAAACAGTCCGGGATCGCAAGATTTTTTCAGAGAAAACGAAGGACAACTAAGGGGTGAGAGTCTGTAACATTTGCTGCAATTTTTCGAACTGGCCGCTTTTTATGTGATAGGAGTGCTGGTCATCGGGGAAGCGGCCGCGGTGCACCTCTTGTGTGTAAGCTGTTATACCCTTAATAGTCGCAGATTCCAGGTCGCCGTAGCTCTTCGAGAATTTTGGGACCGGTCCGTGGGAAAGACCCAGGATATCGGACACAATGAGTATCTGGCCATCACAATCCGGACCTGAGCCGCAGCCAATTACGGGGACCGACACTCTTTGTGTGATGATTTTAGCGACTTCTCTTGCGGTTCCCTCCAGCAAAATTGCACTTGCGCCGGCTTTGATCATGGCATCAGCGAGAGTTATCAAGTCAAAGGCTACATCGGCAGTTGTACCCTCTGCTTTGAGTTTTCCTGATTTCGTGATGCTTTGCGGTCTTATTCCGATGTGGGCCATCACGGCCATACCGGCGTCGCTAACTGCTTTAATGACATTGAGATGCGCTGCTGTGGCCTCGATTTTAATCAGTTGGGCGACAGCTTCCTTGACAAAGCGTCCTGCATTTGAGATAGCGTCGGCCAGGCCCACGTGGTAAGACAGGAAGGGCATATCAGCAGCCAGGCAAAGGTTGGGGGCGGCCCTGTGAACGGCAGCGGTAATGGCAACCATAAAGTCCATTGTGGCGGGCAAGGTGGAGTCGTAGCCTAACATTATCTGAGCGGCCGAATCACCGACCAAAATCATCTCTGCACCTGCAGCGGCCACGAGTCGGGCCGTGGTGTAGTCATAGCAACTCACAGCCGCTATCTTTTGGGCCTTTTGCTTTGCTTCAACAAGGTCAGCAATTGTAACTGATTTATCCACAAGCACTTCCGAAAAAGAGGTTTATATATTTAGAATACTCGAACAAGCTCATATTTCAAGCGTAAAATTTTTTGTTTTTCGCGGGTCTGGGGCTGCAAACGAATAAAGTGGAAAAATTTTGCTTTTTGGAGCAAAAAAACCTTTGACATTGATGAAAAAAAATGCATTATTATTATTTAGTGGATTTTTCTAAAGTTTGGGCTTGGGTTTTCTCGATACTATTATTAGTATGGGGATAATGACGAGACGATTATAATGGAATTGTATTTTTAGCTTTTCATCACCCTCCTCCGAAGCCAGATTCTGATTAGTTGGAATCTGGCTTTTTTATGCGCATACAAGGCGGCGTGGTCTCTTCGGTGTGCCTTGTTAAGTTGGGAGATTCATCTTTACGGCGGGCGTTCATAAGAGCATACCGGCGATGATGGTCGGGTGCAGAAGGTGTATTTGCCGGCCCGGCCCTGTTCTATCTTAACGGCTTCTTCAATCTTCAAGGTAGGACGGCATTACCGAATCTATGGCTTCGTACTCCGGACGATTCTTTTCGGGAATTCGCAGCATCGGAACATCCCTGAGTTCATTGAACTTTTCCATCTCTTCGTCGGACAACGGCCCATCCGTGTAAATATGTGGCGAGATGAAGACCAACAGTTCAGAATTTTTGACTTCCGTCTTATCATTAGAGAAAAGAAAACCAACAAACGGAAGGTCACCCAACAGGGGCACCTTACTTGTGGTAAGAGTCGATTCCTTTTTTCTCATGCCACCCATAACCACGACCTGACCGTCACTCATAAGCAGGGTTGTTTTAGCGTTTCTTTTATCGACAACCGGAACGGTGCTGTTAATGCTTTGTTCTGTACCGGCGTTAATGCTCTGCTCAGCATCAATTGCTATCAGGATTTTCTGCTCGTCAGTCAGAGTCGCCGTTACTCTGAGTGTGATTCCGGCTTCTTTAAACTTTGTAGTAGAAACACCGAGCCCGGTCTCTCCGCCGCCACCACCACCGATGGACTCATTTAATTCTGTGTATGGTATTTCCTCGGTAGTCTTTATAAGCGCTTCCTGGCCACTAACAACGAGTACTCGCGGGCTTGCGAGTATTTCGACATTACGTGTTGCCTGCAGCGCATTTATGGTTATATCGAGACCTTCCTGTACAAGCTGAAAAGAGCCGGCTAATGCTGTACTGGTGGTGAGGTTTGACATAAGGGTCTGTGAAAAAGTATGTTTTGTGTCGTCTCTTCTAAGGTTATAGTTGCCCCAGTCAACACCAATTTCGGTATCGTCATTCAACTGGACATCCACGATAACGACCTCGACCAGGATTTGTCTTGGGGTTTGGTCGGCTTTTCTAATCTCGTTAATTATCCTTCGTAGATTTTCCTCGTCATCGCAGACGATGAGGGAATTTGATTCCTTATCAACTGCGACCGAACCGAAGTCGGAAGTGAGATTTGAAGCGACGCGTTCAACGTTACCGGCTTGTAGGAACTTGAGCATCACGGTTTCGACGAAGAGGTCGGGTTTTATTTGCAAGTCCATAGTACCAGCCCCGGAACCGATACCGGTTTTTGAGCCGGTAATTTTCTGCAGAATGTTTTTCTTGGCCTCGATTATGGGCGTGACCATCCTGAAGGGGTCTTTCCTGCCTACGGTGTCCAGCATGCTTTCATCGACGGTGTCCAGAGCTGAACGAACCTGACCGGCGTAACCGAGGAACATCAGCATTATGCAGCAAACGAGTATTTTGATGATATTGGCTCTATTCATTTGATATAGTCTCCTTGTTTTCGATGATATAGATTGTGGTGGTCATGGAACAAATTAACTCTTCAATATTGCTCGGATTAGGTTTAATAAGCAGACTTCCGATGGATATTCGTTGCCGATACGCGCCCAACTTCGTAAGGAATGCCAGAATGCCGTCATATTGTCCCGTAAGTGTGATTTCGGCCCGTCTCAAGACGACACTGGAAAAGTACTCATGACCGGCTTCGGGGGCTACGGCTTTTGCCGACATAAACGTTAGAGAACCAATGTTGCAGCCGTACTGAATCGCAGTCATGTCGAGGTCGCTGAAGAATTCATGTGCCTCTGTTGGAGTAAAGAAACTATCTCTAATTGCGTCGATTTGGTTATGGAGGTTGGTCAGTTCTGTTTCGCGCTTGTGCGTCCGGTTCCTGAGACCTATAGTCTTCTGCTCTGCGTTGCGGGTCATTACTTTCTGCTGCTGGGCAGCATGGAGATAGCTGATTTGTGGTGAAACAATCCAACCGTATGTTGTCAACGTCACAATTGCAATAGTAGAGACAGAGACAAATATTTTCGAACTTGGACTGGATTTTATAAATTTATCCGTCAACATCGGCAGGTAATCCTCTATTATCTGCTAACCTACAGTTTATTGAATACGCAATAAGGCCTTCGACTCGGTTGTTTCTGTTGGTGGCGGCAACAGTGGCCGATTTGATGAATTCGGACTGTTTGAGCAGATCGGCGAACAGATGAACCGACCTGTACGAAAGGCTTTGGCCGTCAATCTCAAGAGATAAGGCTCTTGGACAGCTCAGACGAGTAATGCATAACGTAACCGGTGTCTTGTACCGGATGTCATCGAGAATTCCAGCCCAGTTGTTGGTGTTGTCGCCCTCGAAGATCTCACTTATTTTGGCTCTCTTGGTGGAAAGCTCTGTAATCTTGGCACCAATGAGATTGTTCCGCTTCAACAACGACTCCATGTTTGTAATGGGATTAACGTGTTGCGAGTCGGGGGCGGGCCTGACGATTTTGGCAAGCTTAATCCTCACAACACCGGCGATTATCAGCATAAGCAGCAGAATACCCGCGGCAACGTTGGCAGTAAGCAGCATGAGCCTTTTCGAGACTTTTCTTTCCTTGACCTCAGCCGGCATCAAATCTATTTTGATCCGGGAGCCGGTAACCTCGAACCGCTTCATTGCCAGGCCAACGGCGGTTATGGGTGTCTGTTTAGCGGCATCGGCTTTTTCGATAACCATGTCGTCGCACAGGGTCGAGGATGAACACACATGCGCCTCGACGCCGAATTTCTTTTGCAGGGAGAATTCCAGGTCCTGAGCTTCTATACCGGCAGTGTCAAGTGCGACAACAAACTCCCATCTGGTGCCGGCACCGGGTTCGACTTCGATGTCGTAAAACTGGATAACAGCACTGAATTCACTCTCGCAGCGTGCGATAGACTTGTCCGGGTCATTAACCTCATCTCCCATGTCGATATAGCGAATGAAATCGAACTGGCCTTTTCTAAATACACACAGAGTCATGACAGAGCCACGGATGAGGGCAAAGAGCAGATTGTGGTCATACGTATTTGCTATCCTTCCGGCATGCAGCGCGCGGATTGCAGCGGTTATGTCTAATTCGATTGATTCGGTCTCGATACCGGCAAGGCTGATGGTTTTTAGCAACATCGAGACTTTTTCATGGCTGGTTGCCGCTACAAATACTCGGGCCGGACTTTCGGGAGTGGGTTTACTGAGGCCGCAGGAGTCATAGTGGGGCTCCTTGCCGGCGAGCACCGGACTGTGCTTGATTTCAGCGTTTATGAACTGCCCAAGGTTATCCGGCATGTTATCCGGCAGGTCGATTATTTGCGTAAGAACGGGCTTTGCAACGAGCGCGACCACCGCCGGCTGTCTTCGAATCCGGTTCTTAGCGAGCATCTGCCTTATCGCGCCGCCAAGAGCAGCCGGGTTGGTGATGTTTCCATTCGTTATTGCGTCCTTGGGCACTTCGGCGGTGGCGGTTTTTACGAGCTTTATCTCGCTGGCGTGTTGCCTGAGCAAGGCAGCGCTTATCCGGTCCCCGCAAATATCAATGCCTAATGAAGTTTTGTGGCCAAACCTCATTCGTTAATCCTCAGATTATCGATTCTTATTATGTACGGGCTGCTCTCACCTACGGTTACTTTGGCTTCAACTCTTGCGACGAAGCCCTGGCTCGAAGTTCCCGTCGAGGTGACGGTGAGATTTGGTAGAGAGTCGGCGACGTTAACGGTGTATAAGCCGCCGTTGAAAGGCTCGTCGGCGAAGCCGGCGTTCCAGGTGTCAACGTCTCTAATCTCGGCGAAGGCGTGGTTGAGTCCGGCTTCGGCGGTAGCAATGGCGTATACAGAGTAGATTTGATTGCGCATCAGTTGCAGTTCCTCGGTGTTCATCTCGAGCATGCCGATAACAACTGCGCTGAGCAGGGCAATGGTAAAGATTGCAATCAACATTACCGAACCGTTATTTTTTGCACTTACATGCATGTGGTTAGAACCTTCCAGCCTAAGAAACTATCTCAAAACACAAAGTGTCATTCTAAGTAACACGCTGTCATTCTGGGTCCCGGCGCGCCGGGAAAGAATTTATTATTTCAGCCACCCAGACCCTTCGCTTCGCTCAGGGTGACAGTTGCTAAATCGCAAGATTTTCATAACCCCGGCGTCAAACCCGGAGACACTCGGGGAGACGGAATTTATATCGTCTAAGAACGGCCACTAATTTTGGAAAAAATAAATCACAGGACGGGTGGAACGATGACGGCCTGATAGTGGATAAATCCGACATCAGACCGACTAAACACCGTTTTTATCAGGCGAAGGTAAAAGGAGCAACTGCGAGGATAAGGGTGTTGGATGAGCGTCCCATAAGTTTCTGCCCCTACAGGCTCGTGAAGCGCGGTATTTGAAGCGAAAAGGCGGGATTAGGGTCGTATTTCACCTCCGCCACCTCCTACATCAACCGAGCAGCAGGTCTCGGTCTGGTTGTAAATATCCTCGATGTCGGTCTGGCTGAGACAGCGTTTGTAGATGCGGACGTCATCCATGCCGCCTGTGAAGAATAAGGGTGCATCAGTCGGAATGTCTTTGGCTGCACAGCCGAGTTTGATATATGTACTATCGGGGGTGCCCGAGGGGCCTTCCTGGACATCACAGTCATTCATGACCCCGTCGGGGGCTCCATCAATATACATTGTTACCGTATCGAACACCTCATCACCCGGAGGGCCGGTATCAGACTGGACGGTTACAGCGATGTGGTGCCAATTGGTGTCAATAGTCTGTGAGGAAACGATTGAGGCGAGATCGTGGACCTCAAAGACCACGTTGCCGCTGTCGTTCACATAGAGGCACCAGGCGTCGCGGGGCATCTTGCTATCACAATCCTCGGACCATGCAATTACAGGCCCGGCGGCGTTATTGACCCAGCCCATCCAGGTGACGTCTTCGCCCGGGCGATTATAAAACGCCCACTGGCTATAGAAAAACCATCGCCACGCCATGTCGTCAACGCCGTCAAATATGAGGTAACCATCCCTTGCGCCGGGCGAGGCCCATGTGGTATCCACTATGCCTGATAAGTCAAATTCGCAGCCGCTCCAGTCGTTTGTTCGGTCGGCACTATCATCAAATGTCCAGTGTCCGACCAGGCCGCCGCGGGTACCCGTCAATTCTGTGATCTGTTGTTGATTAAGGCACTGGTTGTAGATTCGGAAGTCGCAGATGGCACCGGGCAGAAACCTCTGAAGCAAGGTGCCGTTCTCATTCCACGCGCCAATGGTGGCATTGCCGAAAACCACTCCGGGATAGGTCGCAACGGGATTTGTTAAAGAATTCTTAAGCTGGCCGTCGATCCAGAATTCAGCGTATGGTACACCGCCTCTGTCAGAGTCGAGCACTATCGCCACATGGTGCCACCAACCAACCCAAAACGGCGCCCCCTGGGTCGATGTTTCATGAACCACTTCTCCTAAACCATCTGCGATGGAAACCTCGATGTTAGTACTATTTCCCTCCCACGGGGTAGCGCTTACATGAATATTGCCAAGGCCGTACCAGTCATCGTTGGAGATTATGGAACGAAATCCCGAGTTGCCATCACAGTCTAATCTGAGCCACATGGTTATCGTTACCTCTTCCATGGCGTCCGGGATTTGGTTATCAATATCGATAAAATCGTTATCCCCGTCAAAGTGCAGGGCATTTCGGCCCGCCGGTCTCCAAGAGCAAAGGTCACCGGTTATCCAGGCAGGACTGTTGTAAATTGTGCCGTTGTGACCGTTGGGGCCGCTGTCGGTTGCCACGATGTCCGAACCTTCGTCAAGTGCCCAGTGCGCAATTAGGACCGATACCGATGAAGCATTGGTGCGCAGATAAGCATGGGCGGTAAATGTCTGATCCAGTCCGCCGCCGTTTGTAACGGTTATCTCAACTTTCACAGAGCGGATATCACCAACGCTCGTTATGGGAGTATCCAGGTCTTCGGCCGAATAACAGGTGAACTGCATTTGGCTGACGGGGCCGCCTATCTCGCTGAGGTCTCCGACAGGACCGAATTCGATGTAGTTGCTTGCGGCGATGTCGAAGCGGTAGGGGGCCGCATCGTTGCCCTTAAACTCTATGTAGCCGGTAGTATCACAGGGGTCGCTGACGGCGGTTATCTCGATTGCCTTTGTGAGGTTGCGGTTCAAATATTCTATGAGGATTCTGCTGTTTTGCAGCGCAACGGCGGCGTCCCGCTTTGAGGCCCAACTGTTCTCGATGTTCTTGAACTGCGGCAATATGACGGCAAACATGACCGCAATTATCGCAAGAGAGATTATCATCTCTAACATAGTCAAGGCTCTGGGTAGTCGAGTTTTATTCTTTGGTTTTGATTTCATAGAACTATTTGTTTACGGCAGCGTTTTAAATATAATTCAAGTGTTGAAGGTCAAGGCAATATTTCTCCTCCTCCATCGACCGAGCAGCAGTATTCGCTCTGATTGTAGATTGCCTGAATCTCGGCCTCGGTCAATGGACGGTGGTAGATGCGGACGTCATCGAGGAGGCCGTCGAAATAACGCGAACCACTTTTCTCACGGCCGATTTGAACAGCGGTTGAGGTCGTCGAATCTCTCATACCGGACTCGTTAAATGAATTTTGCTCGTTACCGTTTAGATAAAGTCGGATCACAGAACCATCATAAGTAACTGCTGCATAATACCACTGTCCGGAAGATAGTGTTGTGGTGCCCTCGCCCACATTTGAGCCGCCGGAATCACGCCAATATACAGCAATCCTGTTATTATTGATGCCGAGGGCAAATCTGGCGCCGGAACTTGTACACATCTGTGTGAAAAATCTTTGCGCAACATAGTCATTGCCGATCGAGCCGGCGTCATCAGACTTAAACCACGTGCAGAATGTCACCAATTCGAGCGTCTCACTGTCAATAGTGGTATCGACGTAATCATTACTCCCGTCAAAATTAAGGGCGCCGTTAATTTTGCCGCCTGCTTGCCAATTCGCACCGGAAACGCCGGCGTCAAAATTATTGCCGCTGGAGTCGTAGGCTGTAGAGCCGCTGATCTCATCGAAATTCCAGTAGCCCACCACGCCTGCCCGAGTTCCAGCCAGCTCAGAAATTTCACAAGGGTCCAGCATCCTGCTGTAAATGTGGACGTCATCTATCCGAGCTTCGGTAAGTCTTATTAGAAGGCTTCCGTCCTCATCCCATGCGCCTATTGAGGCGTAGCCGATGACAGCCGGTGGCAGGGAAGATTCAGTTGCGTGCTCTTTCAATATGCCGTCAAAGTAAATGTTTACCTCGGCGGAATTGCTGTACGTGGCCGCAATGTGATGCCAATGGTCCGTAAACAGGACAGCCGCGTAAGTTTCAAAACTGACAGGGGTATTCCATACGACAAACTCTATGCCGTACATATGGCTTATGCCTCCTTCGGGTTGTATATTAATGTGAATGCTGCCCGGGACCAACGTGTCGGAGGCAAACAGGGCATAAGTGTCATCAGCGAAGTTGGGGTACCTAACCCACATAGCTATGGTAAGCTCGTCAAACTCGCCTGTAATCTCGCTGTCGATATCCACATAATCATCCCAACCGTCAATGTACAACGAGGTTTGCGTAGCACCATCCCTCCATACGCAGTCCCACCAGTCGGTCAACCAGGCGACACCGTTGATGATTGTGGCGTCGTATCCGTTGGGGCCGCTGTCGGCCGCTACGGTGCCTGAGCCTTCGTCAAATTTCCAGTGCGCAACCAAACCTGTATTTGCAGTATTTGTCCTAAGATATGCCTGAGTGGTGGAGGTCTGGTCATGGCCGGGGCCGCCGTTTGTCATGGTTATCTGCACATGTACAGAACGGACATCGCCGACATCTGTTATCGGCGTATCTAAGTCCTGGGCATCGTAACAGGTGAACTGCATTTGGTCGACCGGCCCGCCTATCTCGCTAAGGTTTCCGACGGGACCGAATTCGATGTTGTTGTTTGCGGAGATGTCGAACCGGTATGTGGTTGCGTCGTTGCTCTTGAACTCTATGTAGCCGGTAGTATCACAGGGATCACTGACAGCGGTTATTCGGGCGGCCTTTGAGAGATTGCGGTTCAAATATTCTATGAGGATTCTGCCGTTTTGGATTGCCTCGGCAGTAGCCTGTTTCGAGGCCCAACTGTTCTCGATGTTCTTGAACTGCGGCAATATGACGGCAAACATGACCGCGATTATCGTAAGAGAGATAATCATCTCTAACATGGTCAGGCCTTTACCCGGCCTACTATTACATTTTTTATCATCCATAAATCTGCCTCTCACCATCTCTTTCATTTGTGTGCAAAATTAAGTTCTCTAATTGCTCTGTAGAAACCTTTGTAAATGTCATTCTGAGCCCTTCGCTTCACTCGAGGACAGGCGTCACCCATAATGTCAATTCCTCGGTACAAAGACAATGTGTATCATCAACTTTTAACAGATCGGGGCCACCTCCTTCATAGGTGTGCCGGGAAGTAACGAATGTAATTTTTGACAGCAACATGTCTATGGCTCCAAAGGAGGATTAACATTTAAAACAATCGACCAGCCATGATCCTTTGCTTCACATTCTTCACCCCCTCCATCCCCTTTTTTATCACGTTTTATTGGTTGGCCGCCGGGATAGACACAAAGAAAGTGGATACTGTCTATGTTACAAAGGTCTGGAGTTTTAGCCTTATCATCTTCGTACACGATGAGCTCACCATCATTTTCGTCATAATCGAAAGGATTGCCCTTGGTAATTGTCCATGTAGTCTTATCCACCCTCAGGGACGCCACACAACCATGGTCTTTATCGCCGCTATAAGCACAAAGATAATCAGTTCGATTTGAAACGCCTGCCGGTAAATATGGAATTTCATCCAGTGCTATTGCTTTACCTTTTTTGCTATCGAACTGGAATGATGTTCCTTTGGTGATATCCCATGTAGTATTATCAACCGTAAATACCACGGCCCAGCCCTTATCCTTATCAGCTGAATACGCGCAAAGGTAATGTTCGTCATCGACCTTTGCCAGTGCAGGTGTTTTGCCTTTTACAGCATCATATTCGAGTGGCGTTTCTTTTGTGATATCCCATGTAGCACCATCAACTGTCAGCACCACAGCCCAACCGTCATCTCCATCACCTGAATATGCGCAAAGGTAATGGTCATCATCGATTTTTGCCAGTGCAGGTGTCTTGCCTTTTACGGTGTCAAATTCGAATGGCGTTTCTTTTGTGATATCCCATGTAGCACCATCAACAGTAAGCACCACGGCCCAGCCGTCATCATCATCACCGTTATATGCACAAAGGTAATGATTATCGTCGATCTTTGTCAATGCCGAATCCTTGGCCTTGCCTGCCTCGTAATTTAATGATGTTTCGGTGGTGAC
>Ga0114922_10002361_pt1 | contig 17682 bp, 15 predicted proteins | sample AartaG_FD_100975 | JGI IMG/M metagenome (GOLD analysis project Ga0114922, IMG submission 100975) | Deep subsurface microbial communities from Aarhus Bay to uncover new lineages of life (NeLLi) - Aarhus_00045 metaG | ecosystem: Environmental > Aquatic > Marine > Oceanic > Sediment | place...
CAGCAAGACGGGCAGGGCCGTCAGCAGCGACTTCGCTTTCGCCAGGAAGGAAACGTGAAGCCGCCGCCCCTCGTAGTCCCGTCTGAATTCCGGGATGCTTTCAGGATCTGTGGTAGTCATGTCTGCTCCTTTGTCAGTTCCTTCACATGCTTGGCGCACGTGCTCAGCGCCTCGGCTTCAACTCCGCCATCACGCGGAAACCATTCACGCTCGTCAATTCACGCTCATGGCAGTCCAGCCGATTCGCAGACCTCGCCGCGGCGGCTCCGCCTTCCAAGACGATTTCACCCCGGCCGATTTTCCTGCGCCACGTGCCCCCACGAGAAACCCAGGAATCGGGGCGGTGGAACTGGGGGCGCGCCCAGACCTTCGGTTTCGATCTGGGGTCCTTCGCGAGCCCCGGTTTGTATGGCTTGTAGACGTCACACGTGAATTCCCACACGTTGCCGTGCATATCATAGAGCCCCCAGGCGTTGGGCTGCTTGAGCGCCACCGGCTTCGGGTGTCTCATGTCGATCCACCCCATATCCTCGATGTTTCCGGTGCCTCCGTATGCGCCCCTCGTGCCGGCGCGTGCCGCATACTCCCACTCCGCCTCGGTGGGGAGCCTGAACCGGAACCGCCCCTGCTGCTCCGACAGCTTCTTACAGAAACGACTGGCCTCCTCCCTGTTTAAGCCGATCACCGGCAGATCTGCTCCCTGGTATGCGGGGTTGATGGGCATACGTCCCGTTGTGTTTACTGAAAGGGGGTCATATCCCATGACGGTGTGAAACTGTTCCTGCGTAACTTCAGTAACGCCTATGAAGAAACCGCGGGATATTATGACAGGATGCCGCAGTTCATCGTCGTCGCGCCCTTCTTCACCGGGCGGACTTCCCATCAGGAACCGCCCCGGTGGGATATACGCCAGCGTCATGGTCACGTCATCGGACAATTCTATGTCGATTGTTTTGTTCTTGCTCCGGCTCTCTTCCTCCTTCGAGGTGGCTGCTTCTTTATTGCCGTCGTCCTCGCCCGTCGGTTCGTCTGGCTCTTCCTCGCCGCGCTCATCGTCCGGCGTCACTGCAGTCGCGGTTTCGGCTTCCCTCTTCTCGGCTTCATCATTCTCGTCGTTGTCCGATGCGGTGTCGGCTTCATCCTCTGGCTCCTCGTCTGCCGGCTCAGTGTCGTCTGTCTCAGGCTCTTCCGCCGCCGGTTCGCCCAGGTCATCGTCGACGACCTCGTACTCGTCGAGGTCGAGGTATACGCGTTTTCCGTCGGACTTGATCACCAGCGTCAAATCGTTGATCTTCGTTGTGGAAACTTTGCCGGTGAAAGTCTCACCCGTTTCCTTGTGGGTCAAGGTGTCTCCGCGAACGCCGCCCACCAACAGTACCAAGGCGAGAACAATCGACAATAATGTGATATGTCGCATCCTTCGGCTCCTTTCCAGATAGAGGCTCCCGCCCCAAATAGGATTATGCCACTTCAACTTCACATTGTCAAGCGTAAAATCAAGATTCCGCGGCAAGGGGTGCGACAACGGAATATGGTTTTTGGCCGTTTTCCACGGGCTGAAGCCCGAGGCTACATAACTGTCGCCCTTTGGGCTAAGAAAATGCCAAACACGGGCATTTCGAGCGCGAGAAACACTGCGGCAATTTTCAATGATCAATGTCCAATGATAAATGACAAGATTAAGAGTCCAAGGCCCAACTTCATCCTTCATCCTTGTCTTCTCTGCGTCCTTTGCGCCCTTTGCGGTGATCTTCTTCCGCCTTCCGCCTTCTCTGCCGTTGCCGTCTATTCACGGCAACCATAATATCTTGTCGCACCCTACTACAATGGGTGAGTTGTTCTCCCGTGCTGTCAGCTTTCGGGCTCGAAGCTGTTCTCTTGCCCTGGTGCTTCCTCCAGCACCTGTCGCGGGATGCTGATTTCGGCTGTGACGACCCGTCCGGCGTGCTCCGGTCCGCTGCCGCGTGCAAGGCCGATCTTGGGTGCGGCAAAGGTTACGGTCACGTCGGCCTTCACGCAGGCGCCCAGTATCTCGCCGGTGTTGGCGTTGAGGCCGGAGGGGATGTCGACGGTCACCACCGGCTTGCCGGCGCGATTGATCATCTCGATGGCGGAGCGCATCAGGCCGCGGACCTCGCCCGAGATGCCCGTGCCCAGCAGAGCGTCGACCAGCACGTCAGCGGACGCCACAGTCGCCTGAACCTCGCCAAGGTCGTTTTCGGATGCGACCGTCTCGATCTTCAGGCCCATTTTCAGGATGATGGTAAGGTTGATGGCCGCGTCGCCCGAGATATCGTCGAGCCGGGAAAACACGAACACGGTCGGGTTCATGCCCCGGTTGAAGAGATGTCGAGCCACAACGTAGCCGTCGCCGCCGTTATTGCCTTTGCCACACAGGACCACTATGCGGGCGGAGGGATCGGACCCGGCGAGCCGCCAGGTTTCTTCGGCGACGGCCCGGCCGGCGTTCTCCATCAGAATGATTCCGGGGATGCCGAAATCCTCGATTGCCCTGCGGTCCATCTCTCGGATCTGCTCGCGCGTCACTTCCATCATGCGTTGGCTCCGTTTGCAGTCACTCAATCGGCTACTCGGTCCGGTCGAAACTCCCCTGCCGCAGCGTACATTTTACCGATGTCCGATCCCCGCTGCAACGACAAATGCTCATTTCCGAAAAACATCGTGCGCGTCAGGGGAAAATCCGGATCTTTACTCTTGACATTGCCCGGCGAACCGATATAATTCGACAGCCAACGAAGAAGGTTGGCGATGACCGGAACAAAAGTAGTCTTTATGGGGACGCCGGATTTTGCGGTCCCCTCGCTGGAAGCGCTTATCGCAGCGGGGTGCGACTTGCAGTTGGTGGTCACCCAGCCCGACCGCCCAAAGGGGCGCAAGGGCACGCCGCAGCCGCCGCCGGTGAAAACCGCGGCCGAGGCAAACGGCATTCCGGTGTATCAACCGAAGTCGGTGAATTCCGAAGATAGTACTGATAAGCTGAACAATCTCACGCCCGATGTGATAGTGGTGGCGGCATTCGGGCAGATATTGAGGAAACGCGTGATCAGGGCCGCCACAATCGCGTGTGTGAACGTCCACGCGTCGTTGCTGCCGAAGTATCGGGGAGCGGCCCCGGTTACGGCGGCTATCCTCAACGGGGATAACACGACGGGCGTGACCATCCAGAAGATGGTACGCAAGCTCGACGCGGGCGACATTATCCGGCAACGGTCAACGCCGATCGGGCCGGACGAAACGGCCGGCGAGCTGGCCGCACGGCTGGCTGTGCTGGGTGCGGAATTGCTCATTGAAGCTTTGGAAGACCTGATGCACGACAGGGCAAACTTCGAGCCGCAGGACGCCTCGCAGGCGACATTCGCCCCGGCGCTCCAGAAGAGCGACGGGAAGATCGACTGGCGGCGGAGCGCCGACAAGATTGCAAGGCACGTTCGAGCGATGACGCCGTGGCCGGGAGCTTTTACGTTCTTGCCCCGCGGGCAGCGGCCACTCAGGATCACGGTGAAGAAGGCGACCAGCCGAGAAGAGCCCAAGGCGGGCGAGCCCGGCGAGGTCGTGGAAATAACAGGCGACGGTTTCACCGTGAGCGCGGCTGATGGAGCGGTGCTTGTGCGCGAGCTTCAGCCTGCGGGAAAAAAGCAAATGGCCGCCGCGGAGTTTGTAAGCGGGTACCGGCTGCGAATTGGAGAGCGGCTTGCAGAAGCTTGATTCGGCCATAATCGCACTCAACAATCTGTGGGTGAGACGGCGAAAGAGGAAGCTGAAGCCCGAGAATGTTCTGCTGCTGCTTCCCTCGTGCCTGCAGAATTCTGAATGCGAACAGAACCTGATCCACAACGTGTGGAACTGCAAGCGATGCGGAAAATGCAAGGTGTGCGACGTGCTGGACCTTGCCGAGCGCTACGGCGTGAAGCCCTTCATCGCGACCGGCGGCCAGATCGCGCAGATCGAAGCCGGCAAGGAAGTGATAAAGGCAATCGTGGCGGTGGCTTGCGAAAAAGAGCTTCGTGAAGGCATACTGGCCACTTTTCCGAAAGCTGTTTTGGCGGTGGTCAACCTTAGGCCACACGGCCCGTGCAAAGACACAACCGCCAACGTGGCGGATATCGAGGAGGCATTGAAGGTCTTCCTTAACGACGGTAACAAGCAAGAGAATTGTTGATAGTAAGAGGAATGTAACAGGTTTGCCTTTTCCCCCCCAAGGAAAGGAGTGTGCGTGATGACGCAAGCGTGGAAAAAGATCGGATTGATCGGATTGGTGGTTGCCTTGGGCCTTTCCCCGTTTGCCTTGCAGGCGAACGCCGGTGAGGCAAAGGTTGTCCATGAGCCGGCTGAAGTTGGGGCCGTCGACGCCGCGACCGCTGAAGACATCATCAACAGGGTCAAGCAGCAAGACACCATCAAGGAGCAGCGCGACAGGTTCCTGTCGGAGCATTTCACCAAGTCGGGCATTGCGCTCTTCGACGAGCTCAACTACGATGCGGCGAAGCTTGATTTCGAGAAGGCCCTCGAGTACAATCCCAACAACCTGGAGGCGAAGGAGCACCTGAGAAAGACGGAAACGATCCTCGGCCTGCGCGATGCGCGCTACCACAAAATCCTGGACAAGGTCAGGGATCAGAAGATCGTAGAGCGCCAGTTGGCGCACCACGAGATGAAGATAGCTTATGAAAAGGCCAAGGACCTGGCGAAGGAAGGCGATTACGAGGAAGCGATCGAGCGGTTCGAGAGGGTGCGCGAACTGGTGAAGTGGATCTCGCCCTACTTCAACGAGGACGACCTCGAGCCATACAGATCACAAGTCGAAGAACAGATCAAGAGCGCAGAATCCCAGCAGGAAGCCAAGGAAGAGCAGGACAGACAACGCGCTCGGCTTCAGGCGGATGAAGTGGCCCGGATCGGGTCGCAGCACTTGCGCGAACGCCGGGAGAAGCGGATCGACAAGCTCTTGGCCAAGGGCCGGGATCTTCTGGCCGAAACGCGCTACGACGAGGCGCAGTCTCTGGCGGAGAGTATTCTCGATCTCGATCCGACCAACGCGCAAGCCAAGGCCCTGCGCAACATCGCTTTCAAAGCCAGCATGGCAGCCGACATCAAGTGGACACTCCAAACCGACGGTGAGGAGAGGCAACTCTCGTGGGCGGCGGTCAAGAAAAGCCAGATCCCCCACAGCATAGTACTGATCTACCCCGACAACTGGGCGGAGATCATGAAACGCGAACACGAGGCGATCGGGGCTGACGAAGACGTTGAGCCGGCGTGGGTCGAGGGTCTCAAGGCCACGCTGGAGCGTAAGATATCTTTCGACTTCGTCGAGACACCTCTCCGCGACGTCGTGAGTTTCCTGCAGCAGATAACCAACGCTACGATCATCCTGGATGAAAACGTCGTCGACCAGCTTGCAAATCCCGAAATCACACTCAAGGTTGCGGATATGAAGCTCAACATCGCGCTCGACTGGATCGTCGAAGCGGTCGACCTCGAGTACGCGCTCAGGGATGAGGCCATCTTCATCAGCAACGAGCAGGCCGTCGGCGGCGACGCCAAGCTCAAGCTGTATGATGTTACCGACGTCACCCTCGAGATCAAGGACTTCCCCGGCAACCTCCAGATGCTGCGCGACCGCGTGGGCACGTCCGTAGGCGGCTCAGGCGGCGTGAGCTCCGACGTCGGAGGCGACTGGGAAGACTGGGGTGACGAAGGCGACACGGGCGAAAGCACCTTCACGCCCGAAAGGCTCATCCAGTTCATCAAAAGCACTATCGCTCCCGACACATGGGACGAAGTGAACTAACAGTCACCCGGACTACCGGGCGCGAGATGTACTGGGACATCGCGACGGCAGCTCGCGCTCGAAAGTGGCGGCGGCGGTCGCCACGGGGTTTGCGGTGTGCGCACGGGCCGTGAGCGCCAACGGGTTTGTGCATCAGGCAGTGAACGTCTTCACGGAGGGCTAGACGAGCAAACAGATCCTGGACGATGACGGGAAAGCAACAGGTTGCCTTTTCCCCGGAGGAAAGGAGTGTTTGCAATGACACGAGAATGGAGAAAGATTAGAAAGATCGGTCTGCCGGCAGCTCTGGCTCTTGCCTTGTTCGCCTTCCCGGTTGAAGCCAAACAGATCAAGCCGGGCGGCGCTGCGGAAGGGAAAACCGCCCCCGAACAGCAGGAGCGCGGCAAAACGCTCGGGGTCGTAGACCCGGCCGATGCCGAACTCGCTGAACGCCTCCTCGAAAGATTCAAGATAGAAAACACCATTAAGGAACAGCGCAACAAGTTCCTTGCCGAACACCACACCAGGGCCGGTATTGCGCTTTTTAACAAGCTCGACTACGATTCGGCAAAGGTAGAGCTCGAAAACGCGCTCAAGTACGATCCCAGCAACATGGAAGCAAGGGAGCATCTGCGCAAGGCCAGGGCCATCTTGGGCCTGCGCGATGCGCGCCACGCTGGGATACTCGATAAAGTCGAACGGTTCAGGCTTATCGAGCGCGAGCTTGCACGCCACGAAATGAAAATGGCTCTCGAAAGGGCCAAAGAATTAATGAAAGACGGCAACTACGATCAGGCCGTCGAACGGTTCGAAAGTGTGCGCGAACTGGTAAGATGGATCGCCCCCTATTTCGATGACGACCTCGAGCCGTACAAGTCGCAAGCCGAGCAACACATCAGGACCGCCGAGCGCCTGCGCAAAGCTCGCGAAGAAGACAACAGAGCAGCCGCCCGCGGCCAGGCGGCCGAAGCCGCCCGGATGCGCTCGAAGCAGCAGCACGAGCGCCACCTTGCACGAATGGGCATGCTTGTGACAAAAGGCCGCGATCTCTTGGCCGAGGCGCGCTATGCCGAAGCACAGTCCTTGGCCGAGAGAATCCTCGAGCTCGACCCGATGAGCCGGCAGGCGCAGGCCATGCGCGACCTTGCTTTCAGAGAGGGGCTGGCCGCCGATACAAGAATGGCCAAAAAGGCCGAAGAAGAGCAGGCGCTCCTTTCGTGGGCGTCGGTCAAGAAAAGCCAGATCCCTTATAACACCATGGTGCGCTACCCCGACCATTGGGCGCGGATCTGCAAGCGGGCCATCATGCCGATCGGAGCCGAAGAAGATGCTGAGGAGCCGCCTTGGCGCACGAAACTCAAAGCCACGTTGGAGAGGGAGGTGTCGTTCGACTTCGTCGAAACGCCCCTGCGCGACGTACTCGGCTTTCTGCAGCAGATAACCAATGCCAACATCATCCTCGACGAGAAGGCAATCGACCTGGTGGGCGATCCCCAACTGACCCTGAAGGTCACGGATATGAAGCTGGCCCGGGCCCTCGACTGGATCGCCGGCATGGCGGATCTGAAATACGCCCTCAAGGACGAGGCCATCTTCATCAGCGACGAGCAGGGGGTAAGCGGAGGATCCTCTCTGAGGCTGTACGACGTCACCGACCTGCTCCTCCAGGTCAAGGACTTTCCCGGGGACCTGAGGCTGCTGCGCGACCGCTCAGGCAACGCGCCGGGCGGCATCGGTACCGACCCCATGGGGGACGGCGCATGGCCGGACGGCTTTGGGGAAGATCGAGACGACAGAACCTTTACCCCTGACGATCTGGTAGAGCTCGTAAGGAACGCCATAGCTCCCGACAGCACGGTCGAGATGATCAACGGGCGAGTGATGCTGGTCAAATGAATGACTCGCGAGATTAGGGAACATCGCGACGGATCCGCCCGCTCCTTCCCCCACGTATCGGGAAGGAGCGGCGTCTTGTACGCCATCTCGCCCGGAATCGCATTGGCTTTGGAAGATTCAACAAGGGGCCGAAAGTGACAACGCACGGCATTACAAGCCGCTTGATAAAGCTGATCCAACTCGCGGGGTGCCTCGCGGCCTTCTCCGGCTCAGCGTGGGCGCTCGATGTGGTGGTGCTCAAATCCGGCGGAGAGATCCGGGGCGAGATCATAAGCAAGGCAGACGGCAAGCTGCTCGTGGACCTGCTCCCGGGGGAGATCAGCCTGCCCGCGGAAAACGTAAAAGAAATAAGACAACAGGAAAACCCCGAATGGTACGTCGACCGCATTCGGGGGCGCGATCCGATCACGGCCGTGGAGATCCTCGATAGCTGCCTGCGGGCGGGCTGCCCGTCGAAATCGATTCACGATAAATACGTTGAGTTGTGCGCGAGCGCTGCCGAGAATCTCATGGCACAGGGCCTGCCCGCCCGCGCGGCGGAGATTTGCAGGCGGGCACTGGCCCTTCGACCCGACAACGCCAACGTGGTGAAGTTGCTGAGGAAGGTCGAAGCCGCCGAACGCCGTACCGCCGCCGAGATGCGAGCCCTTCAGGCGGAAGTGGAAAAGCGACCCGACAACGATTATGCGCGGTTCATGCTCGCAGAGGCCTATCGCAGGCTCGGGCGCCCCCAAGACGCGTTCGCCGAGTACCGCAAGATCACCGACGGCAAGGTCCGTTTCGAGGGCGGAGTGGAAAGACTCGAAGACCTGCGGGCGTTCATCGGGGCCAACCTCCAGGTAGAAGACGCCGCCGTCGAAGACCCCGGAATTGAGCCGCCGCCCGGCAAGATGCTCAAGGCCAAACTCCCGGGATTCGACGTCTATTTCCATGACCCTGACCTCGGCCGCGAACTGACCGGTAAACTGCCGGCCATCTCAAAGCGGGTGGCCGCGGACCTCGGCTGCGAAGCCGCCTCACGCTGCACCATTCGGGTGCTGCGCAACAAGAAAGAGTTCGTGGCCGTAACCGGCAACAGGTTCGGCGACGGTTACACCTCCGGCGAATGCGTGTGGACCTACCACGGGGCATCTGGTATACTGGATAATGTGATACCGCACGAGCTCGCACACGTGATGCTCAATCGTGATTTTGGCGGCATACCGCGGTGGCTCGACGAGGGCCTCGCGGTGCGGCAGGAAGCCGCAGCCGGAGCCTACTGGCAAACGTTGCGAGACGGCAAACGGGCGAGCATCGGCGAACTGCTGAGCGGCGACTTCAAGCCGGCCACCAAAGAAGACAACGACCGCTTCTACGCGTCGGCCTATAGCCTGGTCGACATGTTGATTCAGGATGGCGGCGCGAAGAAACTCCGCCGGCTGATCGCGGCCCTCAAAGACGTCTCCGCCGAACAGGCCTTTCGCCGGGTGTACGGAATCGGGTCCTTGCGGGAACTTGAAGATAAATGGGCAACGTACCTGCAAGAATAAACGACAAAACCGCCGGGAAGAAAGCCGGCCCCGGCACACGCATCGGGCTGGCCTTGCTCCGGAAGGCACCCATGCTCTTTGCCTCCGGCGTGGCCCACCTTGCCCTTCTCCTCATTCTTTCGCAGTTTGGGCTGCTTACGACACCCCCGCCGGAGCCTGCAAATGACAACATAATCGTGGACCTGCGCGAGATCAACACGCGAAACGTCCTCGGGGAGCTGCTCGCCGCAATCAGGGAACACAAACAGCCCGTTGCCGAAAGCCAACCCGCCGAGCAAGAGACATCGACCCAGCCGGCCGAGGAAACCGACACCCCGGCGGCAGAAGCTGATCCCCTTGACATCGACCTGCCGGTTCTCGTGTCGCAGAAACCGAAGATAGCCCTGGGCGAGGGTCACGGGCGGCCGTCGGTGGCCAATCGCACCGCCGGCGGCAAGCGCAGCGCAGTTAAAACCTACGGCGGAACACCGCAATCCGAAAACGCCGTTAAAGCCGCGCTGCGATGGTTGGTGCGCCACCAGGACCGCGACGGCAAATGGAGCTGCCGCAATTTCGCGCGGAATTGTCGGAGCAGACCGCGTTGCAGCGGAGCCGGTAGCAAGACCGGCATCGACAGCGGCCTGACGGGCCTGGTACTCCTTGCTTTCCTCAGCGGCGGGCACCACCCCGCAGACGGCACCGATTTCGGCAACGCCGCAGGCCGCGGCATCGGATATCTGCTTCGCGCTCAGAACGATTCGGGACGGATCGGGCCGGCCTCCAGCCACGAAATGTATAATCACTCCATCGCAACTCTTGCCATTGCCGAGGCCTGCATCCTCAGCGGAGACAAGTCGCTGCGCGACCCCCTCAAGCGAGCCGTCGATTACATCATCGAAGCTCAGCAGGCCGAGGGCGGATGGGATTACACCCCGGCCCGAACCGGCCGCAACGATTCATCGATAACAGGCTTTGTGGTCATGGCTCTCAAGAGCGCCTCTGCCGCCCGGATCGACGTGCCGTGGATGGTCACCTACGGAATGATCGAGCACTTCGACCGCATGACCAAGCAGTCGGCCGAGGTGATCTACGCCAACCGTGGGGTGGGCGCGGGGCGTGCAGGCCCGGGGATGGTGGCCGTGGGCGCCCTCTCGCGGCAGTTTCTGGGTTGGCCGCTCGACTCGCAAAAGCTCGCGAAGCAGTATGCGATTATGCGGCGCAATCCGCCCCGCTGGGAGCTGCTGACCGAAGACGCTTATCATAATATGTATTACTGGTATTACGGCACGCTTGCAATGTTTCAGGCGGGCGGCGAGAACTGGGCATTCTGGAACGCCAACCTGCGCGACATGCTCATCAGACACCAGAGGAAAAAAGGGTGCGCCCGCGGAAGCTGGGACCCTGCCGACAAGTGGCTGGGCAAGGCTGCCGGGCGTGTTTACGCGACGGCCATAAACGCCATGAACCTCCAGGTCTATTACCGTTATCTGCCGGTGTATGAGGCCCCCAGCCTCAATTCGGTGGAGGCGCTCGTGCGGGCGAGCTCGGCCCGCGGCGAGATGCGAATGCGCGCCCTGCGAATCCTGGGCGAATTCCGCAGCCGGCAATCGCGCGAAACACTGGTGAGATCCCTTGGCGACGAGGATCCGTTCATCCGGCTCAATGCGGCCGTGTCGCTGATCGAGCACGGCAACACCAAGAGGTCGCTGCGGGTCCTGTTCCATCTGTCGCGCGATGAGAATGGCTTTGTACGAGCCCGGGCGGTGGAAGAAATGGTGAAACTGCACACGCCCGCGCTCATACCGGTCCTCATAGAGCGCCTCAACGACGAGCAAGACTTCGTTGCCGCGAGGGCCGCAGAAAAGCTTCGCAGGTTATGCCGGAAGAACTTCAATTTCGACTCGTCGGCCGGCGAGGAGGAGAAAGATATGGCCGTTGCCGGCTGGCGCGAGTGGTACACCAAGTACAAGGCGGGTGAGGTGCAGATCGATAAGTCGCAGATCCTCGGCAGCGTCATAAACGTGAAGCCGACACTGGTGATGCTGGACGTCGGCCGAGGAGACTCGGTATCAGCCGGCGACGATTTTGACGTCATCCGGGGCGGAAAAGTAATCGCCCGCGTGAAGATCTTTCGCGTTCTCAAGCAGTTTTCCGCGGCCAGGATCATGCCGGGAGATACAGGGGGCGTCGTGCGCGAGGGAGATATCGTCAAAAAGACAAAGCCGAAGACGTGATCAGGTTAGGTCGGGAGGGGTCCGTTTTCGGTTAGTGCCGCTAGTCTCCTGCCGGCGCCGGTCAGTCGTCGCGCACCGAACTAATGCCCACGCTTTTCAGGCGGTCCGCCAGAGCATCGAGGGAATCGTATTCGGCAGAGCGTTCCTCGATTTGCTTCAGGAACATAAGCTGGACCCCGCTCTCGCAGGCGCCCTCCCCTGTGTGTCTGGTCCAGACGACCTTCCCGATCGCCGGCAGGGACGTCTCGGGAAGCTGTATCTCCATCACCAGCGCTTGCCCTACCTTGAGCTCGATATCTGATCTGAGACACGTGCCGCTGCCGCTTATGTTGACTATCCTGCCGTGGTGAGGCAAATCGTTCAGGTCGATAAGAACGTAGCGCATCGGGCAGGCTCTGTCGAACCGTGGGTATCGCCGCTCAGCAGCATGCCCCGGGTCGCCAGAATGTATCACTGGTTTTCGTTTACGGGCCATAGTCTGCCCAAGCCTCTTCCAGTCTGTTGGCATCTGCTTTGCGAAACGGCCCCCGCATGCCGGGCCTGGGCTGCGGTCATCGATGAAAAACCGACGAGACCGTCGGCAGTACACTTCTTACGGACCTCGGCGAGACAGTGCGGCACCAGCCGCTCGCTATTCGGTCCGAGTGATGCCAACGGGCGCCGTCGAAGTTTCTTCGCCACGATAGCCAAGCCACCAGAATTCGACGCCACTTTCATAAGTACCATCGTCGTTCTGTTTCGACCAGACGGCTTTTCCTATGGCCACAATGGGGGTTCTGGTCCCGGGCACGGTGATTTCCACCGCAAGAACGGAGTCGGTCGGGATCATCGACTCCGACTTGAAGCACGCGCCGCCGCCGCTGATGTTTACGGTCGTGCCCGCGTGCTGCATTTCTTCCTGCTGGACGTCAAGCACCTTGTAACGCACTTGGCAGTCTTTGGGGAACCGAGGGTATTTTCGAGCTGCTTTCATTGCTTATTACTCCGCAAGCTCGGTACTTGCCCGTTCATTGCTGTATTGACATTATAAGTCCATTCTCGGCAGGTTCGGAAGCCAAGGAAGAAAAAAAGCCGTGCAAGGCTCAGGGCAAGGAACGGAATGCAGGAGGGCCGAGAGGCAATGTTCAATGACCAATGTCCAATGACCAATGACGAGAATAGAAGTCCGAGGTCAACGCAGTCGTCGGTCGTTCCCGCCGCCGCCCCTCCTCCGCCACGGCTACGGCGGGCAGGTGGCTTTGGCGGGCAAGCAGTCGGTCAGTCGCACAGTCACCGAGTCGGAAGTCCGAGTCTTTATTCATCCTTCCGCCTCCGCCAAGGCTACGGCGGACAAGTCCGCCTTCATCCTGGGTGCGACACAGTATTATGGTTTCCTTGAATCTACGACCACGGGGGTATTGTGCTTGCAGTGGCCGAAATGGCCGTGTTTGGCCTTTTCTTAGCCCAAAGGGCGATAGTCTGTAGCCACGGGCGTAAGCCCGTGGAAAAGATCGGTCCCATAACCCCAGAGCCCCCGCAGGGGGCGGCAGATGAAGAGAAGGATGAAGGCGCAAGGCTGAAGGATGAATGAAGACTCCGGACTTCGAACGTTGGACTGATGACTGAACGACTGAGCGACTGTGCGACTGAGCGGAGGTGTCGCACACCAACCAAGAACCATATTTCGTTGTCGCACCCCTTCACCCTTCATCCTTCACTTTACACTTGATACCCAACACAAGAACGATATAATTCTTGTGAGAGCTTACCTGTTTGCCGGAGTGAAGGAATGACTATGAAGGCAGCCGTATACCTTGGACCTGAAAACGTAGAGATACAAGATGTGCCGAAGCCCGAGTGCGGGCCCGACGAGGTGCTGGTTAAGGTTGAGGCTTGCGCCATCTGCGGTACCGACGTGCGGATATTCTACAAGGGCCAGAAGAACGTGGTGCCGCCAACCGTTACGGGCCACGAGATAGCAGGCGTTATCGATCAGGCCGGCGGCAACGTCGATGGCTGCCGCGAAGGTCAGAAGGCTATTCTGGTGACGCCCGTAGGCTGCGGAAAGTGCAAGTTTTGCCGGGCGTCGCTACACAACCTGTGCGTCGATTTCAAAGCCATCGGCTACGATTTCCCCGGAGGGTTCGCCGAGTACGTATTGGTCAATGAAAAGGCCGTCCGCCAAGGCAACGTGATCGTTGCCCCCGATTCGCTCGATTTCGACGAAGGCTCACTCGTGGAGCCCCTGAGTTGCTGCATCAACGGCGCCGAGTACCTCAATATCACGCTGGGCGACACGGTTGTGATCATCGGCGCGGGGCCCATCGGCTGCATGCACGCCGAACTGGCCAAGAGCTACGGCGCGACGAAAGTCATCATGATCGATACCGTTGACGAGCGCGTGGACCTCGCCAGAAAAGCGACCGGCGCCGATGTTTTCGTCAACGCAGCGCAAACCGATGCCGTAGAAGCCGTAATGGCGGAAACCGGCGGCACGGGAGCAGACGTTATCATCGCTGCGTGCTCGGCCCCCATCGCCCAGCAGCAGGCTCTGCAGATGGCGGCCAAGCGCGGTAGAATCAGCTTCTTCGCCGGCCTGCCCAAGGATCGGCCGACCATCGAGTTCGACAGCAATCTGCTGCACTACAGGGAGCTGTCGGTTTTCGGCGCGTTTGCGTCGCACGCGACCGACTACGTCCGCGCCCTGGCGCTGGTCGCGAGCCGTAAGGTCGACGCCCGCAAATTGATCACTAAGCGAATTCCCCTCGACGATATCGTTGAGGGCTTCGAAACGAGCCGCAGCGGACACGGGCTCAAGGTCGTGGTGAAGCCGTGAGAGACGCCGGCGGCCGGCGGTTCTGCGGATTGACCTGGTGCACCACGGCTCTCAATACAGGCATACGTTACGGAGGGTATCATTTCCATGAGCAGTCCGATGATCCACATTCGCGCCCTGGGCAAGCACGTGGCGCTCATTGTTGTCGCGCTCTTGCTGGTCTACGTGGGCAGATCGTTCAGTTGCACGCAAGTCGACGCCGATTTCACGGCGATGCGACCCGAGATCGATAATAGCGAGACGCTTCTGATCGATCGGCGCGCACCTCGCGCGGGCAAGCTTCGCCGGGGCGACAATATCTGCTTCACCTTCGCCTCCGGTTCCAAGGAGCTGACATGGGCGGGCTGCGTCGCTGCCGTTCAGGGTCAGACATTCGAAGTGAAGGGCCGCGCCCTTACAGTAAGCGGCAAGCGCTACGGCGCCCGGCGCGTGCCGTCGATCGGAAAGTTCGACACCCCACCGATCCTCGTGCCCAGAGGCTACGTTCTGGTAACGTTCAACAAGCCTCCCAAGCTGGTCAAACGAATCGATCAGCATCTTGTTCGGATCACGGCAATCAAGGGCCGAATTATCAGATAAGGAGGGCGCACCGGCATGATTACGTTCATCAAGGAAGTGTTGAAAACGACGCGATTCCTGGTAGCCCTGGCGCTCGTTACGGCGTCGCTATGGGTGCTGGTTGCGGTAATGATCTTCTCGGTGGTATGGGCATATCGGTCGAAAGCGCATTACAACGAGGCCCGCAGCCATTACCACCGGGGTAAGACATCCGAAGCCACCGACAAGCTGAACGCCGCGCTGAAGTCGGATCCAGGCTTTGTTGAGGCTTACTGCCTCGCCGGCAAGATGGCCCTTGAGGCAAAGGACTACAAGAACGCAGCCACGTACTTCGGGAACGCGGCGAAATTCGGCGGCCCCGACGCCGAAGTGCAAAACGCACTGGCGGTAACAAGGATCATGAGCGGCTTTTTTCCCGGTGCAGCTCTTGATCGCAACGGAAAAAATGCGCTTAGCGATGCCGCTTCGCGTTGGCCGGGCCGCGGCGATACGTTTGTGAACCTCGGAAGTGTTCTTCTTTACGAGAACGATCTCGACGGCGCCCAGGGGAACTACGAGAAGGCCCAGAACACAAGGAACGTGTCGAAGCGCGGGCTGGTGCACCTTTACAACGGCCTGGGCGTGGTCCTCACGAATAAGGCCAAGAAAGCCACGGGCCGCCACAGGCGGGAGCTGGTGAGACAGGCGCAGATCGAGTTTCGCAAAGCGCAGCTCCTCGCCCCCAGCCGCACGGCCGCCGGCACCAACCAGCTTATGACCCTTCTGGCCCTTGCCGCCGACATCCCCGTTGCCGACCGCCGCCTGGGTATAGCTGTGGGGCGAGCCGAGGCCTTTTACGGCAAGAACAGGAAACACGTCACCAAACCGTTTGTCTACGCCCTTTCGCACAACGCAGGCCTTCACGCCTACGGCGAGAAACGATACGAAGATGCCGCAAGGGCGTTTGAGCGCGCGCTCAAGGTCGCTCCGCTTTCAGCGGCCGACGCTTTCAACAGCGTTGCAGCTACCGTTGCGGCGGCCCGGGAGGATTCCTCCGATGAGGCCGTCGCCGCAGCACGAGGCGCCGTAAAGGGCTTCATCAGCGCCCCATCGCCGTCCCTCGCCGAATCGTTCGCGTTGCTGACGGAGCTCGGCAACGTGGAATACGCACGGAAAAACCTTCCCGCTGCAAGGGAGTGTTTCGAGCAAGCCCAGAAGCTCATCAATGATACGACGCCGCAAACACACGCCGCAACCGTGTATCGGGCGCTGGCCATACTCGGTTATGAGGACGGCAACATTTCCCAGACGCTGGCCATGATCGAACGGGCCGCCGAGGCCGATGCATTGATGACGGATTTCGAGCCAATCACCGAGCGGCTCAAAACCCCGCCGAAGCTCTCGCCCCCAGTCGTTCTCCGCAGGGAAGACCTTCCGGAGAACATGCAGCCCGTGAGGGTGGCACAGGTCTACAACCGGTCGACTTCGGTCCCCCTCAAGAAAAAGAACATCAAGGTCAAGATCGGAGACGTTGAGACGATCTTTGGTTTCACCAAGCATTCGCAGATGATCGCCCTGCCGAAGCGGCCGCTCGGCGAGGGGAAGCATGTGGTGCTGATCGAAGCGACCGATCCCCTCGGCAACACAAGCAGTGTAACAACCATGATCATCATCGACCACACACCTCCGTCGGCGAGCGTCAGACCGCCACCGGGCAGGAGACTCACGCCGGGCCCTCGCGTGCTTGCTGTCACGCTCAAAGACGAGGTATCCGGCGTCAGCCACGTTCACACCACCTTGTCCGTGACGCATAAGCCCGCCGGGGGTGACGTCGAGAACCTTTCCGTGCTGATAAGAGAAGGAAAATTCACGAAAACGGCCGGTCTCGACAGGACCGGTGTCATGATAGACAACGATAGATTCAGCTTTCAAATCAAAGGCGGGCTGGTTCCCGGCCGGTACACTTTCAACCTTACAGCCGCCGACAAGAAGGGCAACAAGATGAAGCCATTCCGGTGGACTTACACAGTGGCGGAGGGCACCAAGCGATGAAATGCACCAGATGCGGATTCGACGATCCCGCCGCCGAAGAATACTGTGCCAATTGCGGAGCGAAGATCGATCTTTCATCGCGCGAGCACGTGGCGGCGCTCATCGAACAAAAGAGAGCGGAGCGCGAGCAGGCCGTTTTCAAGACGCTCAGCAGATGGCTTGCCGGCGCCGTGGTGCTGTTGATCTTGCTCTACGCGCTCAAGTCGGCGTTCACCCTGATCCCTCACGAGCCCATCGAGGCGCACTTCCCGCCGCCGCGGGCCGACATCACGCATTCTCACAAGCTTTCCATCACGCCCGCCAGGCTGCGCATGCCCGACAGGAAGCCATACGGCTACGGCACTTCCAACAAGGATGAACAAACCGTAATAAAAAAACTGCTGGCCGAAGCGTTGAAGGACGCACCAAGGTACCGCCTGGGGGGGGCCGGCGGCAAAGTCATCCGGGGCTTCGTTCTCAAGCGCTTTGGCGATGCCGTCACGATCTTCACGAAAGATGGCGAGCGTATCGTAGCGGCGTCCTCGCTGACAGCGCTCGACTGACTTCTCTTCAGTCGCTCAGTCCGAAGTCCAAGACGGATTCACCGCAGGCTCTGCCTACCGGTAGGCGTACGTGTTTAGCGTGTGAAGCGGACATTGTATGGAGTTCGCAGGAATCCCCAAAGGGGATGAGACATTGTTAGCCCAAGGCGTGAGCCTTGGGGACACGGAGTAAGAGAAAACATGCGCGCCCTGTAGGGGCGCAACTCAAGAGACATAACCGACGCGAAGCCCCACGGGTTGCGCCCCTACAGGGCGCGCTGCTGTGGCGGACCACGATACCCAAGGCTCACGCCTTGGGCTAACAATG
>Ga0114922_10002362_pt1 | contig 17681 bp, 13 predicted proteins | sample AartaG_FD_100975 | JGI IMG/M metagenome (GOLD analysis project Ga0114922, IMG submission 100975) | Deep subsurface microbial communities from Aarhus Bay to uncover new lineages of life (NeLLi) - Aarhus_00045 metaG | ecosystem: Environmental > Aquatic > Marine > Oceanic > Sediment | place...
CCCCGTCGCTGTATGTGTGGCTGGCAATAAGCACAGGAGCGGCCAGAAGGACCCGCGACTCAAGCCGCTCAAGGCTCAGCGATCTATAGCGCGGTAACTGCCCGCCCGTGCCAGCTGTGCGCATGCTCTGCCGCCATCGACCCAAGAACGACCTGATGGAAAACCGCATCGTCCCCTCCTCCCGAAAGAGCAATACAAGCCAACGCCAGCTTGACGCCTAGAGCGTGTCACTCCAAGTTCACTTTCGAGTATCTCGGACGCGCCCCACGGCGCGAGAAGTGTAACAAGGGGCGCCCATCGTGTCAACGCAAAACTTGGCTGAGTCATCCCCAGTTTTCCTCGGTGATTGCAGCGAGGGCGGTGGCCAGCAGACTGCCTGGCATCACAGGCCGGCCCGGACGGGCACCAGTGTAGGGGTGCGGAACGGACGACGCAACCGCGGACGACGCGCTCGTCCTCGCCGGGCACTGGGGGCGAAGCGGCACGGCTTCCGTTTGACATGGCGCCCGGCACTATGCTACTCTCCCCGGCTTTGCCCGCGAGGCGGACGAGGCGCGTTGCTGTCTTCTCCTTCGTCCTGGTAGGGGGATGGATTTTGCGTAAGTGCGCACGGCCTCGACGTCGAGCCGGGTGGATAGTGTGCCTCATGTTGCTGGTCGCAGCGCTGATGGTGGCGCCGCTCACCGCCTTCGCCGAGGACGAGGCGGAAGCGGGAGACGGGCCGCCTCTGCCCCTTCACACGATCGAGGGCGTGGGCGGCATTGTCCTGACCCCCATGGCCTACCTCGTCAATCCCGGCCCGCCGGGGACGGTGATCGGCAAGCCCGCGGTGGCGGCCCATTGGGCGCTGCTGGGGGGCAAGGACTTGGAGGCCATCACTTTCACGTGGACGCTGTGGAGGCGCCTGGAGCTGGGCTATGCGTTCAACCGCCTCGGCCTGGACGACTTCGGCGACGATGTGCGCGCTGCAACGGGGCTGGACATCCGCACCAACGACATCCTCCTGCATCACTTCAACGCCCGGTTGAATGTGATCGAGGAGAACGCCGGGGACATGGGCTGGGTGCCGGCCGTCACGCTCGGCGCGCACTACAAGTACAACAACGACGTGCATGAGATAAACCGCCGCCTGATGGACACCCTGAACGCCCTCGGCTACGACGACAACGACGGCGTCGACTTCACGCTGACGGCCACCAAGGCGCTCGCGTTCCTTCCGCGGCCGGTCTTCTTCTCGGCGGGCGCCAGGTGCAGCCGGGCGGCTCACCTGGGCTTCCTGGGATTCACCAATGATTACTTCGTGACCCTCGAAGGCAGCGCCTTGATGCTCGTGACCGACCGGCTGGCGGTGGGCGCCGAGTATCGGCAGAAGCCGGACGACCTGGTCGCCGTGCCCGGCCTGCTGGCGAACGAGGATAGCTGGTGGGACGTGCACGCGGCCTACATCCTGAGCAACAACGCGGTCGTCTACGCGACGGTGGGCGGGCTCGGCAAACTGCTGAACCACAGCGACGAGACGCTCTACGGCCTGGTCTTCAAGTACGAATTCTGACGCGCGGAAGCGCACTCGCCAGGAAACTGCCTGCCTTCACAGGCCGGCCGCGCCAACCGTGCCAGGCCGTGACATGATCCGTGGTCCGACCGACTGAGTGCTGCCCGCTGATTCACTCTTCGTCCTCGTCCGCTCGCCGCTCTTCTAGCAGCTTCTTCAGTTCCTCCAGCACCTTTTGCAGCGCCTGTTTCTCCGTAAGCTCCGGGGACTCCTTCCTCACGCGCTTCAGTTCTTCCAGCAAGGGCTTCGCCTTGTCCGCGCCAAGCGTGACGGTGTGCATCGTACCGTCATCCCCTCGCCACATCACCATGATCGCAGGAAGCTTCTCGTCGATCACTCCTCCCCCTTTCTCGCACGCTCACGACGCAGGCCCTGCTGGCCCGGTACCGCCAGTTGGCCAGAAAGGCGGCAGGTAGGCTCGCGGGTCACGGAAACCGTAATTGAGCTTCGGAACTTCCACGCGGGTTACCTCCCGCTCTGGTGACCGGTCACCCCGCTGCTCATAGTGCGCTGTGACATTGATCATTGCATCGGCATCCCGAGTTCCCAGCACGCCGGGCAGACGTTGTCCATGCGCCTCCCCTTGAGCGGCGCTCACCTCGAAGTACAACTGCAGATACCATCCTTCTTCTACATCGCACGTTTTGATCCCGGCCAACTCCTGCACCTTGTGGATGTGTCTCTCCATGGGCCACACTTCTCTGATCTCCAACCCGGCCCGGTACCCGGGCACTACCTCGCGGACCGCGTCCTCTATGGTCCGATAGACCGCCGGCTCTTGAGTTGGAACCAAGCTGTCCTCGTGCACATACTTCTCGAAGGAAAACCCGGCAGGAGCACCAACGGCCAGCTTGGCAGCTGCCGACGACCCCAAGGCCTTGGCCATGCTATCCTTGAGTTCCCTGAACGTCCTAAGTATCACTATGCCAGCGCTGCGGGCCTCCGGCCGCACGTCTCCTTCCTTCTCCAGATAGAAACGGCCGTCATCAGTGACATAAACGCCGTTCGCGTCGTGTGCTTTGACATTGCGAAGGAAGGTGAGCCAGATGAACGCGTCCCGTGCCAGCTTGCCATCGCTGCAGGGAGGTTCATGCTCCACAGCGCGCCTCATGGCTTCTCGCGCGAGTTCCAGGTCTAACTCAACGAGCTCGCCCATATTCAGCAGGCACCGCTCCCATTGCTCCCAGTGCGCCTGATAGATCGCAACCGCGTCACCAAGCAAAGGCAATTGCGTCTTCTTCCGCACCTGCTTCAATTGCCACCCGTACTGGTGCTTTGCTTCCATACGGACCACATCCGGAACAATCAAGACGCACTCCTTGCGACTGCCGAATAGCTGCTGAATCTCATCAAGTAGACTCAACTCAAAATGGTGACGCTCATAGATACCTGTATCAAGGCATACGCGTAGAGGCCGGTCACTCTTGACAACAGCATCTAGCTCGTGCTCCGGCGTCAATTGGTCTTTCTCAGAACTCAAAGTGCTCTCCTCTCAACCAACGTCTGTGCCTCGGGCTCGGCTCTGCGCTGGCTCCTCCCGGCGTCGCGCCGTCAGCGCCTTCTGCGCTCGGCCCGTCCCTCTGAGCCTGGGTAACGAAAACACTCACGGCCTCCCTGCCCATAACCGGGACTCCGGTGTGGGCCACCCTTTTGTGATGCCTTCTAATGTGATTGCCCAGTCTTCGTCCCGCGTGATCCCATACTTGCGCCGCACTTCTTGCAGGTATCTCTCCCTAAGCTCGTTCTGCTTTCCCAGAGCTCGCATCAAGTCATTGGGGAACATGCGGTGAGCGTCCCAATCTGCCTTGTCCTCGGCGTCGAAGAACTCGAAGAAGATTTGCCTCCTTTTCTCCAGGGAGAGCCTCGGCACCGAAGCGGGCTTCTTCAGGCCCTCCCTTATCATTTCGGTCACGCTGAAATCCTTCAGCGCGGTTCCTACAAAGTGCGCTCCGGCGTACGCCCGCCCCGACGTGTCCATACCAAGAAGGTAACACCATACGCTGAACTCGTCGTGGGATGTACCGTGCTCTCGCCAGACTGCTAGCGCAATTTGCCTCACAGTCTCATCGGGCGGCGGGTCGGTTGTCTCGATCAAAACGTGATACATCATTCGAGAACAGCCCGCGTAGCTTATGTCTTGCTTCCTCACAACTCTATATGATGGGAGCTCTGCACCCCTCCGGGCTTGCGTGCCTTGCACGCCCGGCTCCAGGCGTTCCCCGCCCGGCTTGGAGGCCTCGCCCGGTGCCCGCGTCAGTCCGCCCCGCCCTTCGCTGGCCTCCGCTGCGTCCTTCTCGGCCTGTGCAAGCTGCTGCGCCAAGAGCCCCTTCTCGCGGTTCAGTTGCTCCAGCCTAGCGCTTAACTCCTGATTCTCTTGGTCTGCCTGCGCCAGCTTCTCCCCGTACGGCGCCGCCAGACGTCGCTCGAGGCGATCCCTTGATACTCTCTGAAGCACGCAGCCACCGAAGAAACCCAGCAACAGCGAGGAGGGCACACAAAGCCAAAAGAGCAGTTTCCACGCCTGTCCTGCGCGTTCGTCGCTGACAGAATCCGAAAGAGCGATAACCACGGATGCGCCGCAGCTGGGGCACTTTGCGCGTTTGCCAGCCTTTTCGGCGGATGCGCTCAGCTTCCTACCGCACTCCGGGCAGCGGAGTCTTATCGTATCCATCCCGTATCCCGCATTCGTCGCTCTGATAGTGCCTGCATGCTTCTGCCCATTGTCGCCTCCCTACTGCGGCGGCTTGCACACAGAACACGGCGTGTATCCCTGCCGCTTCGCCTCTTGCAGCCATATCGGAATCCTGCTTCTGCTCAGAAACCGACAGCCATCCCGGTGATATTTGGTGCCCGTCCGCGTGATGTAGACGGTCACGTCCCGTTGCTGTGGCACCTGACGGGGCGCCGCCTGCCGGACGGTTTGTGTCGCCGCTGGCGCGCCCGCCCTGGCCGCCGGCTGCGTGAACGCCGCGTTGGCCCCTCTCAGAAGCCACGCCTTCTTGCCCACCAGCTTCTCGTCCGGCCCCGTGTACTCGCCGGCAAACCCCGCGCTTCCCGTGGGGCGAAACAGCCATCGGGCGCTGTAGTAGCTGATGACCAGGCCTTCTGGCGTGACTTCCCACTGATACTGCGGCGTCGTCTTGCCACCGACGTCGAATGTGTGATCGGGGTGGAAGGTCAGGATGCCCGTGACCTTGCCGTCCTCAAACCTACGGTAGACGCCAGGAATTGAATCGAGCGACAGCCCCTCGGCCAGCGCTTGTTCCCCGACGTCCGGCGCCCACAGTCCTTTCTCAGCTTCCCTGGCCCTGCGCTCGTAGAACCTGAACGCCTCCATGTGCTGGAAGGGAAAATGAGTGTAGGCGCGGCCGTAGCCCTGCCTGACGATCTCCAGGTTGACGAACAGGCCGTCGGGCGCCCGATACAGGTAGGCCAGGGTCCGCCCGTAATCGTCCAGCCTACCGCCTCCAGGCCCATAATCCAGATAGACGGTCTCACCTTTGAGCAGATTCGTCAGGAACTGACTCGCCTCTCGCCCGTATGCCTCGAACGGCCTCTGCGCATCCGGTGATTCCGGCGCGTCCACTCCGATGAGACGGACGGTTGTCTCCTCACCGTTGAGCATGAGGACGACCGTATCGCCGTCGACCACTCTCACGACGGGCGCGGCTATAGCGTCCGAGAAGTCCAGCTTCTGCAGGCGGGGCGTCTCCTGGGCGGACACCGCGATACACAGCAAAGCCAACAGCAACAAGGCCGCACGACTGGCGTGGCGTATCATCCCCCACCCCTTCTTATGCTATCCCCTGGTGCCCACGCCAGGATTATACTCCTTCGCGGCAGCGTGTCCAACAACCTTCTCGCCCCCACGAAGTCCCTCGCTCCAAGAGGGCCGACATGAATTCTCTATTACTCCGCCCTGCGCCGCTGCCGCCGGGAGAAGGCAAGGGTCAAGGTTTCCAGGACCCGAGATGGCTGTCCGGATTTGCCGCAAACCTCAGCCGCCTGGAAGGCGGCGCTACGATCTGCGAACACGTTGCGCGCGTTCGTAGCGCTGGCACGCCGAAGGCGCACAAGCATCCTTGCCGGCAAGTTCGTTCCTGACGGTGACACATCCGGGCCGGCGCGGACACGCGGATCGGGGGATTCGCTCTCCCTCGGGGAGAGGGTCAGGGTGAGGGTAGCGGAAACCTGAGAAGACTCTCTCGACTCATCTTGGTTGCCTAGTCGGATTTCAGCCTGCGCAACGCGCCCTTCGGCGTGAGCGGCTTGCCCGACTTGCCACGGACGTAGAGCTTCTCGGCCAGGGCCTCGGTGATGAGGATCGGACGTTCACCTGCCAGAGCCATCGCAACCGCGGCACCACCGGCTATGGTGACGGACTGCTGGTCCCCGCCACGACTGACCGCCAGAGCCCCCTCGACTCCCTGAGGCCCCTGCTCAGTAAGAACGGCCGCGACAAGCTTGATGCCTGCATCGTCCAGTATGCTGTAGAGCGCGAGAGGCGTCTGAGGCTGTCGGGCGGCGTCCCGGTGCTGCACCATCCGAAGGAGTGATGCCTGCTGCCACTCCAAGTGCATCGCCGCTGCCCGCGTTCCGGCCACCTCCAGCACTAGTTGTCCCTCCGGTTCCCCCACGCACCTGTCATCTTCGGCCGGGACCTCGCGGCGTTGCTGCAGGGCCGTGACTGCTTCCACATGAAGAAGTGGCCGCCGGCCCACGAGCTGTTCCACGGCTTTGACATCGCCTTCAGTCAGCCGGCAAGTCGCAGAGGTCTCCTGTCGGCGGGTCCGTTCCTGCATCGGCGAGACGCCCGTGGTTGCGACGATGTGCAATTGCGGGATGTGCATGACCTTGGCACACCTACGGTCCGGCTCGCCGATGATTGAACGGAAGCGGGGATCGTCCCACAACCCGGCAAGATTGCCGCAATCCCCCGCAGTTGGGACACCATGCGTGTCCACGTCTTTCCCTTGCAGCGCTTCGAGCACTTCGAACGCGGCGTCCGTCCTACCCGTCATCGCATACGCCGTCGCCAGGTCAAATGCCACCTTCCCGTCCGCTGGCCGCAACTTGTGTGCTTTCTCAAGGTACGGCATCGCCCTCTCGGGCTTCATCAGTGGCCACAGGCACACTGCGCCGAGGAGCCCGGCAGCGAATCCCTCGAGGTCTGTTCCTTCGCGGTCCGTGACCCACGACTGGAGCGTACGCATCGCGTCGGTGTTATCTTTCAGGCGAGACGGAGACCACCGGAAGCCATGCGCCGCCTCGGTCAGCGCAATCCGTGCCTCCCTGTGATCAGGATCTCTCTCGAGAGTGCTGACCACCTCGGACATGTCCTTGAAGCGGACGGTTTCTACGTTCCTGAAGTGCTCCTTCATCTGCTGCCTGGCGCGGCGCCATGCCCCTGCGGGCGTCATGGGCGCCCCATCGTTGCGCTTGAGGGCAATATGGTCTACCAGTTCCTTCGCCACAAGGACCTCCGCGTCGGCGCGCAGGGCAAGGTTGATGCCGTCCACGGCCGGGCACTCGACCTCATGACCGCCTTGCCCTCCACAGAGCTCCAGCAAGCCTAGCCTGACTATCTTCATTTCGGTGAGAGCGAATCTTGCCACCTTAAGTCCGAACACCTCAAGCGCTCTCACCGTTGCGGTATGAATGTCGGTGTCGTCCCTGCTGCCCGCGCCCGTCAGCCACGGTTGGAACGCCTGCGCAAGCACCGGCTCGATGCTGAGCCAGAACGAGCGCCCGCTGGAATCGGTAACCAACAGGACGTCTTCACTCTTACCGGTCACCCAGACCCGGACGTGCTTGATCTCGCGCAGAACGCGGTCGGTGAACTGCTTGCCGGGGCGGGACTTCTTCAGTTCGTCTTCCACCATGGCCACGAGCTCCTTTCGCAGCCGCTTTCGGGCATCGTGAAGCCGCCGCCTGATGGTGCCGGCGGGACACCCCGTGAAGCGACCTATGTCTGCGGTCGAGTAGCCGTCGATGTAGTAGAGGGTCGCCGCTTCCCGGCTGGCTTCGGGCAGCCGCCGGACAGCGGCCAATACCTCCCCCCGCGTCTCGCGGAGCTCAGCGGCCTCAGCCGCCGCCATTCCCGGCCGCTCCGGCGAAGGTAGGGACTCGTGGCGCCTCTTGCGCCGCCGGTCCCGCCGAATACGCTTGCCGGCGGTGTTGACAGCGATGCGGTAAAGCCAGCCGGCAAAGCTCCCGGGCTCGTCCAGTTGGTGCAGCGCCTCGAAGGCGGCCAGGAACGTCTCCTGGGCAACGTCCTCCGCATCGGCGAAGCTACCCGTCCTGCTGAACGCCACGCCGAACACGGCATCCTGGTAGCGCTCGACAAGGGCGCGGAAGCACTCCGTCTCGCCCTCAACAACGCGCCGCACCAATTCGGCATCTGGCTCTGCCATTCACTCGACCCTCACCACAATAGACCCCGCGCCCCGGCGGAACGTTCGCCTGCGCCGTAGGATGGTGGCGCGTGCTGCGCCGCCCCCGATTATACCGTGGCCATCGCGAACGGCGTCTGGCGCATGGGAAGGTACGGGCACGGTCCGCCGAGACGTTCGCCCCGGCCCGGATCTCATCTGGCGCCTCGATTTGCCCCGTCGCCTTGACATGACGTGAGCCACCTCACATATTGGAGGTACGCACCACTGGAGCGAGCTTCAACGTTCAGCAAGGGACAGCAGCATGGAGATACGCGAACTCGGCAACACCGGGATGCGCGTGGCAAGGGTCGGCTTCGGCGGGATGACGATCCCCCGCGTCGACGTCGACCAGGCGGTGGCCACGCTCAACAGGGCGCTTGACCTGGGGGTCAACTTCGTCGACACGGCCCGCACATACGGCAGGGGCGATAGCGAACGCAAGATAGGCATCGTGATGGAAGAGCGCCGCAGCGAGGTCTACCTGAGCTCCCGCTCGCCCGACCCGGACTACGACGGCATGTGGCGGTGCATCGACGCCAGCCTGCAGGCGCTGCGCACCGATTACATCGACCTCTACGAGGGGCACGACGTCTCGACGCAGGCCAAGCACAGGCAACTGATGGCTTCCGACGGCGGCCTGAAGGCGCTGCAGGAGGCCAAAGACGAAGGGCTGATCCGACACATCGGCTTCACCGGCCACAACTGGGAGCTCATCAAGGAGATGATCCGCAGCGACGAATTCGAGGCGGGTCTGATCACCTACAACATCGCGAACCGCACCGTCGAGGACGAAGTGCTCGACCTGGCGGAAGAGCACAGCGTCGGCCTGTTCGTCATGAAGGTCTTCGGGAACGGGCGGCTGTTCAGGCTGACGCCGCCCCAGGAGGACCGGACGCCGACCGTGGAGGAATGCCTCCGCTTTGCGCTGTCCAACCGGCGGCTGCCCCTGATACTGACGGGGGGCAAGTCGCCGGAGGAGATCGAGCAGAACGTGGCCGTCGCCGAAAGCTATCGGCCTTTGAGCGACGAGGAAGAGCGCGACCTGAGGGAGTTCGGCGAGCGGCTCGGGAGGGGCTACTGTTTCGGTTGCGAGTACTGCCTGCCCTGTCCACAGGAGATCGACATCCCGGGCATACTCCAGCTTTTCGACTTTCAGGAGCGCATAAGCTGGGAATGGCCGCAGGGCCGGAAGGCTTACGCTGAGTTCGACGCGACCGTCGAGGACTGCGCCGACTGCGGCCAGTGCGAGGAACGCTGCCCGCAGGACCTGCCGGTCAGGGAACGTCTGAGGGCCGCTCACAAGAGGCTGGGCCGGAAGGTCTGACGGCTCGAACGGGCCCGGAGGGCCGCCAGCCCTGAGAGGGCGGCACGTGCAGTGCCGGACGAGATACGCGAATGCAGGTTCGGCCGGAGGTGCTTCCTGAAGCTCTTGGCGGCTCTTGGCCTGGCCGGGCTCTCATCGGAGGTGTTCCGAATGATACCATCAGACTACCAGGAGCCGCCGGTCACCGACGAACTGCGGCGCACGGCGCTCGAGGGCCAACTGCCGCGGCGACCACTCGGCAAGACCGGCGAAGAGCTCACGATTCTGGGCTTCGGAGGCTTTCACCTGCTGGAGGTCTCAGAGCGCGAAGCTGAGGGGCTCCTCAACCTCTACCTGGACGCGGGCGGGAACTTCATCGAGAGCGCTATCGCGTACGGCGACGGCGACTCGGAGCGCAAGATAGGTCGCGTGATGGGGAGCCGGCGCAAGGAGTGCTTCCTCAGCACGAAGTCCTACAGCAGGGACCGCAAGGGAGCCGCGCAGAGCATCGAGCGAAGCCTCCGGCACCTGAACACGGACCACGTGGACAACCTGTTCATCCACTGCATCAGCACGGACGAGGAGCTGGACAGGATCATGTCCGACGACGGCGCCCTGCGGGCGGCCGAGGACGCCAGGGACGCCGGCAAGGTCCGGTTCATCTCCATGACCAGCCACTTCCCCCCGGTCCTGCTGAAGGCAGTCAAGGCCTATCCGTTCGACGCCATCATGGAGTACGTCAACTACTACGATTACTTCAACTTCCCCATGGTCTACGACGAGATCATCCCGGCGTGCGTCGAACGGGGCGTCGGCGTGATCTGCATGAAACCGCTCGCCGACGGGCTGCTTCATCGCCCGGAGTCCGCGGCAAAGGCGTTCCGATGGGTCTGGAGCACGGACGAGGTGACGTCGGCCGTCACGGGCAACAACACCGAGTATCAGTTGGCCTCGAACCTGGCGCTCGCGAAGAGCTACAAGCCGATGACCGATGAGGAGAAGCAGAAGCTCTACCTGGGCGCCCCGGAGCTGGCCGACTACGTCTGCCGCCGCTGCGGCAAATGCATGCCGAATCGGGCGGGGCTCGACATCCCGGAGATCTTCCGCCTGGAGGGCTACCTGGACCGGCAGATGATGCCCGGGCCCGTTATGACGCTCCCGGACGCCGACCTTCGCGAGGGGCTGAACGGCTGGTTCAACAACCGCGATTACGCGCGCGCCGCATACGCCGCCATGGCCGACAAGGTGACGGACGAGACCGACTGCTCCGACGTGGAGCCGCTCTGCCCGTACGGCTTGCCCATAACGGCCAAGCTCAGGTGGGCGACCCAGAAGCTGTCGGCTTGACCCGAGCGTCAGGCTTCGTCAATCAGCCGCCTCATGTACTCGGCCGCCATCCGGCTCTGCTCGTCCACCTTCTCCACGCCAGCGGGATCGTGCTTGTCGTCCAGGCAGGGATGGCAGAACTCGTAGCAGATGTAGCCGTCGTAGCCGATCTCTTTGAGGGCCTCGACGAACGCGGGATAGGCCACGTTCTCGTTGAGCTGCGCGCGTCCCTGCTCGTCCCTGTGGAACTCGCCGCCGAAGTGCGAGTGGACCTGTAGCTCGCCCGTGTCCCGCACGGCGTGCGCCACGTATTCGGGCTCGCCGGCTCGGGGCCTCAGCAGCGGGCAATCCAGGCACGCCTTCAGCGCCGGCGAGTCCACTTCGCGGATGAAGGCCAGCATGTCCGTATACCGTTCGATGATGGGCTCGTGGTTCTGAAGGGCCAGCGTGACGCCGGCCTCTTCCGCGAAACCGGCCGCCTCGCGCAGCATCTCCCGCACGAACCGCCACTTCTCCAGGTGCGTCGTATCCGGGTGGTGGGCTTGGACGTACCGGCGCGTCATGTCGTAGGTTCCGATGCCGTCCCTGAGCGTGACGCCGGGCCAGGCAGCGAAGACCCTGAGGATCCCGGCGCCCAGGGCGCGCACCAGCTCGATCTGCCCTTTGACGAAGTACAGGTCTGCCTCCCGTCGCTCCAGCACGGGCGAGCTGAAGTCGTTGTAGGACGCGCAGGCGGCCAGTTCCACGCCCTGGCGGTCTAGCGCCTGCCTGATCCGCTCGCAGCCCTTCTCGTCCACGTCGACGGGGCTGGCGTGGGGACGCTTCAGGGCCAGCTCTACGCCCTGGAAGCCCAGTTCCTTGGCCCCGGAGATGAACTCCTCGACGGACAATGGCGCCCCGGCGTACCACAGCCCGCTGTAAGTCACGGAATAGAGTCCCACTTTCATGCCACAATCACTCCTTTCAGGCTTAAGGGGACCGCACACAAGCGCAGCACGCGCCGATGGTAACCGCGCAGCCGGCCGGGCACAACTCCACGGCGGCCTCAAAGCCAGCTCGCCTTGCCCCGCGTCACCTGTCATTTGCCATTCATAACTGCCGCAGGCCGCGCCCGGCCGCTTACCTTTGACACTGCACGGCGCTCCATATACGCTATGGCGTTCGTCCTGGGGGAGCTCGTTTCCACGAGCCCCGTCCGCAGGCAAGGCGTCGGCTATTCGCCCGCCAGATTCCTTTCAGCCAAGCCAAAGTCCTGAAGGAGGACCCCTGATGCTTGCCGCTCTCCTTCCCGAAACCGGAAAGCTGGAAATGGTCATGCAGTTCGTGCCCTGGCTCGGCGTGGTCGGGCTGGGCATCGCCGTAGCGACGTACTTCTCGGTGCTGAAGCATTCGCCGGGCGACGAGAGGATGCGGGCCATCGCCGAGAAGGTCCACAGCGGGGCCATGGTCTTTCTGAAGCGCGAGTACAGCATCATAGCGATCTTCATGATCGTGGTGTTCGTTGCCCTGCTCTTTGCACCGGGGCTCGGCATATGGACGGCGTCGGCCTACCTTGCAGGGGCGCTTGCGTCCATGCTGGCCGGGTGGCTGGGCATGCAGGCGGCCACTCGCGCGGGCTCGCGCGCCTGCCAGGCAGCCAAAGACGGCGGCACGCCGCTGGCCCTTGCCGTCGCCTTCAAAGGCGGCTCGGTGATGGGCATCGCGGTCGCCGCGCTTGGGCTGACCGGGCTCGGATTCTTCTACCTGCTGACCAAGAGCAGGGGCACGGAAGCACCGTTGATCATCAACGGCTTCGCGATGGGCGCGTCCAGCATCGCCCTGTTCGCGCGCGTGGGCGGCGGCATCTATACCAAGAGCGCCGACATCGGCGCCGACCTCGTGGGCAAGGTGGAAGCCGGCATCCCCGAGGACGATCCCCGCAACCCGGGTGTGATCGCCGATAACGTCGGCGATAACGTGGGCGACACGGCCGGCATGGGCGCCGACCTGTTCGAATCCTACGTTGGCTCCGTGGTCGCGGCGATGGCGATCAGCGCCACGCTGGCCAATCCCATCACGCACATGTGCCTGCCCATCGTGCTGATCGCCGGCGGCCTGGTCGCGTCGCTAATCGGCATCGCCGCCATGAACGTGCTGAAGCGCATGTCGCCGCAGTCGGCCCTGCGTAACGCCACCTACGTGAGCGGGGTGCTTTTCATCGCCGGCGCGGCGTTTGTCACGCACCGACTCGGGCTGTTCCATACGTTCTGGGCGATCCTGGCGGGAATGTTCGCCGGCGTGCTGATCGGCGTAGAGAGCGAGTACTTCACGTCGGGGCCTCCCATCCGCAAGATCGCCCACGCCAGCGAGCAAGGTGCCGCACCGACGATCATCACCGGCCTCGCGGTGGGCTTCAAGAGCGCCGTGTTCCCCGTCATCACCCTCGCTGCAGCGATAGCGGCGGCCTACGCGGCGGCCGAGCTCTACGGCATCGCCATTGCAGCCGTCGGAATGCTGGCGACCATCGGCATCGTCATGTCGACGGATTCGTACGGCCCGATCGCCGACAACGCCGGCGGCATGGCGGAGATGAGCGGCGCGGGCCCCGAGATCCGCAAGATCACCGACCGGCTCGACGCCCTGGGGAACACCACGGCCGCCATCGGCAAGGGCTTTGCCATCGGCTCGGCCGCCTTGACGGCCCTCGCCCTGTTCAGCGCTTACCGTAGCACGATCAGCCAGAGCATCCCGGACTTCGCCCTGAACCTGACCAACCCCAGGGTCGTCATCGGCCTGCTGCTGGGCGCCATGATGCCGTTCCTGATCGCCGCTCTGACGATGGAGGCCGTCGGCCGTGCCGGTGGCCGCATGGTGGAGGAGATCCGACGCCAGTTCCGCGAGATCGCCGGCCTGCTCGAAGGCACCGCCGAGCCGGAGACGGACCGCTGCATCGACATCGTCACCCGCTCCGCCCTGCGCGAAATGATCGTGCCGGGCGTCTCCGCCCTCGCCGTCCCGCTCATCATGGGCTTCCTGATCGGCCCGGAAGCCCTGGGCGGGTTCCTGGCCGGCGCCACAGCGGCCGGCGTCCTGTTGGGCGTGGCCATGTCTAACGGCGGCGGCGCCTGGGACAACGCCAAGAAGTGGATCGAGGAAGGCAACCTGGGCGGTAAGGGCTCGGATGCCCACAAGGCGGCCGTCGTCGGCGACACCGTGGGGGACCCCTTCAAGGATACCTCCGGCCCTTCGATGAACATCCTCATCAAGCTCATGGCCGTGGTCTCCCTGGTCTTCGCGCCCGTCATCGCCAGTATCTGGGCCTGACGCAGACACGGAACCAGAAGCGCCTCCGTCCGCCTTCCCACTGGAAGGTCGGCGGAGGCCGCTCTTTTGGCGGTTGAGCGGGCGCTGGCGCGCCCGGCGACGCGTACGCTAGAATGGGGCCTGGACGGCCAGCCAACGGGGAAGGCAAGCAGATGAAACGAGTGGCTCTGATGGCCGCGTTGGTCCTGGGGTGGCAGTCCGCCTTCGCGCCAGCCGTCGCGGACGCCCAGGTCAACATGGGCACGGACAGCAAGGTGGAGCTCCGGGCCCCCGCCCCCTCCGGAGCGCTCAGGGTGGCCATCCTGGGGGACCTGACAGGCGGAGATGAATCGGGCGTCGCCGTGCTGGAGCAGGCCGTAGCCGAAGTGAATCTGCTGAAGCCGGACCTGGTCGTGCACATCGGGGACCTGGTCCCCGGCTACACTCGCGACATGAAGCGCTGGGAAAGCGACGTGCAGCGCGTGAAGGAGGTGCTCGAACGCCTCGAACCGCCCTTCTTCCCCGTGGCCGGCAACCATGACGTCATCACCGGCACCGGCAGTCCGGATGACCGTCGCGGCGAGGACCTCTACAAGCAGCACTTCGGGCCGCTCTACTACTCCTTCGATTGCGGGCCGGCCCACTTCATCTGCCTGTACACGGAGGAAAGCCTGGAGTCCGCCCCGCGATTCAGCGCCCGTCAGCTCGAATGGCTGCGGGACGATCTGAGCAGAAGCAGGGCCCGGCACGTCTTCGTCTTCATGCACAAGCCGGTTTGGGAGTATCCGAACGCCGGCTGGGCCGAGGTACACGCGATCCTCAAGGAGCATCCCGTGCGGGCCGTCTTCGCCGGGCACTTCCATCACTACTACAAGTCGCGCGAACGGGACGGCATCCAGTACTACGTCATCGGCGTCACGGGCGGCCAGCGTTACTCGCCCGAACTCGCCGGCGGCCTGGAACACTATTGCGTGCTGCACGTGGACGGGGGCGGCTTCCGTCTGGCCCTGGTGAAGCCCGGCCACGTGCTGCCCGACGATTACATCGAGGAAGCTGACTACCGGAACATGGAGCTGCTGCGGCGCCAGTCCCTTGAGCGCACAGGCGTTGCGGCGCCGATTGGCAGCCCGGAACTCGGACCCGTCGACCAACTCCTGACCGTTCGCGTGGCTAACCCGCTTGACCGGCCGATCCGCGCTTTGGTGCGGGCGGTCGCGCCGAACCGGAACTGGCGCTTCTCTCCCGAGGCCGTGGCGCTTGTCCTCCCCCCGAACGGTCACGATTCAGTGCGCCTGAACGTCCGCGCCGAGGCCGTGGCGCCGGGAAGCCTGGCCATGCCCGAGGTGGAGATCCAGTACGACTACGTGGACGCAAAGGGCCGCACCGTGGCCATTGTCCTGCCGAGGCGGGTGCCGCTGAGCCGCGCCGTGACGGTGCCGCTGAGCAAGCTTGCCGTGTCGCTGGACGGCCGAGCGGACGAGGAGGCCTGGAAGGAGGCGCCGCTGCTGAGCACGGCGGTCTGGTACGCCAGCCCCTACGAGACGGGCGAAGCCGGGCCGACGTTCCGTATCCTGACCACTGCGGCGGGCGTCTACTTCTTCGCTGACTCGCCCGACGCGCATGTAACCGGCTTCCTGGGGCGCCGCATCCTGAGCGACGCGATCTTCCTTGGCGGGTTCGCGGTGCCGGGGAAGGGCGACGCGCCTCCCGCGTCGGAGGCGCCGGTCGTGATCGTCTTCCCCTTCGCGCCGGGTGGCGTCCAGCAGGCCGTTCGGGCTTCCTGGGATCCACGCGAGCCGGTCGGCATCGGGGTCCCGGGGGTGCACATCGCGCCCGCCATCAAGCCTGACCGCACGGGATGGACGTGCGAGGGGTTCGTGCCCTGGGACATCCTGCTTGCGGACGGCCCCGAACCAGACCAGGAGATGTACTTCAACATCGGCGCGTGGGATAACGACGGCGACTACTTCAGCGAACTGCACTCCTGGGCGCCGACCGAGGACGCAACCCAGTGGGGGCGGCTGATCCTGGGAGGCCCGCCGCAGGACTAGATCGCTCGCCTGCCGTTTGCAGCCGCTCGGCATCGGCATGGCCAATAGGGAGGGAACCGCAGTGAACTTGATGTTCATCGGGGCGCATCCGGACGATGCCGAGGGTCGCGTAGGCGGCCTTGCCGCGCGCTATGTTGAACGCGGTGGCAAGGCGATGCTGGTTTCCGTGACGAACGGCAATGCCGGCCATCAGGAAATGGCGCCGGACGAACTGGCCGCCAGGCGCAAGCAGGAAGCCCGGAGGGCCGGCCAGGTCATCGGGGCCGATTACGTCGTTCTCGATCACGCCGATGCCAGGCTGACGCCGACGGTCGAGGTCCGGGAGGAGCTGATCGGGCTTATCCGCCGATTCGAACCGGACCTCCTGGTCGGGCTCAGGCCCTTCGACTACCACGCCGACCATCGCGCGGCCGGCCAACTGGTCGTCGACGCCTCTTACCTGCTCACGGTGCCTCTGATCCGGCCGGACGTTCCCGCCCTGAGGCAGATGCCCGTCATCTGCTACAGCTATGACGGATTCCGGAAGCCCTATCCGTTCCAGTGCGACGTCGCCGTCGGTGTCGACGAGTACGTGGAGAAGAAGCTGCACATGCTCGCGTGCCACGAAAGCCAGTTCTTCGAGTGGCTGCCGTACAACGGCGGCTACCTGGACGAGGTGCCCGAGGATCACGCCGAGCGCCTGGCCTGGCTGCGTCAACGAAGGCTCGGCTCCTCGTACATCGCCGACAAGTTCCGGGACAAGCTCGTTGAGCGCTACGGGGCCGCGGCCGCGCAGCGGATACAGCAGGCAGAGGTCTTCGAGATCTGCGAGTACGGCCGACGGCCGCGCCCTGAAGAGATCGACCTGCTTTTCCCAAAGTGATGCCGCTAACCGCGCCACGACGAACCGGCGGAGGTCAGGAAGTGGCCGGGCACATCGGTATTGTCGCATGTAGTGCGGAAGGCGCAGCGCTCTGCTACCGGACCATCTGCGCGGAGGCGCCGGCCCTCATGGGAGAGCACTGTCATCCGGAGATCACGACGCACACGCATCCCCTCTCGCAGTACATGTTCCACATCCGCACCGGGGACTGGGAGGGTGTCGCGGAGCTGATGCTCTCCTCGGCACGCAAGGTCGCAGGCGCAGGCGCCACGTTCGCGATCTGTCCGGACAACACCATCCACGAGGCGTTCGATCTCGTCGCTGAGCGCTCGCCCATCCCGTGGCTCCACATCGCGCGCGTTGTTGCGGAGGAAGCAGTCAACAGGGGATTCGCGCGCCTCGGCATACTGGGCACGCGCTACCTGGCCGAGGGACCCGTCTATCCCGACGCGCTTGAATCGGCCGGGCTTGCCGCCCTCATCCCGACCGAGGACGATCGCGAGCGCATCAACTCCATCATCTTCGAGGAACTGGTGAACGGGGTGTTTGCCGAGGAGTCGCGGCTGTATCTGAACCGAGTCATGGAACGGCTTAGAGACCGCGGTGCGGATGCCGCCGTGCTGGCCTGTACGGAGATCCCGCTGATCGTCAGGCCGGAAGACGCGCCATTGCCCGTTCTCGATTCGACCAGGCTGCTGGCGCGCGCAGCGCTGCGGCGTTCGCTGGAGATGGAGCCGCCAGGCGCCTCCTAAGGCGCTGTTGCAGAACCCCATCCTGGCTTCGGCCGGCTGCGAGCACCGAAGGGCTGTGTCGGCCTGCATCGGCGATTCTGGCCTTTGAATCGCCTGCTTCGGCCTCCTTGCCCTCGGCG
>Ga0114922_10002363_pt1 | contig 17681 bp, 13 predicted proteins | sample AartaG_FD_100975 | JGI IMG/M metagenome (GOLD analysis project Ga0114922, IMG submission 100975) | Deep subsurface microbial communities from Aarhus Bay to uncover new lineages of life (NeLLi) - Aarhus_00045 metaG | ecosystem: Environmental > Aquatic > Marine > Oceanic > Sediment | place...
CGGGGTTGCTCAACAGTATCTCGCAGGCCGGCACACGGCCGTTGCCCGTGGCGTTCATGACCAACCGCTGGCAGACGATCGCCTGCAGGTTTTGCGACAGCTCGGACCGTACCTGATCCTGCTGGTTTGACGGGAAGAGGTCGACGATCCGGTCGATAGTCTGCACAGCGTCGGCGGTGTGCAGCGTCGAGAAAACGAGGTGGCCCGTCTCGGCGGCGGCCATGGCGGCTTTGAACGCGGTAATGTCGCGCATCTCGCCGATAAGTATGACATCGGGGTCCTGCCGCATAACGGTCTTGAGCGCCGTGGCAAACGAGTCGGTGTCTATAAGCACCTCGCGCTGGTTGATGATAGCGAGCTTGTCGGTGTGCAGGTACTCGATGGGGTCCTCTATCGTGACGACATGGACCCGCCTCCGCTCGTTGATATAGTCTATGCACGCAGCGAGCGACGTGGATTTCCCGCTGCCGGTCGTCCCGGTGAACAGGACGAGACCACGGCGCAGCATCGATATCTCCTTCAATACGGGCGGCAGGTTGAGCTCCTGGAACGACGGTATCTCGGACTTGATGTGCCGCATCGCTATCGAGATGGAGCCGCGCTGTCGGTAAATGTTGGTCCGGAACCGTCCGAGCTTGCTCTTGCTGTAGGAAAGGTCGATCTCGTTGTTGCGGCTGAACCGTTCCTTCTGTGCCGGCTTCAGGATGACATCTAGAAGAGCCTCGGTCTCCTCTTCGCCGACGGGAACCTCGGAAGCATCTTCGAGCACTCCGTCAACACGGAACATCGGCGGGCTGCCGGTCTTGATGTGAACGTCAGACGCTTCCCTCTCGATGGCTTGTTTCAGGAGTGTGTCCAGATCGATCATGTCCTCTGCGCCGCCTCAAAAAGGTTGGGAAGTCGAGCTGTGTGCTGTCGGCGGATGCTCGCGTCTCCAACCGTGGTCTCAAGTCCGTTCCCTGTCTCGCCTTGCGCATAAACGCAGGTTGATCATACATCTCGTCGGGAAAAAGGTCAAGAGGCACAAACACAGGTTCGGCAAACGGGCGCTGGAAGCACTGCTCGGTCTTGTCGGCAAAACCGGTGGCGATGACGGTCACCTTAATCTCTTCCTGTTCGGTCCGTCCTATGACGGCACCGAATATGATGTTGGCGTCTTCGGCGGCGGACTTTCGAACAACGTCGGCGGCGGCGTTGACCTCGAACATCGTCATATCCTTGCCGCCGCTGATGTTCAGTATGATGCCGCTGGCACCTCGGATGTTCGACTGCTCGAGCAGAGGGCAGTTTATGGCTTGTCTTGCGGCTCGCACGGCCCGGTCCTTCCCTTTGGCCATGCCGACACCCATAAGCCCGCGACCTTGCTGTCTCATGATGGTCTTGACATCAGCGAAATCGAGGTTGATCACGCCCGGTATCGTGATCAGGTCCGATATGCTTTGGACACCCCAGTACAGAGCGTCGTCGGCGCGCCGAAACGCGTCCGCCATGGAGGTTTCCGGCCCCACCACTTCAAGCAGTCTCTGGTTCGGGACGACGATCATCGTGTCGACCCATTTCTCGAGATCCTCGAGACCATTACGCGAGTTGTCGGTGCGTGTCTTGCCCTCGAAGAGAAACGGTTTTGTCACTATCGCGACGGTGAGAGCGCGGATCTCGCGCGCAACGTCCGCAACGATAGGCGCAGCACCCGTCCCCGTCCCGCCGCCAAGCCCCGCAGTTATAAACACCATGTCGGCTCCCGCCAGGACCTCGACTATCGCGCCACGATCTTCCCTCGCGGCTTCGCGACCAACAACCGGGTCAGCACCGGAACCCAATCCCTTGGTGATCGTGGTACCGATCTGGACCTTCTGAGTCGCGGCAGAGTTCCGAAGAGCCTGCGCGTCGGTGTTAATGGCAACAAACTCGACCCCGCGCAGCCCGGCGTGTATCATTCTGTCGACAGCGTTGCTGCCGCCGCCACCGACACCGACGACCTTTATGATTGCGCCTTTTTCAGCCGCCTCGTCTTCGTCCACCAGCACGAACGTCATCGCCGCGACACGCTCCTTATGTCCTTAACAAATGCAAAATCTAAAACTGAAAACTGACAACGCAAAACGGGGCCGGTAAGCGAACGCTCTGTTCTATTATCATTCCGAGATTTATTTTGCATTGTCGGTTGTCAGTCTTAGCTTTTCTATTGATTTTTTCCCTAGAAATGGTCGAGAAACCAGTCCTTGACGCTGTTGTACAAGCTCTCCAACTTGCCTGGCTCGTCCATTCCGCCTTTCTTGCCCGCTTCGTGCAACCGGATACCGTACTTCACCAGCCCCAGACTGGTTGCATAGGCGGGGCTTTTCAGCTTCGTGCCGTTGCCGTCGAAGTTTCTCGGCGTCCCGAGCCGTACAGGACACTTGAAGATGCTCTCGGCCATCTGGATCGTGCCAGGCAACAACGACCCGCCGCCCGTCATCACCACACCGGCAGGAATCCGGTCACGCATGCCGCTGTTCTCGAACTCCTCGAAAACCAGCCGAAGAATCTCGTCCATCCGCGGCTCAATGATATCGACGATGTCGCGGCGTGGTATCTGGCGATCCTCGCGACCGCCAACGCCCGGCACCGTGACCATCTCGTCGTCGTGAACCAGGGACTGGATCGCACAGCCGCACCGTTTCTTAATCTGCTCGGCGCGTCGCTGCGGCGTTCGCAGGCCAACGGCGACATCGGCGGTCACGTGGTTTCCCCCAAGAGGCAACACCCTGCTGTGACGTATCGTGCTGTCCTGGAATACGACGACGCCGGTCGTGCCGCCACCAATGTTCACTATCGCAACGCCGAGCTCCTGCTCGTCCTCGGTCAGTACGGCCTCGCCGGACGCGTACGGTTCGAGAAGAACCTCTGCCACACCAAAACCGGCACGGTTCACGCACTTGGCAAGGTTCTGGACAGAGTTTGTGCCACCCGTGACAATGTGGACATCGGCTTCGAGCCGAACGCCCAGCATGCCGATGGGCTCGTTGACACCGTCGTGTCCGTCCACAATGTAACCTTGCGGGAAGACGTGCAGCACCTTGCGGTCCGGCGGCAGCTTTACGGCACGCGCGTTGTCCACCGCACGGTCAACGTCGTCCAGCGTGATCTCCTGGTCCTTCCGTGAAACGCCGGTCATGCCCCTGCTGTTGATCCCCCAGATGTGGGCACCGGCTACCCCAACGAAGACCGATCTTATCTTCCGGCGGCTGCTCTCTTCAGCAGCTTCGAGCGCGGCGGTTGCCGAGTGGATGGTTCGTTCGAGGTTGACGACAACGCCCTTGTGCAGCCCCTTCGACACAGCTTCACCCATGCCAAGTATAGTGATGCCGCCGTCAGGGTTGCGCTCGCCGACTACGGCGCACGTCTTCGTCGTGCCAACGTCCAAACCCGCTACGTAGTGGTTTCGGCCCATGCGAATACTTCCCTCCTTGTCAATAGTATACCAGAACCGGCGGAGTATCTCAATACCCTCGTGCATGTCTGTCTGCGTCAGCACGCTCTCCGGTTCTCTCGTTCGGAGGGGGAGCATGATTTGCGATGTTTCAGAGAACGTTGAGTTCTCGGAGTGTAGCGATGGCGAGAATGAGCGTGTAGCCTGCGATAACGACGAGGCAGATGTCGACGAAGTGTTTCTTGATGAATTCCATGTTATGTTCCGGCCCGGGTTTTGCTCATGTCACTACTCAGTACGTGATCGAGAACCTGTCAAACTTGCCGGTATAGTCTTCCCACCGGAGGTCGACGTCGTAGACCATGGCGGCGGGCGGCCCTTCGCGGCACCACTGGACAATCCTGTCGATATCTTGCTTGCGCCCCTCGAAGAGGGCCTCGACCGCGCCGTCGAACCGGTTCTTCACCCAACCGCCCACACCAAGCCGTTGGGCCTGGTCCTGGGTATACATCCGAAAACAGACACCCTGGACCCTGCCGGTGATCGTAACGTGGGCGCGCACCATCGGTGTATCTTCGGTTTCGGTCCGCGGCTTGCCTCGCCTCATCGTCTTCGGACCTATTTGAGAGAGAGCTTCTCTTCCTGGATGACCCGGTCCAGAAAACGCCGTGCTTTGCTGACAGATCGCACGAGCGGGTTAATAGTGAGCGCCTGGAGTGCAAACTCGTAACAGTTTTCCTCGATGGCTCGAAGCGCGATCTCTTCGCTGGTTTTAAGGGAACAAAGCAATCCCCTCAGGAAGCACGGGCTCTGGCCGATTTTCCGTACCGAGATGCCTTTTTTGGACACCTTTGCGGGTACCTCGACAGACGCCGAGTCGGGAAGGTCTTTGAGCGCGCTGTTATTCGTGAGACATAGGACCAGTTCGCGGGGCGCCTTACTTTCGAACGCCTCGATAAGCGGCACGATGCAGAGCTCATACCACATTGCGTTTCGTCCCCTCGTCAACTCGGGGACATCGCAGAGCGATTCGTTTTCATACTCTTTGAGGATAACCTGCTCGTTTTCCCGAAGCTGGTCGCCGCGAAACTTTGTTGCCTCCTTCTGTCGTTTGAGGACAGCGGTGGGGTGGAAGAAATAGCTTGCGAGCCGCATCGGGATCATCCTGAACAACTCGATGAGTTCAAGGTCAAACCCGTCAGGTTTCTTGCGCAGCACACGATCGACAAGCCGGGACATCTGGCTTCGCCCGTTCACTTTGACATCCTGAATCCAACCGAAATGGTTGACTCCTATATAGTCGACGTGAAGTTCAACGCCGTCGGCACGCAGCATCTGGGTGATCCTCCGGACAGACTGGGCGGGCGCGTCGCAAACGCCGACAACGTTGAGCTTGGTCTGTTTGGCTATGGCCTCGACAACCATACTCATCGGGTTTGTGAGGTTGATCAGAATCGTCCGGGGTGATTTCTCTTCGATTATCCTGGCGTACTCGAGAGCGACGGGTACGGTTCGAAGCGCGTTGGATATCCCGCCGGCCCCCAGGCTCTCGTCGGCGACAAGCGCGACATCTGCAGCACGCGCCTCGTCGCGTGCACGGGCGGACATGCCGCCAACTCGGATCTGATTGAGTACGTATTTCGCGCCGGTAACGGTCTCTTCGACGGACGTGGTGCCACGAACCTTCGTGGGAAACCCGTTCTTGTCGAACATTCTCTGACAGAACTTGGCAACGACGTCGAGCTTGTGTTCGCTACGCCCCATCAACGCTATCTCTTCGATGCCGACGTTATGGGCGATGATCGACGAGACAAGCTCGGGCGTGTAAACGCTCCCTCCGCCGAGAATGCCAATCTTCCCTATCATTATCGCTCTTTCCGCGTTTGACACCCGGAACCCGGAGCGGGTCGGCAACGCTGTTGCCCTGCCTGCTCAACGTCAGTCATAGGTGATCGCCCACGTTCCGGGAGATTCTCAGTATCCCACGATGCTGCGTAACCCACGCAGAGAGATGTATGAAAGACTCAGCGGATTCGAGACAACCTCGACCCTGGCCTCTTTGACGGCCTTGACTATGCTACCAGCACTCTTCTCGGCATCTATAAGCGAGTACGTCCTGCCGAGGTCTGCCAAATGATGGCAATCGGACGTACCCACCACGGCAAGCCCGTTCTTCTCGGCCACACGTACCGCCCGCTTGTTGAAGAAGTTCAGTTTGTCATGATAAAAGAAACTATACTCCACCGCATCAAAGAGATCAATGTTTCTCATCAGTTTCCAGTGAAGGCAACTTCGTTTCGGGAAAAACGGGTGTGGCGCTACGACAAGCCAATCGTTGGCCTTCATGTTCCTTAGCTGGTCGAATGTCTGGATCTTCTCCGCGCGACGGTCGACATTTATGAGCAAGACGTGTTTCTTCTCGATGGTCTTCTCGACGCCGGGTATGAGCAGGATACCTTTGTCGCGAGCGTAGCGCAGCACCTTCTTGTCGTTGAAGACGGTGTCGTGTTCGGTTATTGACAGAACGTCCAATCCGACCCGCGTGGCCCGGTCAACAAGATCTTTCGGACTATACCCAATTGTCTCCTGCGTGTCGTTGCTGGTATGTAGATGCAAATCCGCTTTAAGTCGCATCACACCGCGTTTCCGTGCTACCGGGCGCTCGAACTCCGGTGTTCTGACATCATTCCATGTCTACGCTATCATAAAGGATGCAGCGTGTCAACGAGCGCTCCAGCCTGTCCACCTCCCACCGACCATCGTTACGCTTTATGCTAGCAGAAAGGGCCCGCGACTTCAAGCGCGTGCTGCAACAAGATGTTGTTCATGACGGACGACTCACGTTTCCTGGAACAGCGCGTCAACGAACTCATCGGGATCGAAATCGCGCAAGTCTTCCAAAGTTTCGCCGATGCCTATGAACCGCACCGGGATGTCAAGCTGTTCCTGAATGGCGATCACTATTCCGCCTTTCGCTGTTCCGTCAAGTTTGGCAAGCGCTATTCCGGTTATACCGAGCGCTTCAGTAAACAGCCGCGCCTGCGACAAACCGTTCTGCCCGGTCGTAGCGTCGAGAACAAGGAGCGTCTGATGAGGCGCCCCATCGATCTTCTTGCCCAGCACGCGAGATGTCTTCTTCAGTTCTTCCATGAGATTGGTCTTTGTATGCAAGCGTCCGGCGGTGTCAACGATCAGGTAGTCACACCCTCGTGCAACGGCGGCCTCGGCGGCGTCGAAGGCGACCGCAGCAGGGTCCGAGCCTTGCCGGTGTTTGACGATCTCCGCGCCGACCCGGTCGGCCCAGTGGTCGAGCTGTTCGGCAGCCGCGGCGCGAAACGTGTCGGCGGCGGCGAGCAATACTCTGTTGCCCTGCGATTTCAACTGTGCCGCCAGCTTTGCGATGGTCGTCGTCTTGCCCGAGCCGTTGACGCCCGCGACCAGTATGACGTGAGGCGTTGACACTGGTGCAGGCGGTACTCCAGGGTGCGTCTTCAGGATGTCGGCGATTCGCTGTTTGAGGTGGCTGCCAAGGTCTTCCGGCGATTCTATCTGGCCCTGGCGAAGTTCGTCGCGCAACCCATCAACGAGCTTCAGCGACGTTTCCACACCAATATCCGCCTCGATTAGAATCCGTTCGAGATCCTCAAAGAGCGATTCGTCTATTCTCGTCCGCCCGGCGAGCGTTCGTCGGATGCTCGAGGCAAACATCTCGCGACTCTTCGAAAGACCGTCCTTCAGGCGTTTGAAGAGGCCCGCTTTTTCATTTGGCTGCGGTTGTGCGATACTATTCTTCGTCATACTCGTCACTCGCCGACATATATGGCGCTCGATATCGCCGCCAGCTCTGTTGCGGAACCATCAGCCTGCGAACCGGTACCGGGCACTACCAGGTCCACGCGGTACCATGCGTTGTCGCGCACATCGTCCGCGAAGACAAACGTCCTGGTGTCCGAGCCGAGGGTGAACGTCTTCATCTCCGCGCTGTTCGAGACAACTACCACCGTGCCATCATCCTTGCCGCCGATAATCGTTATCTTAAACGACACCTCGTTATCGGTAGGGACGATGACATCTCCCTGCAATACCTGATAAACACCGTCGCCGTCGGGGTCGGCCCGGAAGTCTATTATAGCTCCATCCGGCGACCGTACCATGCAAGTGTGCCGATTGCGAATCGCATCGAGAACCGCAGGCACCGAGAGGTTCTCTGCATACACCGCAGTACCGGGATGCCCGAGCCTCTCTGTTGGCCCGTGCCGGTCGCTGCTGCCGATTATGGCAACGCGCTCGCCTTCAGCAGTACGCTCTTCCCAAAACGCCACCTCGTCAGGCGCCCGCACCTCGATACCGTGATAGCCCGTCACCCTCGGCGTCCATGGGATGTTCGTGTCGGCGGGATGGTTGAGGATGAAGATGCCGCCCTGCCTCCGGAAAAGGTTTATGGCAAACTGTGTCTGAACGTCGTTCTCCCAGTAGTCGGCATGTGCCCGTATTCCCAGCACGGTTGCATGACTTCGCGTGCCCCACTCTTCACCCGGGATGAGGAGCACATCGGAGTGGTATTCGGGATCGAACGCAGGGAGCGTCGTTCGATGGTCGGTTATCGCAAGAAAGTCCAATCCCATATCCTCGGCCATCTTTATGATCTCCGGGACAGAATTGACACCGTCGCTGTACAGCGTGTGACAATGGGTCTCGCCGACGTACCATTCGGGTTTATCCCGCACCACGTCCGTGTCAATCTTGATCTCGCGCTGCCAGGGGATTGATGCCGGACTATTCGGGTCGGTGCCCGCTTGTTCCTCCACAAAGTCGAACGCGCCATCCTTGTCAGAATCACTTTGGGCGAACTTGGGCGAGTTTTCGGGGAACGGCACGAACACATAGATGAGGTTGTCGGCCTCGCTTAGCATAGGACACTCATGAATTCCGACCATGTAGTCCATTCCGTTGGCTCGCGCGAATTGGATCGCAGTGTACCTCCCGGGTTGGAGGTAGATCTCGCCCTTACCTGACGGGCTCTCAATCTGCTGTGGTCGGTATCCTGGTGGCGACACGGGTTTCGCGTAATCCGCGTTGTTGATCAGAACGAGCTTGAACCACACAAACTTTCCCTTGTTGTTCTTGCACTCGATGCGCAACCGCGCCCCCTGCTTCATCTCGAGCGGGACTTTGGTCGTCTTGCCCGACTCGACGATCACCCTGGCAGGAGCGTTTTGCAGCTTCTCGGCTTGTGCCAGCAGCCCGTACTCTCCCTGGGGCAGCGTGACGGAGAAGTTGCCCTCCTCGGAAGAGATCGCCTGGGTCAGCGGCGCGGCACCCTGGCTGACGTCAACGCGGGCACCGGCAACCGGAACGCCGTCCCTTTTCTTAGCCAATGTTCCGGCGACGGTGCCGAAGTCTTTGCCGCTGAGCACAAGTGCGGTCTTCATAACATCTGCAAGGTCGGGCATGCCGACCACAAAGAAACGCTGATACGAGACCGGTTGCCCCGGTTCGAGGGTTAGTGTGCCGATGCTGATAGCCGAGGCGCCGTTAGCAAGATGCCGAACCGTGAGTTCCTTCCGACCGGCGGTCCACCCGTAGGATACATTCTTCCCCGCGGCGCCGTGCCAGAGACAGTTCACCGTCGCGGGAAACGAGAAACCGTGGCCGGGGACGTACTCGTCGGTATGCCCCCACAGGATTGCGTCCGCAGGCGAGTAGCTCGTGACAACGTTGCTGCCAGTGTTGGTGAATCGCGACTCCACCATGACACAGTTCGCGTTCTCGGCGAGCGTATACCGTGTTTCGATCTTGATATTCGCGTTGCCGCTATCCGCACCGGTAACCACCAGCGACGCGTCGTCACCGTTCTCCGGTGAGAACTCTATTCGTTGCTCGGTGTAGCGGGCCACGCGTCTCGCATCATTGTTGATGATCAGCAGCGTACCACCATACTCGTCGCCAATGCCGTCGGCACCCGCTGCATCAACAATGTTGCCGCCGGAAGCGGCGTAAGGGTTCGTCTTATGAGAGACATTGCTGATGACGACCGTTATCAGATCATTCTTCAAAACGAAGTCGCCAACAACACCTGCCGCGGCCCGCCCCTCACACAACTCCGCCTCTGACTCGACTTGTTTTACAACTACCGCAGCATCGGTCGGCTTTGTGAACGTGATCAGCGAGCCGCATATCGTCGCTGCAGCCACTGAGAGAATCGTTATCCTGCGCAAGGAGACACCTCCGACTTGTACACCGTTGCAACGTAGTTGGGCAATACTATACAAGGACACCAGAATACTAGCATACTCGTGCAGCACCGGACAAGATGGGAAGCGCATCTGCAAGGCGGACAGGATTCGTGCCGAAGCTATCCGGAATCGGCGAGCGCTTCCAGCGCGGTCATGAACCGTTCGGTCATGGGGAACTTGCCCGGGTACTTGACGAACTCGACGTGGCCGTCCATGTAGAGCACGTTGCCTCCGTCCGGCATGTGGTTGCCAAGCCGATCCCATATGAGAGGGATCTTGCTTTGGAGGTCTGGGGGTGCCTCCGGCTGGTTTATGTCCGTTATGAAGAACCGTTCTATCCCCTCTCGCAGCCTGAAAACCACCTTGCCGCCGACGTTGCCTTTGCCTTCGCGCACCTCAATATCAGCGTCGCGCTCGGACAGATCGAGAGATTCATAGGCCTCCAGCAGGGCCAGCCCTTCATCCTCGGTCGTGACCGCCCAGCCAAGATAGAAGTAACTCTCGTCAGTAACGTCGTCCGCTTTCCAGGGAGGCACAATCAGGGTGTGCGGTGCCTTCCCCGGACAACACAGAATGTTTACATCGGTGAGGTACTCCGGAAAGATCTCGTCTCCTTCCACCATGAGGTTTCCCCGCCGGTCGTCTATGGCTGGAAACCTGCCCTTGTGCTCGTGCGCATACATCTTGAGCACGAGACCCATTTGTTTTAGGTTGTTGGTGCATTCGGTCCGCATTGCAGCTGGTTGAGCGCCTCCGCGTGTGCCCAGGAAAGGAACCTGGACAAGGTTGCCAATGGCCGCACCGACTGCAATACCCAGAAGAGGATTGCTGCTCAGTGAGGAATAGGTTGTTAACGTTATCCCGTCGTTATCAACCGTGCCGCTGGTAACGCCGGGGAAGAGGTGTTTGGTGATAGCTTCTGCCGGTGGCACGGACGCCAGATTGATGGGTATGCTTTGCTGTTGCATCTGGAGGATAGGCAGAGCAGTGTTATAGAACGTCTGGACCAACGCCGCGGTGTCCGAGTAGCCGAAATACACTGTCGGCTTTGGCACGTGTGTGAGCGATTCCTGAAGCACGGGACTCTCGCTCAGCATAATTCTGTCTTCGTCAATAGTCATGACCAGTTCCTTGAGAGCCTGCGGCGAGGAAGCCATGATCAGGTAGTTGCCGTGCAACGTGTAGCTCGGCGTCACCGGCATCATCGGCGCCCCGGGTATTGTGATGCTGTGAATCGTGTGGCCGCCGAAATCCGATTCCGCCAGAGAGACATCCAGCTTGCTCAACAGAGTATTGAGCGTTGTTGCCGCGTTGGTGGGGTCGCCTGTCTCGGCCACAATGGTAACCTGTGGAACCGGCAGCATCATGCCCGCCGGCGGAGGCGCGATTGCCACCGCCAACTCGCCGGCGACCAAAGGCAAAATGCCTTCCTCGAGGTCCACGCCAACGCTCGACTCGAACTCGGCAATCACCGAGTCGATCTCTGCCGGGTCGGCCTCGCCAGACTCCTGCAGCAACGTCAGGAGTTCAGGCCAGATATCGGCCAGGCTGAGACGGTACGCCGAAGCCGTCAGGCAGTTGGCTGGCAGATACCTCAACGTCTTCGGAAAACCTTTGGCTGGCGTGAGCAGCTTGAACAGACCGGGGCTGCCACCCGCCGTCTTGACTCGTTGAATAGTCTTGACGCCTTTTCCTTCGGTTGTCGAGCCCACAGCAAACGCTTCGGTAGCAGCGAGGCCTGACACTTCAAGAAACCGCCCGAATTCGGCGGCATCGTCCGAGCCGACATTGTCCTTGATGATCTCGAACGCTCTGTCCACGTTGACGAGCAGGAACGATTCAGGTCGCGGGCCGACTCTCCTTTTCATCTGTCTGAAAACGCTGGAAGTCGCCAGAGATCGTCTTGGTCTCGATGCGAGGTCATCGAGGAACCGGTCCATCCCATCTTTGGACGACGTGACAACAAGCCTGTTGCCGGGAAGTGCGTAACAGATCGTCGTCACGGTCGCATCGAATGTGTAAACGGTCGTTCCGGTATTATGAGAGTAGGATTCCCTTTTGGGGAACTCCTCAAAGCTCTCACTAACAGTGTCAAGGAGGTTGCCAAGAGCCCGGTCCACCTCTTCGATCGATTGCGTCTCTGGATCGAGGTCGGCTGCCATCAAGATACGCGGAGGCATCAGTGCTTCAGCATCCAGGTCGGTAATGGCGAATACGAATTGCCCATCAAACGAGAGTTCGGGCATACCCCCGCTCGCCTCGATCTTCTCTCCCAGGGCGATCAGTTGTTCCAGCATGGGTTCGAGTGCCGCTGCCATGACCGGTTCAAAGAACTCATTGATCTGCTCGAGGAACTCCTTGATCGAAGGTTCCTGCATGATGTCGTGCCAGGCAGTACCCTCGGCCTTCTTGCGCGATTCAGCCAAATCCTCGACAGAATAGAACACCAGGGTATCCCTCGGCAGGAGCTGCTCGTACCGGATCTTTACGGGACGCTCCACGGGAGCGGGTTCCTTCCTGCACCCTGCGATACCGGCAGATACGATTCCTGCGACAACACAGAGAAGGATTCCCTTCAGCATGCGGGGTTTTCTCACGAGATTAGTCTCCTCACTCTTGGCACGTCGCCATTCGTTGGCTTGCCTTTACACTCCGTTGCGCCCCTCGTCTTCTGGCAATCTGCCCTCCGCGAATCGCGGAGAAACCGCCCATATCGAGAGGCAATCTATCACGTCCGTCGTTGGTGTGTCAATAACGCGGTTTGGCAGAGTCAATCGCGGTGTCGGGCCGACAATTCACCGAGAAGCGTGGCCTCGCCAGAAGTCGTTGACAACCTCGATGCGTCTCTGGTAAACTCCGCCTCGAACCGATACCTTTCGAGGAGGCTGGACAGATACGGATATGGTTACGGACGCGGGTAGACTCTTTGTTTTGGGTACCACGCTGCGCGACCGGGAAGAAGGCCTTTGGCAGCAGATGCCATCATATGCGTACGGGCAACTCGGAGTTCTCGATCCTGCGTACACGGGAGGGTTGGTGTTATGAAGGTCAAGTGGCTGGGTCATGCCAGTTTTGCGATCACTGCTGACGATGGCACGTGCATTGTCACAGACCCGTACGAGCCTGGCGGGTTCGGTGGGGCTATCGGGTACGGACCGATAACCGAGAAGGCCGACGTAGTGACTGTCAGCCACGACCATGCCGATCACAACTACGTTGCCGGGGTGCCGGGCGCGCCGACTGTCTTGAAGGGTGCAGGCGCCCACGAAGCGCGAGGCATAGATTTCAAAGGGTTGGAGACCGCCCACGACTCGTCCGGCGGCGCGGAACGAGGTTCCAACGTTATCTTCACATTTACCATGGACGACATAGTGGTGTGCCATCTTGGCGACCTCGGTCACCGGCTGACCGCCGACCAGATAGACGCTATCGGCGAGGTCGACCTCCTATTGATTCCAGTCGGCGGCGTTTTCACGATCGACGCCGAGCGAGCGGCCAAGGTAGTGTCGAGTCTGGCGCCGAAGATCGTTATTCCCATGCATTTCAAGACGGCGAAGTGCGGGTTTGATATCGATCCCGTCGACAAGTTTCTCGAAGGCCAGGACAACGTTGAGAAGGCTGGCTCATCTGAAGTCGACGTGGATGTAACGGATGTTGACAACCCTCCGAAGATTGTCGTTTTGAAGCCTGCGTGTTAGGAACGGCCCCCGGCTTCGGGCAACAGCACGAGACCGGGGATATAATGAAGTAGATGTCGCGTTGGGAAGGGTAGTACAAAAAGGGAGAGAGTAGAATGATCGATTTCGAACTCACCGAAGAGCAAAGAATGATGAAGGACACGGCTCACAAGTTCGCCGAGAACGAGATTCGCCCGGTCGCTGCTGAGTATGACGAGTCGGGGGAGTTTCCGTGGCCGATTGTCGAGAAAGCGCACGAGATAGGGTTGACAAACTTCTACTTCCCTGAGGAATACGGTGGCGGCGGCATAACGTCTCATCTCACAGGACACATCGTTGCGGAAGAGTTGTCCTGGGGTTGTGCCGGAATAGGAACCTGCATCCAGGCCACCGGGCTCGCCGCTGCGGCGATAATGGGTATGGGAACGGAGGAACAGAAGAAGCGGTGGATTCCGATGTTCACCGACCCCGAGAAGGTACGGATAGGAGCCATGGCACTGACAGAACCCGGCGCTGGTTCGGACGTCAAGGCGATAACCACCACGGCTGCCAAAGACGGCGACCATTACGTTCTTAACGGGACGAAGTGTTTCATCACCAACGGCGGTATCGCTGACGTGCACGTCATATTCGCCACTACCGACAAGAATCTAGGGCTCATGGGCTTGGCGGCTTTTATCATCGACAAGGACACCCCCGGCCTAAGTATGGGCAAGAAGGAAGACAAGATGGGTGTGCGCGCCTCGCACACGGGCGAGGTCATTCTAGAAGATTGTCGCGTTCCCGCCGAGAACATGTTAGGCGGCGAGCCCGGAAGCGAAGGTGCGGGGCCGGGTGCGTTTGGGGCGCTGCAGATGCTCGAAGTGACTCGGCCCGGCGTGGGTGCCGCTGCCGTAGGGATAGGCAGGGCGGCGATGGAGTGTGCGGTGGACTACGCCAAGACACGTATACAGATGGGCAGGACCATAATTCGCCATCAGGGCATAAGCTTCAAGTTGGCTGATATGGCCATGAAGGTTGACGCTGCACGTCTGATGGTATGGCGCGCAGGCTGGATTGCAGACAAGGGGTTGCCGTTTGCACGCGGCGAAGGTAGTATGGCCAAATGTTTCGCTGGTGATATCGCTGTTCAGGTAGCCATTGACGCGATACAGGTGCTCGGCGGGTACGGTTACATGAAGGACTACCCCGTCGAGAAGTACCTGCGCGACGCGAAGATCTACCAGATCTGGGAAGGCACAGCCGAGGTACAGCGCATGGTTATCGCGCGCATGCTCAGGCTATAAGGCTATAGCTTTTGTTGAAACACCGCGGAGGGGACGGCAGATACGGGACCGTCCCCTCTTTCTATAGTGACGCCCGCCCCAGGAAAGGAGCGCAGCAATGACAGTGCGTTTTGCAGGTGTCGATGTCGGTGCAGTGAGCAGCAAAGCTGCCATAGTTGACGCCGAGGGCGGTCTTGTCGGCGCTGCGATTGTTCCCAGCGGGACCAGCCCGGCGGGTGCCGCTGAGAAAGCCATGCTGATAGCCTTGACAGATGCCGCTGTTTCGCCCGAAAGGATAGAGGCTATCATATCAACTGGCTACGGCAGGGAAAGCGTCACCCCAAAGACCAGGTCGGTTACCGAGATAACCTGTCATGCACGCGGCGCGAGCGTGCTCTATCCCAAGACCCGGCTGGTTATTGACATCGGCGGCCAGGACTCGAAAGCCATATCGCTCGGCAACGACGGCAAGGTCAAGAATTTCGAGATGAACGACAAGTGCGCGGCGGGAACCGGGAGGTTTCTCGAGGTGATGGCGCGCACGCTCGAGGTCGGACTCGACCAGATGGGCGCGATCGCGCTCGAAACCGACAAGCCCGCGACGATATCCTCGACCTGCACGGTGTTCGCGGAGAGCGAGGTGGTCTCGCTGCTCGCCCAGGGCGAAAGTGTGTCGCGCATACTTGCGGGTCTGTGCAACTCGGTGGCGGAGCGTGTGCGTGCGCTGGCGTCGCGGGTCGGGATACACCCCGAAGCGACGATGACCGGTGGCGTGGCGAAGAACGTGGGTGTTGTCAAAGCTCTCGAGAACGTGCTCGGCATGCCGCTCAACATACCCGACGAACCACAGATAGTCGGGGCGCTCGGAGCGGCTCTCATCGCGCGCGACCTTGGAACGCACCGCAATGAAGGTTGACCTGCGCAGCGACACTTTCACAAAACCGTCCCAGGCTATGCGGGAAGCAATGGCCTGGGCAGAAGTGGGCGATGACGTCTACGGCGAGGACCCAACCGTCAACGAGCTGCAGCGACGCGTCGCCGAGCTGCTCGGCAAGGAAACCGCCCTGTTTGTGTCGTCGGGAACGATGGCGAACCAGCTTGCCATCAGGTCGCAGACACATCACGGCGACGAGATCGTCATGGAGCGGACAAGCCATCCGTTCAACTATGAGTCGGGCGGTCTCGCTGCCATATCCGGTGTCCAAATGAACCTTATAGACGGTGACCGTGGCAGGATACGCAGAGAGGATATCGAAGATGTGGTCCATCCGTCAAACCATCACTACGCACCAACATCCCTGATCTCGATCGAGAACACGACAAACCGCGGTGGTGGGGCCATCTACGACCTGGATGAGATTGCTCGAATACGGGAATTCGCGCTCGAACACAGCTTGAAGATGCACCTCGACGGGGCCCGGTTGCTCAATGCGTGTGTCGAAACAGCCATTGCTCCGAGCGGATACGCCGCCCATTTCGACACGGTTTCCATCTGCCTTTCAAAGGGGCTTGGAGCGCCTGTGGGTAGCGTGCTTGCAGGGCCGGCGGAGACGATGGACAAGGCGCACAGATTCCGTAAGATGCTCGGCGGAGGTATGAGGCAAGCGGGTATCATTGCCGCGGCCGGCGTCTACGCTCTCGAGAACAACGTTGACCGGTTGAAGGACGACCACCGGCGCGCCAGAAGGCTCGCAGAAGGAGTCTCTGCCGTTGGGTCGATAAAGATGCAATGGCCGGTAGACACGAACTTCGCCATGATCGATGTTTCAGAGGCAGGTGTAACGGCCCCCGACGTCATGTCGATGCTCCATGCCGAAGGGGTTGGTATTTCGCCGGTATCCCAGACCGTCTTGCGAGCCGTGACGCATCTCGACGTTGACGACGAAGGCATAGAGTACGCCATCGCTGTCTTTGAGAAGCTGTTCGGCTAGCTTGCGCGACGGACTTCGTTCCGAACAAGCACCTCCTTGCCCGACGTCAAACCGCCGCATCCAGACGCCCCGGCCTTTGTCTTCATCGACCGTTCAATGGCACGTTTTCAAGGAATACATGGAGCCATGGGATATCGATGAAGAACAGGGCACTGACTGCAGCAACAAGGAACACCACGTACGCCGTGAACCCCTTTTCGCGGTACAGGCGTTCGGGATTCTGCACGTTCGAGTTGGGTTTCATGCCGATATGCAGGTACCATGCAAACAGCAGGGCCAGAAGCGGCAAACTGAGCAGCAACTCAATCCGGTGCTTGACAAGGAACACGCCGAGGAAGAACGCTGAACACATCGCGCAGAAGAACGACAGAATCAACAGTCGCTCTTCTGTATAATGGTTGAACGAACGGCGGTACGATCCGGCTGTCTCGTGGTCTCCGATGAATCGCAGTTCAGCATATCGTTTGACCGCCATCAGGAAAGCCGACCCGGACCAATATCCCGCCACCAGACTCGACGGCATCAGGAGGCTATTTGTCACAACAAACCAGCCCAGACTTAGCCGGAACGCGTTGTTCGCCGATTCCGAAATGACATCCAGGTACGGTTTGTCTTTCAGCCGGAAAGGCTTCACATTATATAGTAATCCCAGGACCAGAATAACGACTATACTTACGAAGACACCTGCCGAAACACAGGCAGCCAGACAAAGGCCGGCAAATGCAAGAATGCAGTATTCACAGAGAATCAGTGATAGCTTCATTTTAGAAACAATTACCGGTCGATTCTTCTTAACAGGATGGAATCGGTCAAACTCGGCGTCCAACCATTCGTTAATGACGTAGTTGGCCGATGCAGTAAGGCAGGCGCTCAGCATGCCGCACAGGAGAGGTAATGCAAATTGGCTAAACGCGGTGTGGGTGAGAATGGCAGCCACAACCGTTCCCGGCAAGACAAACGCATTCTTGAACCAATGGCTCGGCCGGGCAATGGCGATGTAGCTCCTCACACTCATACGCTCGTTCCTTCAATGCGGCAGACTGTCAGAATAGAATCGCGCAGATTCAGCGGCAGTGCATTTCTTGCGTCACGCTTGAGGACTATGGGATCCGAAACATGCTCTATGACGTCCATAAGAGTGACCACGTCACAAGAACCCG
>Ga0114922_10002364_pt1 | contig 17680 bp, 33 predicted proteins | sample AartaG_FD_100975 | JGI IMG/M metagenome (GOLD analysis project Ga0114922, IMG submission 100975) | Deep subsurface microbial communities from Aarhus Bay to uncover new lineages of life (NeLLi) - Aarhus_00045 metaG | ecosystem: Environmental > Aquatic > Marine > Oceanic > Sediment | place...
GATGATTTGCGCGGGGCCTTTCAATTTCCGGCGCCCTTGCTCCCAGGCCTCAACCGTTTTTGCACTCACGTTAAACCGTTTTCCAAATTCGGCAGTATTTTCAAAATATTTTTTCCGGATCATTTTAATGCGATCCGGGCCAAAATCTTCATGCAGTGGAATTGTCGGCATCGGATCCCCCCTTAGAATGGTATATCATCATCAGGCATCAGATTAAGAGCATCGTAAAAGGCTATCAAATTAGCATCGGTGAACTGCTCGAGGCCTTTTTTTAACTGCTTTTTGTCATAGCCCTTTGTGACGATTAGCTTATCGAGGATTTTGATCTTTTCCCCGCCATCGGCGCCCTCAAAATCCGCCCTGGCAGCCTCGGCCGGATCCGGCGGACCGGCGGCGGCAGCTGCCTCCTCATAATCGGCATCCTCAACCGCACCGCCGTTAGGTAGGGCGGCGGGTTCGACCTCGAGCTCGGCCTCATGGGTGATCTGCGCGGCAGGCGCGGCGAGGGCCGGGGTATGCTGATTAGGATCATAACCAAATATCTGGCCGGAGGCGCTTATTGCGGCCTGAGTGAGCATCATTTTAATGGCCGGATCATCATAATCAGGCTTTAGGGTTATCCGGACCACCACGAACGGTTTTTTTAATTCCTCCGGAGAATAATAGGCTTTAAGGCCTAAGAGATCGCGCTTGACCCGGGCCTGGGCGCCGGATTCACAAAGCTGATCCTTATATTTTCGCCGGCGCCTTACCTCTTTTCTGGAATTAAAATCGACATATTCCTGCCTTTGCTGCTCGGTGAGATTGTTGGGCCAGGCATTAGCGGCCTTATCCTTTACCCACTTTTTCATTTTCTCCTGATATCCCTCTAATACTTCTTCCTCGATAACCTCAAAATCCATCCCATAGGTTTTAACGCACATAACCACGGATCCATCGGCTTTTCGGATGAACCCGCCGGCCTGGTAGCTGATATACTGGCGATCGGATTGGTTATCGGTCCGGACCGTCTTAACCATTTCGATCCCGGCCAGGTTGGATAATTTCTCGAGGCCTTGCTTGTGAATAATCATCTTACCCTTATCGTGCGGGTAAACATCACCGTCTTTAGGATCCGGTGATAGCGCTATGTGCTCGACCGTTACCGCGTGGAGTTTCGTTAGGCCCTCGGTGGTGATGGCCGGAGTTATGATATTCCATCCATCCTTTTTGGCCTGGTTGATCGCGGCAGCTAATTGTTGTTTTGCATCTACCATAATACTCAATCCCCTTTCTTTTTGAATTTTTTGGCCAGTGGGCACGTTCCCCAATGAGGCCGGTAAACCTTAACCATTTTGCCGATAGGCTTTTCGGCGTTTGCGATCGTGAAATCCTCGGCGGGCGTTTCGGGTATCCAGACCATCTGCTCGGGTTTGGAGTCGATCGGCATCTTTTTGCCGCTTGTCATTTCTACGAACGCGATATCCGCTCCGCACTTGCACTTTTTTATATTCAAGTCGGCACCCCCTTGCTAAAAATCTAATGGTTGATGTTTCGACAACCCGGCCGGCGTTACCTGGCAGGGTATAACAAAGGCAGTTTTCCTGGCCCAACCAGATATAGCCATAATAAAGCCTCTGATATTCGGCGTTACTGGTCGGCAGCATCTTGCCGTCTTTGGTACGGTCGAAACAAAGCAAATAGGCCTCATCATCATCGATATGAACCCCGGCGAACATCAGGCCACAATCCGGCAGCATATCCAGGCAGTAGAATCCGGCGCTTGTCCGCTTGCCACCGATATAAGAAATGATATCTCCGGGCCAAAGGATCTCGCCGCATGCCATCGGCATCCGGAGAGGTAAAATGGCCGGGGTATTGTGCTTGAAACAAAATACATAATGATCCGGCGTACAAACCAGATCATAATATCCTCGATCGTGCACTCTTACTTTCATGCAACCCCCTTTTTAGGTGGTTTCTCAACCCCCTTTCCAAATGGTCTTTGCTTGGCGCCCATTTCGGCGGCCTGCTCGGGCGTGGCCCTGGCCGGTCCATCTTTGTCCGGGGCCATGCCAAACGGCAAGCGCACTTTTGGGTTTTTCATAACCCATAAATGGTATTGGTTGGCGCCATCGATAACCCGGGATTCAGCCGGGTATAATTCAACGGCCTCATTTTCGGGCCCAACCAACTGGTTTTTAATTTCCTGCAATTCGCGCCAATCGTGGATCCATTCTTTATCTATCCGTTTAATAGATAAGTGGAGCATCGCGGGCCATTCCGGATCCGGACGGTGCGGCCGGATCTCAACCTCGTAAGTATCATTCAACCAAACCGAGGCGCCTTTCATGGATTCAAGAACCCTTATGGCCATCGGCTTTTTAATGCCCCACTTCTTTTTCAAGAATTTAATGGACGGCAGCGGTTTGGTGGCCGGTTTGAACCTATCCATTGATCCCCCTTAATATCAGGGAGGCGAGATCGTCCTCGCTATCGTATTCGATCCTGGAATCCTCATCGTCCGGATAACAAAACTCGGCGCCAACCCCGCAAATCTCACGGCAATTTTCTGTTACCGTGGTGATGCACTTTTCCTTGCCGGCATTTGCACCGGCGATATAACCGCTCGAAAAGAACAGGCCGGCCAGGGCCAGGCACGCGAGAATGATAAATAATTTTTTAGTCATAGAAACCCCCTTAGTTGATATTGGTTACTCCAAATTGTGCTTTCCAGGCCTCCCAATCCGTATCATCCCAGGACCGGGGATCCCTCATTTCATCGGAAAACAGGGCGTTAATGGTCATACTCTTTGTTTTGTGGTACCTCTGCCAGGCAACATTAACCCGGATCCGCTTGCTTTTGGTGGTATGCGGCGAAACGGTCCAACTAACGGTATAAGGGCCGTCCACATAAGAAAAATCGCCATTTTCGATATCGGCCGGGAACTTATAGCGGACCTCCTCGACCAGATCCCGGGCCAGGTTGATGGCCTCTTGCTGCATATTGCCGGTGGTATTGAGCTTGATCGTGGTTATCAGCATGGCATTGGCAGCCAAGAGCGTCATGCCCAGGATAACCATAGCGGTCATTACCTCGATGAGCGTAAAGCCGGCCGCGGTCCTTTTCTCCCGAGGTCGGTTACTCCGGGGCAAAAAACAATCCCGCATTTTGCCGGAGGATCGGTCAATATGGCGCCGGATCCCGCAAACATCGTGCATGAAATTCATTTCATCAAACTCGAGTAAGGTTTGCAGATCGATTTGCCCGGCCAGGTGCGCGGCCGTGATATCCATTTCCAGGTCGATCCAACTGCCCTCGAATTTACCTATGCACCGTTTCATAATCAGCTGTAATTTGTTAATGTCCTGGTCTGTAAGACTCATCCAATCTAACATGGCCTAATCCCTCCTTTGTTTAGGTTCTCTTTGGCAACGTGCTCTAACCAATAGATCTCATCCGGAAAGAGGTTTTCCCTCAATTCATCGATCAGCTTTTTATCAACCTCTTTTCGGAGCTCGCCCTCAGTTAATTCAAAAATAAATGCCCTCATGGCCCCCCCCTTTTTTAAATTTCGTAATAATTTTGAACGATCCATCCATGCTGTGCCAATAGCTTAACTACACGGCTCAAAGAGGCGCATGGGATCACAAAGTTTTTCCGTTTGAAAGTTACCCAACTGGTACACCGGAATCGATATTTTTTCATTTGCCCCCCTATTCTCTGTTATCCAGGCCGTCGCGGAGCTCGCCGGCGGCCAGGTAGGTTTTAAGGTCAATATCATCGGCCAGGAATTGACCGACATATTCATCGAGATCATTGTCATAAACCGTGTAGGACTCCCCGGAATCCTCTAAATCTTTATAAATGGTATATTGCTTTTTCTTGGTGCCATCGAGATCGAGGCGGTTAAACCGGGTTAAAAATTCATCCCGGCCGACTTCTTTTAGGACCATTTGAGCGGCGTGCTTATAGGGCAGCTTGCCTGGCATATCTTTCTTGAAATGATCCTCGAATAGGGCCGCGCACTGAGCGAGTGTCAATTTTAGTTCGCAGACGCTTTTCTTTTTCCCCGTTAAAACGTGCATAATTTCCCCCTTTTTATTTGACCTCTAATTCTAATTTACGGGCGATCCCTTTACAAATCCAACATGGTTCACTTTGAGGATCCGGATCCTTGCACCGCATTTCATTGTGAAATTTAAGAGTTTTCTTGAACTGCACCAATGTCTTGCATCCGGCCTCGGTGGCCAGGTGCCGCATTTCGCGCCTGCTTAACGGTTTCATCCAGGCCTCGCACCGTTTACAGGTGGCGTTTTTCTGGTTAGATCTCACCGATTGTTTGTGGCCACATTCCAACGTGCCTATGAGCGATTTAGACGGCAGGGTGTAAGGATCCTTTTTGATGATTTTCTGCATTAATAGGCCTCCCCGATTAAAAATTGAATTGCGTCATGTTTGGTGAAAAATGGCCCTATGCCATAATGGGATACCAGGCTATAAGCCCGGAAAAATCCGCCCTCGGTTTTGTACCAAAATCCGATCGTGTAAAACTTTGCCCCAGGGGCGGAAACGTGGATCCGTCTATCAATTTTATTTTTCATTAGGCAGCATCCTCGTAGTGATCGCAGGCCTTGCAACCACCAATTTGATTAAGACCGGCAAACTCCTCGAGAGTCGCGCCGATCTTAACGGTATGGCCAATTTCCTTTTCGATGGCCACACACTCGTTAAAGATATCAGGCCGGAGGCCGGCGGAGGTTCGGATATCGCTCGGCGTTCCAAAAATACAGATGATGCAGGAAAGGCGGCCCAGGTGTTTATAAATCCAATGGGGCCTTTGTCCGCCGGCGGCGATCCGCTCAAATACCTCTTGCGTGGTAAAGTCAAAGATCGGTAACAGATCCCAAACCTCGCGGCCGGCCTTGCTTAATCGGTTATTTATTTGGATCGGTTTTTTCTTTGCCCGGGTGTAAGACTCCTCGGCGCGGATCCCCATGCAGTTAACGGCCAATTTGGTGCCCCTGGCCTTTAATTCATGGCGGATAACTTTTTCAATCGGAGTTCTTTTAAGGTCGGAAGTGCACTGACGATATTTAGGTGAGGGCCACATGCCCCGCTCGCGGACCATCTGGAAAAAGGTGCGGCGCGATCGGCATTTGGTGATTTTTACGCCATACGGCGCGGTATTGACCAGGTGATCGAACGCGCCATCCCAATCCTGCTCAACCAGGTCCGCGTGGACTATGACAATTTGATCGGTTGGGACCAGGCGGGCGAGCTCGAGGGTTTGGGTTTGAGAGTCTTTGCCCCCGGAATGATTGATAAAAAACACGGCCCCGCGGTCCCTTAATTCGATAACCTTGTCGGTCATTTCTTGATTCATATTCCTCATGTTTATCCTATCGGCATATTATTTTAATACTTTAGATAAATTATCCCACAAAGGCGGATAATTGTCAAGCAATAAAAACATTGACAACACATATATATAATGATGTAAATACAATGTGAACAGAAACCAATAGACCGGAGGATTATCAGATGAAAGTTGAGAGTTTTCATAATTGGGAAATAGAGCGGGCCCTGGTTGAGAAAAAAGTGCAGGCCGTGGATATTGCAAAAAAAGCCGGCCTGGATCCGAGTATATTTTCATATATCAAGCGTGGGCGAATGAGGCCGTCCGATGAGGAGGAAAAGGCGATCGCGGCCGCCCTGGAAATGGAGGTGAGGGAATTATTTGTAGTGCGCGAAATTTTAAGCAATTAAAAGAGGCGGTCCGATGGCAAAACAGGGAGCTCCGCAAATCGAGGATGGATATACGAGGCTTGCCAATGAATTATTGGAGGCGCTTGCTAAGACCAGGTTCACCAATTCAGAACGCAGATTATTAGACGCGATCTTTCGATTAACCTATGGGATTTATAATCGGCGTAAAGCGGAAATTGAATTAAGCGAATTGGTGGCCATGACCGAAATTAGGAAAGTTCATATATGCCGGGCACGAAAAGCCTTAATGGATCGTGGCGTTTTAACCGTTACCACCGGGGAAAACAAATCAATACCAACCTACCAATTTAATAAGTATTATAAGAAGTGGAAACCGTTTTCCCCGCGGGTAAAGATTACCCCCGCGGGTAAAGGTGTTATCCCTGGCGGTAAAGATGTTGGCCCAGAGGGTAAAGATGTTACCCGCGAGGATAATCCTACCTTATATAAAGAAAATATAAAAGAAAACTTAAAAGAAAGTACTGGCGCCGAAAATCCGGCGCCGGATCCTGCCCCTCCCCCTGAGAAAAAAAATCCACCACCACCATACGAAAAGATCATTTCTTATTTTAACAAACTAACCGGATCCAACTTTGACCATCGGGCAAAGGAAACCCGGGCGGCGATCCGGGCTCGCTTTAAATCGGGATTCACCGAACAGGACTTTTATGATGTGATCCTCTGTAAAACCGATCAGTGGTTAGGGGATCCGAAAATGATAGCCTATTTACGGCCAGGCACGTTATTCCGGCCTACCAAATTCGAGGGCTATCTCATGGAGGCCAAACGCCGCAAAAAAGTAACTATTTCAGAGAATCAAAGGATCAAAGAGCGCAGCTTTAGAATCGCGGCGGGGATATTGCGAGAATCGGGCCAGGAGGCCTGCCTGGCATATTGCCAGGATAAACGAATTAACGGAGAGGAGTTTAAGCAGTGGATTTTGAAGAATACAAACTAACGATCGATGAGTTTTTTGATTTTATAGATCAGGACCGGCCTCCGAATAAGGCAATTAATTCCTGGTTTGGGTATTTTGAAAGGTTAAGTCTACAAACATTTACAGCGGTTTTAGATGTTATGAAAGCAGAATTGGACCGCCGGCCTTACAATATGCTTAATAAAATCAGGGAATATGTCAGCATCTATTATCGAGAGCACCCGGAGGCCAGGCCCAAATTACCAGATGAGGAGTGTACTGATTGTTTTGGATCTGGCTATTTTATTGCAAAATACACCGGCCCGGACGGCCGACCGACCACCGGCCTTATTTTGTGCGGATCTTGTGAGAATTGGCAAAAAATTCATGGGACAACCCGGGGCAAGCTACGCCTTAAAAAGTTCGAGGCGGAATATAGGGGGTTTAAGATTGAAAACGGATAGAATCTTTTACATAAAATCGTTAAAATCCGAGGAGTGTCCGAATTGTGACAAATATAAAAAATCGGGCAATTCCCTTTGTTATAAATGTTTTAAGCAACTGCCCCATGAGATCCAACGGGCGCTTTACCGGCCGATCGGTGCGGGCTATGAGGATGCCATCGAATCAGCTTTTAAATTTTTAGGCGATTAAAGGAGGAGTGAAATGGAAAGTCACGATCTTATACATAAATTACAGATGGCGGAAAAGGTTGCCTGGTCACTTCATGGCCTGCCCTATCGATGGGGCGGCGATGATCCGATGGAGGGTTTTGATTGCAGTGGCATGTGTATCGAGATCCTAAAAAGCGTGGGGATCCTGCCCAGGTCCGGAGATTGGACCGCTCAAATGCTATATTCCAAATTTGAGTATGCGGCCCGGTTTCCGCCTCGCCTGGGGTGCCTGGCGTTTTGGTGGAATGAGGCGCAAACCAAGATTGTCCATGTTGAATTTTGCCTCGATGATAAGCACACAATAGGGGCGAGTGGCGGCGGATCCGGTACAACCTCGGAGGCCGCGGCGGCGGCTCAAAACGCATATATCAAGGTGCGGCCGATCCGGACTAAGCGCCTGGCCGGGTATGAGGATCCATTTAGAGAATAGAGAGGAGGTTAATGTGGCATTGTCTAAAGATTTTAAGCCGGATTGGGAGGGATGGGATAATATAATCGCTCAAATAAGGGCGGCGCCATCGTTTCATACTGTAATGCTAACCGAAAACGATAAGCAAATGCTCTTAAAGGTCGATAATTATATAAAATCCCATACTATTATGGATTCGCTCATTTGGTTAGGCGAGAATAGAGTCGGTTTCAAGGTCCGGTCTATTACCGGTAAGGAAATGGCGATAAGGCCGGACGAGGTAGCGAAATATTTAGAGGATCCAGTAGATTTTGAAGCTCGCCGGTACAGCGTAAGCAAGCAGTGTTTTATAGCCTATCAACATGAAGTGGCGCGGTTTAGCTCTGAGGGATATTTCACGCGGCATTGTGAGGCGAAAACCAAAAAAGGCCGGCAGTGCAAGCATTATCAAACATTTAAATGTCAAAGCATGATGCGGTATTGCGAGCAGTTTTACAGAAAGGATTTTTATTGCAGGATACACCAAGAAATGATGGCAGCCGGCAAGCCGGTTGAAAAATTCGAGGAATAGCCAGGGGAAACTATGTCCGATAAGGAGGCCGATTAATGTCAGAGCAAAAAGATCTTTTCGGCGGTGGTTTTAGCCGCAAACCGGACGGCGATATCCATAGGGGAACTAAAAACGCGATCCTGGGCGGCACTCGATCCCAAAACAAACAGGATAGGATCAAAAAGAAGTGGTCCACCACCTATAAGGAAATCCTTATAATGTATATTCGGACCTTTTGCCTTGATGATCCGGGGTATGAAATTACGGCCGAGGCGGTTATGAATTGGGCGATCAAGCAGGGGCACCAAAAACCAAACGAGGGTAGGGCCACCGGAATGATTTGGAGATACGCGCAAGACTCAGAGGACAATATCAAAAGGGGATATCCGGCCATCGTTCATTATATCGGGACCAGTAGAAACGAAAACCCGGATTGCAATAAGGGGCATATCTCCAAATATACGGCCTTGCCGGATGGGATCCCGGAATATATCAAGCGGTGGGGTTGTTTCGAGGATGATTAAACGCGGACCAGGGCGCCCCAGGAAAAAGCCTCCGGTATTTAATGAGATTATCCAAACGGTATTGGATTTATGAGATAAAAAGATCGAGCTCGCCGTGGGCGAGTTGGCCGAGGGGATCCTGGCCGATTTAGGTTGTGATGATCGGATGGATTTAATTGTTAAGCTATTAAGGATCGAATTTAGAAAAAGGAGGGATAACGATGCTAAAGGATCCGGCAGCGGACCCGGAAATACTCGAGAGTCTTAATGAGCTCCGGCTATGGTTAGATGGTTTTTTGTGCGATCGGGAGGTCGATGATACCGTGGGCGAGATTTGGCCCAGGGCGATAACTGGCCACCATCTTGATTCATTGGAAACCGTCCTGGCGTATTTTAAAGAAGTTCAAAACAATAACCAGGCTTTAGATGAGATAAGCCAATCACTTGAAAAGGAGATTAAGGATTATGATTAATGACATTCAACACGGCGGGGCGATCGATCCCACCACCGAGGACGATTTAAAAAAATTGGCAGTGGCGCCAATGTCTTTTTTTTCCGAGCATTGGATGGATTCGGGCGATTGCCCGGCCGGCGGAGTATCGACCGGATTAGGATTTACTATTTCCTGGCAGAATGGTCCGCTTGCACTTCCAGAGGGCGGCCGGCGGATCCCAAACGGCGCGTTTGTCGAGAGCGTCATATTTGCGGTGATGGACCGCCTCGAGTTGTATCAGCGATCTAAATTCAAATGCGATGAGAATGAGGCGGCCTTAATGTATTTGAAAGATGCCTTAGAGGCTTTAGAGGCCAGGACGGCCGGGCGAGAGGCCCGGGGAGTGGAGGGAACCCTAAATGTCTGATGAAAACACCAATGAAACCGAAAATAAATCTAAATTACAATTTGCCCTCGCCTTTCCTTACAATATCCAGATCGAGCCAACGGTAAACGGCGGGGTTTTGGTTAGAGTCGGATGCGCGCAATTAACCTATGAGAACACTAATAAAATGCTAAAAGCCCTTAAACAGTATTTCGCGGATCCGGAGGCAGCTGAAAAGGCCTATAATGCCTGTAACGCATTAAAGGCAGGCCCCGAGGCCCCGAGGCCGACAACCAGGCCAGGCGCAATTTACACAAATGCACCGGCGCCTGGCCGGAGATTGGGCGCCGGGGCGAACCCGGTACCGGAGCGGGGCCCCAATATGGATGGCAGCCAGGTCGATTATGCCGGCAACACCAGGGATCCAGAGGGCACCGATGAATTAATCGACCATACCGAACGGGCCGAGGGTGAGCAGGCCGAGGAAACCGATTTTTCGAGTGGCCTATGAACGTATCCGAGGCCGGCAGCTGCCCAAAGTGTATGGGGAGTGAGCCGTTTATTGATGATGAACGTCAGATCCGACCAGGCGATACGATCAAGGTGGTTTGCCGGCATTGTGGCCAGAATTGCGAGATAATTCATGGCCATAATGCCCATATCATCCAAATTGACCATGATCGGCAGCATAAACTATTTGATTAACCGGCCTGGGTAGGTGACTCGCCTAAAATTCTATTAATAGCCGATGCAAGGGTAATAGAATGGAGGCCTGCCCAGGCTTTATAAAGGGGGAACCATGAGCGACAAATTAAAGCTACAAACGATCAAACACGCCACCATGAAAACGATCGATTCCTTTTTCGAGATGTACGCCGATGATATCCAGGCGGCATATATGGACGGTGGCCGCAACGTGAAAATAGGTCTGAGCGCCCAAATTGGCATGACCGACAAGGGCAAGATCGCGCACAAAACCGAGATCAATTTTGTAAAGATCCGGGTTAAGGATTCCATCGTGCACACATACGATCCGGACCAGATACTTTTCGACTTTGAGGAGGACGGTCAAATATGATGGCGCGGTTGTGGGGTAAATTCCTTTGTCTGATAGGCGATCATGCGTGGACCGGTGATGCCTTAAAGGGGATCAAGCCGGGCCCGGAGATTGCCGAGCTCGCAAAACGGGATCCCCTGGCCGGCTTTATACTGTACTCGAAAATGTACTGCGATCGGTGCGGAAAGGTATCAAACCTTTGATTTACGTCTATTATTGGGGGAATAATCCGGTCCGGGCCAGGTTGAAAGGCCGGCTATGCTATCGCCTGGCGTATGGCCACCTTAATTCATGGTTAATCGAGTTTTTAGATACCGGCGAGCGGGTTGTCACGGATCGCCGGGCGGTGAGGAAGTGTATATGATAGATCCAGATTTAAAAGAATGGGTTGATAATGCAAGCTATTATGCGTTAATGAACCGATGGCGATTTGCCAAAGTCGGGGATCCCATTTTCCAGGGAGAGGCCGGAGATTATTATAAAAAGGTTATGTTTGCGATGCGGGATGAGGTCGGCCCGGCGGAGCATGTTAGAATAAGCAAGAGTTTAGGATTTAAACCATAAAGGAGGTAGCACCATGCCAGATGAAAAACCGATTGAAATGGACCCAATGAAAGAGATCGTTACGGCCGGCAATATTTTGGACGTTATCAAAAGGGCGGCCGCGGCCCAGGGTGTTCCTATCGGCGGAGCTCAACCGAAACAGAGTATAAACCTTTCAGTGGGCACACGCGATGGATCCGTGGTTATCGATTTTGGGCAGCAGGTAACGTGGATGAGCATGGCCCCGGACCAGGCCACCAAATTTGCGGCCAGTATTATGGCCCAGGTCCAAACCCTTTTAAAGGTGCCCGGAACCACCGGCGATCCGAAAGAGGTTGACAAGCCGGCGTAAATAATCATATTGTGATTGAAATTCATTATCCTAAGTCAATTTAGTACGTTTATCCGGGTGACTTCATGGATCCATTAATTCAATCTTCTTCTTTTGCAAAACCTCGGGGAGTGACCGCCTCCGGGGTTTTTGCATTTAGGGGGCCCCAACGTGGAAAGGTGGAGTTATAGGCGTGGTTTTAAAGGATATTCATATCTTAATTCTGATTGCAAGTTTGGTTTTGAGCGCCGCGGGGGTTGTTTGGGGTACGATCAAATTTGTCATTCCGAACCTTAAAGATTCCCTGGTTACCGTAAGCAAGCGAGTGGCAAATTTAGAGGGTGATGCCGTGTCTAAATCATCTTTTAAAACAGAAATGGAACGCTTAGAGCAGCAATATCAGGACCATAAGATCGTTTGCCAACGGATTGTGTGTGGCCGGATCGATGAGATCCGGGAGGATCTAAAGGGGATGGATGATAAGCGCGAAAGGGCTCGAAATGCCAGGATCCAGGCATGGGACCAATTTAAAAAGGAAATGGTGCCCAGGGGTGATTTTATAGATTATAAGGGCGAAATGACTAATCACGTTTCAAGTATCGAGGGTAAGATCGATCGGAGCTCAGAATTATTGGCCCGCCTCGATGAGAGGGTTTTGGCCCTGTTAAAAATGAACGGTGCCACCTTATCCGCCGGCAAGGGGATGGATAATAATAGAACAAGGGGGAGAGTATGACCGAGCAAACATTATCTCAGCAATTATTAGCGATTATCATCCCATTTGCGGCCACGGCCCTATCGATTCTCACCACCTGGGCGCTTTATGAGTTGAAAAAGTTTATCAAGGCCCGGACCGGATCCGCCGAGCTCGAAGATTCTATGATCGTGCTCGAGAACGTGATCCAGGGGGTTGTGACCGAGATCAACGAAACCTTGAAAGCGGTCGGTGCGGATGGCAAGCTATCGGCGGCGGATGCCAAGCTATTAAAAGAGAGGGCATTAAAGTCGATCGGCCGGCAGCTACCACCGGCCACTAAAAAGATTTTGGATAAGAACATCGCCCACCTGGGCAGCTATGTAAGCGGCAAGGTGGAGGTAGCGGTTTTATCAAGCAAACTAAGGAAAGGAGGCCTTTAGTATGAAAAGAGCAATAAGAATCGAGATTGCCGATTGTCTGGTATATGTGGCCCTGATGCTCGCGGCGGTTTATATGGCCGGTTGTGCTCAGTTCCAGGGGAACCCGATCCCCGAAACGCCAAAGGGGCAGTATGTCACGGCCCGCAAGTTTTATAATGACCAGGTGGAGGCCCTCACGGCCTACGCTCCGGTATTAACGCCGGCCCAAAAGGTAAGCATGCACAAAGACCTGGCGCCGGTTATGGATGCGATCGAAACCACCTTAGATGGATGGAAAGTGGCCCTCATGGACCCGAGCAAGGATCCGGCCGGGTATAATTCCGCGTGGATGAAACTCCGCGGGCAAATGGTGGCCATCATCGCAAAGTATCTTAGCGACTAATTTCATGCAGCACTGATTTTATTACCAATTCTTAACCAGGAGGTTGGAACCATGAACGCGAGTCAATTAATTATCCTTATGTCATTTTTAGAGGCAGGCGTCCGCATGTATGAAAAGGCTACCGCCGGCAAAACTCCCGAGGAGATCGATGCTATGGCAGCCGATCAGGAGGGCAGGACCAAAACGGTAAGGGCGGCCTTTGACGCCGAGTTTAACGCCGAACCCGCATAATGCCGAGGGCGGGGCCCTGCGGGGCGACCCGACCCATATAGGCAGATCGCGCAACAGCGCGGGATCCCCGGGGTTGAATGTGGCCCCGGGGATCTAAAACAACAAAGAGGATATCATGGAAAACGGAACGTATGTAGAATTATCAGCGGACCAAATTGGCAGAATCGTGCATGGAATGATAGCCCTTTTCGCCGGGGTTGTTTCCGGTGTTACACATGAACCCGATATCGACAAGACCAATCCGGTCGACAAGGCCAGTTTTGAGGATAAAACGCTGATTATTATCGAGGATCCGAGCACAAAACCGAGGGAGTTACACGATAAATGGACTGCAACCACTACGAAAATGATCGAGGATGGCGCCCTCGATGAGAATAATATTGCCAGATTAAGACCTTACATGGTATCTTTCAACAAATTACCGCTTGAAATGCAAACGATGTATCGGTTACAGGTGCAACTCACCCGCACCCTCATTAGGTATAATCGAAATGGCGAACGGACACAAAAACGGCAACGGGAACGGGAACGGATATCCCGAGGAGATATGGGAATCCGTAAAAGAGGAGTATCTGGTCGGCCAACTTAGTATTGCAGCAATATCACGCACCTACGGCCCGAGCCGTCAAGCCATAATGAAAAAAGCCGAACGCCTGGGATGGCACCGGCAGCTATCCGATGATGTGCGCAACTCCATAAATAAAAAGACCATCGAGGCGGAGTTACAGGAGGCTATTACAGCCGACAACTATTCTGAGGCGATCGAGAAATATGGCGAGAAAGGTGCCGGAATCATTGGAGCTCACAAGGTTTTATTTACCAAAATCCTTAAACAGGTTGATGTAACCCTCGGGGATCTCGAGAGCGCCCAGGGCATCATGGCGAAATTAATGAACGCCGATCGAGTAAAGAAAAATTTGGTAATGGCCGCGTCCCTGGCCCTAAAGGAACGCAACACCGCCTTGAAAACAGTTTCAGACGTTCTGGCAAAGGTTGTGCCCCTCCAACGGCAGGCCTTTAATATGGATGGCGATGGATCCCATGCCGAAACTATCAATTATTATATTGTTGGTGATCTTGAAAAGCCGGTCACCGCGGGAATGAGCCAGGCGAAAATAGCCCAAAATCCCTAATGCTACGGCAAGCGGCGATCCGAGATCGTCCAAATTTGGGCCCCTGGCAGGCCCCAATTTAGCGTAAAAGCACTAAAACAGGCAGTTTAGGCGGAATTATGACCAATGAGGTCAAAATCAATAGGCGCGAATTTCTAAAACTGGCCGGTGCAGGAGCACTGGCATTAGGATTAGCGCCGGGTTTGCTGCCGGCAGCCGGCCGGAATGTCGCGCCGGTGCCGGCAGGCAATCCCCTTTTTACCGGCGCGATTGGCAGGTATGAGGGTGTTACTATTTTTGAACCCAGGCCATCTGATTTGCGAGCGGTCCAAAACGCGATGATGGATTCCTTTTATAATGGATCCGGCGCCATAGGTTACACTGGTCGAGGCGCCCGATGGATCCCGATTAGAACGATGTATGTCGGCCAGGACGGCCGATAGCAAGGGAGAGGATAAGCCGATGCGGAAGATTGTAATTTGCCGTTATCAACCATCCCAATGCACGCGCCCGAGGCGAATGAAGAACGAGTAACTTATGACGCGATCCCAACTATTCGCCAGTTCCACAAGTCGGGAGCACAAATTAGAGCGGTTGTCGGCCCGGTCGGATCCGGAAAGACAACCGGCGCCGCGTGGGAGATTTGCCATCTAATCCCCTGGCACCTTTTTAAGCATTACAATATCAAAGAATGTAAGTTCGTTATCGTCCGCAACACCTATTCGGAGCTCCGCGATACTACCCAGGCAACCATATTCGAGTGGTTTCCGTTCGGCAACTTCCTAAAGCAAGAGCAGAAATACACGATCAAGCACCCCGATGGCCCCACCGTCACCCTGTTATTTAGATCCTGCGATCGAGAGTTAGACGTTAAGAAGTTCAAAAGCCTGGAAATTACAGGCTATTGGATCGATGAATCGATCGAGGTCGCTGATAATATCAAGCGGATGCTCAAAAACCGGATCGGCCGTTTCCCTAAAATGAAAAAGGCGGTCGAATGGTATAAGGAAAAGTTTGGAAAGATCCCGGCCGAATGGATAACCGAGGACGGCAACGAAACAATGCCACTGCCCAGGTTTGGGATTGAAACAACGAACCCGCCTGATGTTGAAATGCCCACCTATTATCAATTTGCCTGGCAGAACCCTGTGCCCGGGCCCCTTTCAGAACAGCCACCGCTCGAGAACCATGAGGGCTTTTGGCAGCCACCGCGAGAGAACGAAAAATACCTGCGCCCTGGATATTACAACGATCTAATGATGGATTATAAGGACACTCCGGATTGGATCGAAATGTATGTGGACGGCAAGCCAGGTGTACTGGTTAAGGGCAAATTGGTATATTATAACTTTAGGCGGGAGGTCCACCAGGCCCAGGCGCCGCTAATCTGGACCGGCCCGGGCACCTTATACCGTGGTTGGGATAACTCCGGCAACGTGCCGGCCGCTCTTGTAGTTTTCAATCCCTCGCCGATGCGCTTTCACGTTCTAAAGGAATTTTGCCACGATAAAATGGGGATCATCGATTTCACCAAATGGGTTGTCGGTGAGTGCAATAAACTCTATCCCAATGCCGAGTGGGTTGATTATGGGGATCCGGCCGGCGCCGCCAAGTTTAGCAAGAAAGAGGGCGGATTTACCTCCAATGCTCTTTTAATGGAGGAGGAGGGCGTCACGGTCGAGAGCAGTGAACAGAATTTCACCGCACGCACCCAGGCGGTTGATGGAATCCTGGCCAGGATCGATGGATGCCTGGTCGATCCCGGTTGTGTCCGCCTGCTAAATGGATTCTTAGGCGGATATCATTATAAAGAGATAGCCAGGACCGGGGAGTATTTCGATGAGCCCGATAAAAATAGATTCAGCCATATTCACGATGCTTTCCAGTATGTAATGGTCCGCCTGGTTGGCAACAAAAAGAAAAAGCGCGGGCAGGACCGATGGAAACGCCGGCGCCGCACCGCTATGTCGGCATAAAAGGAGGATCCACCATGCACAATAAATTCAAGCCGTTAATCGGAATCATTATCATTTTGTTATTTGCCGGCCTGGCCCTGGCAGCCGAGCAAAACCCCACGATTACCCTGGGATGGGATCAAGACGATGAAACATACGCGGTACTAACAAGATGGCAACTGGGGTATGGATCTACGGCCGGAGGACCATACGATCAGTTTGTGGATATCCCCAAAGTGAATCCTCAACCAGATGGATCCTATCAGTCAGCTACCGAAATAACCTATTCGGGATCACCTGGGGAGGTTGTTACCAAGTATTTTATCCTCCGGGCCTGCATATCAGCCAATGATGGAGAGTGCTCCGCCTGGTCCGCCAACGAAGTATCGCACGCGGTAACTATTCCAATCGGAGCCCCGGGCAATTTTAGAAAGGTAACGGCCACGGTTAGTATTCTTATCAACTCGATCATTCGGGAAACAATCAGCGCCATCGAGGATGATGGTCAACCGGCAGGAGGCTAACAATGTCAGATTTTAATGTGGAGCTCGGATATCTAAAGGGCAAACCGGTGATGAAATTGCAGAGGCGAAAGCAATTACCAACGATCCATATCATCGGTCAAAAGACCCTGGTTAATTGCTATATCATCACGATGGAGCAATTACACTGGTGGTCAGAGGAGCATAACGCCACGTTCGAGGAGCATCTTTATCGAGTCGGCCATCAGATTATGGCCATTTTAGATCTTGGCAAGCCTAATACGCGCAAATTGGCGGAAATTGCCTCCGCCATTCAAGCCAGGATTGACGAATTTGTTAAGATGCCCCCCTTAGTATCCGAACAAAAGACGGTCGGCCAGGCCATAGTGAACGCCGCCGGCGAAACCTTTGAACACGATATACTTGAAAAGGTTGACGATGGATACAAACAATACCGCCACTGATCGCTTTAACGATCCCGATTATGGTTACTCGCAAGGCCTCTCGCAAGCGGAGGAGTTAGAGCTCGCCGGAATAACCGATGAGGAAACCCGGGACAAAAGGCACCCATACGATACCGATCATAAAGTCCTCACCCGGTATCAGCGCCTAAACGGATGGTACAAGCGCGAGCGGCAGCTGCATGGCGATTTCCGTATCGAGCAGATGAAAGACCATAAGTTTTATAACGGCGAGCAGTGGGACGTGGATGATAAGGCCGTATTAAAGGCCCGCGGTCAAAAGGCCACCGTTTTTAACCAGGTCAAACCAACGTGCGATTGGGTTATCGGCACCGAAAAGCGGACCCGGATCGACTATGTTGTGTTGCC
>Ga0114922_10002365_pt1 | contig 17677 bp, 12 predicted proteins | sample AartaG_FD_100975 | JGI IMG/M metagenome (GOLD analysis project Ga0114922, IMG submission 100975) | Deep subsurface microbial communities from Aarhus Bay to uncover new lineages of life (NeLLi) - Aarhus_00045 metaG | ecosystem: Environmental > Aquatic > Marine > Oceanic > Sediment | place...
CGGCGAACTGGTGCCGCTTTCAGCAAAATACGTTGACACCGGTGCAGGCCTGGAAAGAATCGTAGCGGTAATGCAGAACAAACAAAGCAACTACGATACCGATTTATTTATGCCGATAATCGACCGCACCAGTGACATTACCGGCCACAAATATACAGCGAAGCTCGGCAGCAAAACCGACAATGCCTTCAGAGTAATCGCCGACCACATTCGCTCACTTGTCTTTGCGATAACCGATGGAGCGATTCCATCCAACGAAGGCAGGGGGTACGTGATTCGCCGAATACTTCGTAGGGCTTCGAGGTTCGGCAGAGAATTAGGGATGCATGAGCCTTTTATTTACAAACTTGTGCCGGTAGTTGTCGATTGTCTGGGCGAGGCGTTCGGCGAGATAACCGAAAGAGCGGACTACGTCTCAACGGTAATCGAATCCGAAGAGGCCGGCTTCGGCAGAACGCTTGACAGGGGCATCGAAATCTTCAACGCCGCCGCCGGGCGGGCACAAAAATCAATAAACAAGATTATCAACGGCGAAGATGCTTTCCAGCTCTATGACACATACGGCTTCCCGCTTGATTTGACCGAGCTTATGGCCCAGGAGCGCAGCCTGAAAGTCGATACTGCTAAGTTTGACGAACTAATGGAAGCCCAACGTCAGCGGGCAAGGGCAGCGCAAAAAAATGATTCACTTACGTCAGTCTTGGCAGACACCGAGCTGCCGATAACAGAAGATGCTCATAAATATGGTACCGATAGCTGTGACAGCAAACTAATCGGCTGGATAGACGAGGAAGGTTTCAATGACCAAGGTCAAATCCAGACCGGCGCTGAGGTTGGAATTGTTCTTGACAGAACCTGCTTCTACGCCGAGGCGGGCGGCCAGGTCGGTGACTGTGGAATTATAAAATCGGAAAACGCTAAATTTGTAGTCGAAGACACCTCCAAAATAGCCAACTGTATCATTCATCAAGGCAAGGTTGTCGAAGGTTCGTTCAGTGTTGGTCAAAAGGTAAAGGCAATCGTCAGCAAGGACCGGGCCGCGACAAAGAAAAACCACACCGCCACCCACCTGCTCCAGTGGGCGCTGCAGCAGGTGTTCGGTAAATCAGTGGCCCAGCAGGGCAGTTATGTCGGCCCGGACTATTTGAGATTTGACTTTACATACCCCAAAGTACTCACGACCAAGGAATTCAAAAAGGTTGAGGATTTGGTCAGAGAAAAAATAGCTGCCGACCTGCCGCTAACATGGACGGTAATGCCTAAAGACCAGGCCCAAAAACTTGGTGCAATGGCGCTGTTCGGTGAAAAGTATGGAAATGAGGTCCGGGTGGTGGCTATCGGTGCAGCAAACGAAAGACTGCTTGAAGAAGCTTTTTCGCGAGAATTCTGCGGGGGGACGCACTGCGATAATACGGGACAAATAGGCGGTTTTAAGATAATCAAAGAAGAGAGCATCTCCGCCGGTGTCCGCAGGATTACCGCACTGACCGGCACCGGCCTTAACGCCTGTCTCGAAAAGGCAAGTGACATCGTCGATGAGCTTTCAGCAATATTAAAGGTTCCATCCGAGGCGCTGGTTGAGAGGGTAGGCCAGTTGTTAAAGGACAATAAAAAGCTCTCCAAGGAGCTCAGGATCGCGGCCAAGGCATCCGGCTCCGACGTTATGGCCGAGGCAAGAGAGCTTCTTGAAAAATGTGAAAAAATCAATGAAACCTCCATAATCATCGGCCGACTCCAGAACACACGTATCGAGCAGGCGCGGGAAGCAATTGATATGCTCAAGAAGAAGGCAAAATCCGCCGCTATTGTTCTGGGCTTCGAGGACGAAGATAAGGCGACACTGCTGGCGGGTATGACCAACGACCTCATTAAGAAGGGTCTAAAGGCCGGCGACATCGTTAAGGCAATCGCACCGATAATTGATGGCGGAGGAGGCGGACGGCCCCAAATGGCACAGGCCGGCGGAAAAGAACCAAAGAAAATCAACGACGCCCTCAAAAAAGCCGCAGAGCTGATAAAAGAAAAATTAGTATCCTGACAATTATGATTTTTGCCAGCTAAATAACCCCCAGTGAAGCTGAGGGCTAAATATATTTTTTTATACGGCAAAACCGCAAAATATTCAGGCAGGATTGAAAGTGGCTGAGGCGGAGCCTTTTATCAGGTTTTACTGCGAGAACTGTGGCTACAAATCCACTGTCTCCGAAAGCTACGCAGGCAAAAATATTCGATGCCCCAACTGTTATTACATAATCTTCATCTCAAAAGCAGAATCCAAAGGCACCACAAGTCAAAGCAGTCCCGGCAAACCAGAAACACCTTCTAAACACTCCGCCTACGATTTAACTCTTTTGGACGTCGAGGAAAAAGACAAAATCGCCACTTTTCAAAGAGGCCAAACCAGCATCTTTGAGGAAACTGATGTACACAAGCAGGAACTTGAAGAAGAATCTCAGGCAGAAGCCAAACCCTTTGATGAACGCAGGCTGCCCTGGCTCATAGACATATTTCTATATCCATTCAACAAGCCGGGCCTGATACATTTAGCGATTTTCATCGCAGTACCCCCGTTAATAGATTTTATGGAAAGCGTTGTTCCCGGCGTACTTTCTATACTGTTCTACATCATAAGCGCCATTGTTAAGATTTTGATTTTTTTGTACATATACTGGTATCTCGCTGAATGTGTCCGCGACAGCGCCGCAGGCTGGGTGCGAGCACCTCAAGGATTCGGGGGGATTCCCACTCTAAGCGATATGTTCGGGCAGGTGGTAAACATAATCGGTTGTCTTGCGGTCTTTTTGGGGCCTTTTGCTATCTATACTATATATGCCGGCGAAACCAACATAATTTCCTGGCTATTGCTGAGTGTCGGGGTTTTCCTTTATCCGATGGCACTGTTAGCCCTTCTCATATTTGACTCGGCCCGTGACTTCAAGCCTCTTTTGCTCTTCAACTCGATATACAATACTTTCTTCCCATATTTCGGTCTTTTTTTGTTATTTGTTATAACGGTAATATTAATCAGGCATATCCCTGAACAAGTGCACACCTCACCATTCCTGAAGCTTATCATTCGTTCCGTCATTATCTACATTGCACTGATAGGTGCTCACATTTTAGGGCGGTTCTACTGGCGGTATAAGGAAAAACTAAAGTGGGAAGTGTAAACAAAGAATATAAGAACTAAAAAAACGATGGAAAAGCAGATTCTATGATTAAGTTTAGCTGCGAAAACTGTGGTCAGAAGTTCAGCGTCCCCGAAAGCCGTGCCGGTAAAAAAGGCAGGTGCCCAAAATGCAAGAATATAATTGTTGTTCCGGAAATACAGGCCGCAAGCCCTCTTACAGAGCAAAGTGATTCGGGAGTTCCCGAAGTCAGCTCAAAGAGCTCCGCTGATAATTTAACCCTCCTAAATGCCATAGAAAAAGATAAAATTCAAGGTGAATCGATCGGTTTATCAAGCGTCCCCGACCAAGCCACCAAATACGAACAGGAAATTGAAGAAGAACAGTCGGATGACACGGAGTCCCCGGCCGAGCGCAAACTGCCCTGGGTTATCGATATGTTCCTCTATCCGATAAGCATACCATGCCTGATAACCCTCGGAATTATAATTTTAATACCATTGCTGATTAATATTGCGGTAGGTTTACTGGGCCCATTCGGTCTTTTTGTATTGGTCCCTGGTTTCTTTATAAATATCGTCATTAGCTTGTACTTCTTATGGTACGTTGCCGAGTGTGTTCGTGACAGTGCCGATGGCGGGATCCGTGCCCCCGAGACAATGGCTAATGCACCGGGTTTAAGTGAACTGTTATGGCAATGGTTTCGTTTACTCGTGTGTCTGCTTATCTTCGCGGGGCCGATGGGATATTATTTTGTCAGGACCCAGAGAATTGATGCAATCTTCTGGTCTTTATTGGCATACGCCGTATTTTTTCTGCCGATGGGTCTATTAGCCGTCACTTTGTTTGATTCTTTACGCGGCCTTAATCCTTTTCTACTCATTGGCTCGATTTTTAACTCTTTTTTCGCATACTGTGGACTGGTTCTAATTTTAGGGGCGGTTGCGTTGTCTATTATAGTTTTACGCAGGAAGCCATCCGGAAAATGGGCAGCTTTTGTTTCGAGTTATCTCGTGATGTACATTTTGCTGGTAGTCGCCCATCTGTTGGGGCGCTTCTATTGGCGGTATCAGGAAAAACTCAACTGGGAAGTGTAGTACAAACAGTCATTGCGAGGCTTTTTTTTAGCCGAAGCAACCTCCGACGCTACAATTGAGATTGCCGCACTCGGCTGCGCCTCGCTCGCAATGACAACAATGCAATATTATTGCTGTCGGATTTTTATACTTTTTGCGTGAGCGTCAAGCCCTTCGACCTCAGCCAGCCGAATAATGTCCTCCGCACTTTCAGCTAACTTTTGCTTATCATATTCGATAATGCTCGTTGACTTGATAAAATCGTTGGCACTTAAGGGGCTGAAAAACTTCGCCGTCATTCCAGTCGGCAGTGTATGGCTCGGCCCGGCCCAGTAATCACCCACAGCCACCGGACTGTAGTCTCCAATAAATATAGCACCGGCATTTTCAATCTTCTCGGCGATTTGGCGGCTTTGCTCACCGCATTGAATCTCCAAATGCTCAGAGGCAAAATCATTCGCCCATTCGATAATATCCTGCATATTTTCAAAAACGGCAATCCCACTAAATTTCTGGAGGCACTCATACGTATCTCTTGTTCGATCCAGCTGTTTGACTTGTTTTTTAAGTTCCTCAAGAACTTCTTCAGAAAGTTTTGGTGAATCCGTAAACAAAATGGCGCTTCCTGGATCATGCTCCGCTTGGCTTAATATGTCAGAAGCTACCCAAGCCGGATCTGCCTCATCATTCGCGATAATAAGAACCTCGCTCGGACCGGCGATCGAATCAATATCAACTGGCCCAAAAACCTCACGTTTCGCCATCTGCACCCACTGATTGCCCGGCCCAACAATTTTATAAACCTTACTAATAACATCTGTTCCACGCGCCAGAGCTACCACAGCCTGTGCGCCGCCGATTCGATAGACTTCGTCAATCCCCAACTCCTTACAGACTGCCAAAATTACCGGATGAATACTGCCCTTGTATCTTGGCGGCGACACTACGACAATTTCTTTCACTCCCGCCACCTGTGCAGGCACCGCCGTCATTATCACTGTAGAAGGTAATGGTGCGGAAGCACCCGGCACGCAAATACCGATGCGCTTAATTGGAGTATACTTTATTCCGGGATGCTTGAAATTACCAATGAAGATTTCCTCCTGATACTTTCTGACATTCTCGATAGCCTGATGAATTGATTTGAGAAGTTCTTTGTTGATTTCGGTGTGAGCTTTTTCTAAATCTCCTTTGGAAACGCGAAATTGCTCCGGTGTTAGCTTAATCCCATCATATCGCTCTGTATATTCTTCCACGGCATTGTCACCGCGTCTCATAACCTCTTTAACAATGTCCCTTAACTGCTCGTTTTCTTTGCTATCTATTCTAAACCTTGCTGCATGTACAACTGCAAAACGCAGTTTACTTAGCTTGTCTTTGAAGTCTGGCTGTTCATATGAAATGAGGATTTTGTCAAGCTCGTGGGGCATTGGTTTACCCTTTATCTGTCGAAGTTTTGGTGGCTGTAAACTCGGGTTGCCTTTTGCGGCAGCAGATAATTTTTGCCTTTATACTTGGTCATAATCCCTGCTATCTTAAACCGCACCGGGTCGGGAACAGCAGATTGTCTCTGCTCGGCCAGTTCCAGTACCTCGCAGGGCAGCAGCCGCAATGACACCGGCCGGACATTTCGGCCAAAAGCATCCAGGACAAATACAAGCCGGCCGTCGTCCTGTTCACTTAAAAATGCAGTCCGGTCGGCCAAGATAGAATCCTTCTGTAATTGGGCTTTCTTTACCGAATCACCCACTTGCTTTTGTGCCTTCGGGATTAAGCCCGGCCCCTCAGAAGGTGTAATTCTGCTTTTCTTCAGCTTTTCTAAAATCTCCCGGGGTATGGTTAACGCATCGTTCGGATCAGTGACAGCGGGCTGCCGCTTATCCTCTTTTGCAGAGGGCTTCTCCGTTGGTTTGCTTTCCCTATGCTGTGGTTTTTGCGGTGGTTGAGACCGCAGAAAATAATTCGGGAATATGAAGTTTTTGCCCCTGTATTTTGTAACCCAGCCCGAGAGTCTGTAGCCGGCAGTAGAACGCTCATTGACATCGGCAATCATCTTTTGCAGCGACGAGGACGGCAGCAGCTCCAACTTCGTCCCCGCAGGGGCCAAACCTCCCCTGTAATCGTTTACGTCGGTATGAAATTCAAAGAACCACGCATCGTTACTGTCGGAGGCTGTCAACTTGCCGTTGACTCCTCTCAGGACACGGCCGTCCCGCAGCAGAGTTTGGCGTGCCGTCTCTGCACCAAATCCCAATGCCGCCTGAACAACGCTCACAAAGAATACTAAAATCAAAATTGCCAGTCTCTTATTCATACCAATAGTTTTGAGTTGTGTGTCACCAATAATCATTAATCAATCCAATAACCTGTTCCGGCTCATCTGCCGACTTTAAATATCGTCTGCTGTCGGGGTCATCAAGGGCAACCAACTCGATCAGCGGCTTCCAGAACTCACCTACAAGTATAATCGGTTTATCCGTTTTGAGAAAGCCCTTGTTTTTTAATTCCCAGACCTTTGCCAATTCCAGCAGTGTTCCTGTTCCGCCGGGCAGCACCAGATAACCGTGCCCCAATTTTATCAGCGTATCCAGCCGCTCATCGAGCGAGGCGGTAACGATTTCGCGGGTGACATATTGATTGGCCCTGCTGTTCTTAAAAGCCGAGCACGTAACGCCGATTACTTCACCACCGACCTCGGAGGCCCCTCCAGCGGCGGCCAACATCGTTCCGCCGTATCCACCATTGACGATGGTAAAGCCAGCCTCGGCCAATAATTTACCTGTTTTATACGCCAGTTGGAAATTTGCATCACCCTGTTTAGCTCTACTCGTTCCAAAAATGGTTATGATTTTCTCACTCATTGGCTTTTTTGCGTGTGTAATTTAGAAGCCCGCCCGATAGTAAAATCTCCCTATCCCTGTCGGAAAGTTCCAGCCTGCCGATAAATTCGAATGAGCCATCCACTTTGGTAATTTTAACCTCGTCGCTACTTTTTACCGCCTCAAGCAGATTATCTATCACAAGCTCGTCATCGCACTCGATTTTATCGTAGTCAGCCCGCTCGGCAAATTCGATTGGCACGATGCAGAAATTAATCAAGTTCGCCTTGTGGATTCGCTCGATGCTTTTCGCGAGGACCGCCCGCACACCCAGATACATCGGGCAGAGTGCGGCGTGCTCTCTGGAAGAGCCCTGGCCGTAGCTTTCGCCCGCCACGATGACACCGGCTATATCTTTTTTCTTTAACTCAAGCGCCCGCTCGGAAAAAGTCGGTTTACCTTCTTCGTTGAAGCAGTTGAAAACAACCTTTGCATATTCCGGCACATTCGAGCGCAGCTTCAGAAAAGTTCCCGCCGGCATGATATGGTCGGTGGTTATCTTATCGCCGCATTTAATCAGCACCTTGCCCATCAGTTTCTGAGGCAAGGGTTTCGGCGGCTCCGGCACCACAATCGTAGGCCCGCGCAAAACCTCTGCTTTCGCAACATCCCTTTCACTCAGAGGCTTCTCTATCATACTATCATCGACGGAAAATTCGTCCGGCAGTTCGATTCTCGGATATTTGAGTCCAAGCAATTCCGGCAAATCACGCGGGTCGATAATTCGGCCTGTCAGAGCCGAAGCTACCGCAGTCTCCGGGCTGACCAGATAGACCTTATCACCTTTCGTCCCGCTTCGCCCGGCAAAGTTCCTGTTAAACGTCCGCAGACTCACTACATCATCCGCCGGCGAAAAGCCCTGACCAATACAAGGCCCACAGCCCGATTCCAAAATCCGCGCGCCTGCGGAAATCATATCCGCCAATGCCCCGTTTTTAGCCAGCATATTCAGGACTTCTCTGCTGCCCGGAGCGATTGCAAACTCGACCATATTATTTATACGCCGTCCTTTTAATACTTTCGCCACCATCATCAAATCGGCAAAGCTCGAATTCGTGCAACTGCCTATCACCACCTGACCGATTTTGGCACCGGCAATTTCGCGGACAGGCTTGACGTTATCCGGTGAAGGAGGACAGGCCGCCATCGGCTCAAGCTCAGTTAGGTTTATCTCGATAATACGGTCATATTCGGCATCCGCATCGGCTGCTAAGGGCTTGTAATCTTTTTCTCGTTTCTGGGCGGACAGAAATTTTCTCGCCTCCACATCGCTGGCGAAGATGCTTGTCGTTACGCCCAATTCCGCCCCCATATTTGTTATGGTCGCCCGCTGCGGCACAGACAGCCGCTCTGCACCTTCGCCGAAATACTCGATCACCCAGCCGACATTGCCTTTTGTCAAAAGTATGCTCAGCAGCTTGAGGATAACGTCCTTTGCAGCCACCCAGTTTTTCAATTCGCCGGTAAGTTTTACTCCCAGGACCTTCGGGCATTTCAGGTAAAACGGCCCGCCAGCCATCGCCACCGCTACGTCCAGCCCGCCGGCCCCGATAGCTAACATACCGATTCCCCCGCCCGTCGGCGTATGCGAATCGCTGCCCAACAGACTCGCCCCGGGTTTGCCGAACCGTTCCAAATGGACCTGATGGCAGATACCGTTGCCCGCCCGCGAATGATAAACTCCGCACTTTGCAGCTATCGTTTGCAGATACAAATGGTCGTTGTGGTTTTCCGGGCCGAAGCCGGCCATATTGTGGTCAACGTAGCTGACCGACAAATCGGTTTTAACTTTATCCGCACCCATAGACTCATACAGCAAAAACGCCGTTGTCCCCGTGGCATCCTGAGTGAGCGTCTGGTCGATACGAATCCCAATCTGCCCGCCGGCGGCAAGATTGCCCTTGACAAGGTGGTCGTCAAGTATCTTATAAGTAAGCGTTTGTCCCAATTTTGAACTCCCTTAAAAAACAAAACAAAGAGTTTAACATAAACGCCGGATAAAGACAAATTCTATGTTCGCCTAAATAGTTGAATAACCACCAATAAGAAAACGGCCTTGTGCTCATTAACACAAGGCCGTCAAGAGAGAACAAACGCAGGAACTGTCTCTATGCAATCCGGCTATCCAAAAATAAACTGCTGCCAACAGGCTGCTTTACCAATCGCGCACAACCACGCCGTCTTCGCCCACTAAATATTGCTCTGAGTCTTTAACCTTAAGATTGTACACCTTGCCGACATAAGGCATTGCTCTTTTTACAACGCTCCTGATAGCAATAGGACCTTTCATTGACTTTAGTCTCATACCACTACGTAAATTCTGTGCAGCGACCCATCGTCCGGAATCAAGCATGAAGCAGTGTGCATCCACGACGCTGATGCGATTTCCGTTTTCGAGCGTTATATCGCGGCATTCGAAGATACCCTCGTACTCTTTGAGTTTCTCGATTCGCTCGGCCATTGCGAGACAGCCGACTTTGCCGACTGTCTGGCCAGCGGTAACTTTCGAGATTTGCACGAGTGCGCCATCTACCCATACGGGTGTATCAGCAAGGAAGCATTCATTCCTTGGCTTTGGTCCAGGATCTGTGCCTGCGCCATCGTTCACCAGCAGTGAATCCGTTCTACCTTTGGGGCTAGATCCGAGTACAGGTGGGGTACCTTTTCGAACGTCTACGCCGGTGGTCCAGAAGGTGTAAATGTTATCATCGTTGATGCCGCAGAATGGTTGTTTTGCGAATTCTACGTGGCTGTCCATAAACAATACGTTTTGTCCATCTTCCTGGTGTTGAATGGCATTTCCAATATTGATGAATTCTTTACCACCCGTAGGATTGAATCTGGCGACAAAATCGTCAATCCTGCTCTGGGCTTCTGCAGCGGGAGAGTCTATGAATGGGTTCCGGTCGGCTGCCACCGCCATACCTGGCTCGCTCGATGTAGTCAGGGAGTAAAGGCCATAAGGCATGTGGTAAGAATAGCTGCAATGCTCTATGGGGTTGGGGCCGAAGTCCCAGAGGTCAATAAGCTCTCTGTTGCCCGCGTTGTATTCGGAAGGCTTAAATTCGCTGGTTCCGGAATCACCCTTGCAGAGAAAAGACTTGGGCGTTACCTCGGCATACTTGACCAGAAGATAAAAGCTGGAGGTAATGGTGGCCTTGCCGCCGCTGCCGTCAGCGGCTAAGCCGTAAGCAGCGTATCGGTTATCGGCCAGCCAGCCATTGGCACCACCACCTATTTGCCCGGCCCATGTGCTGTTTCTACCACCGGCACGCGGAAACTCATCTTCGTAATCGTTGGCATAAATCAGCATTGCCTTGCCGATGCCGGACAAATTCGTCCCGCAGACCATTCTAAAGGCAATCTGCCTTACCCTGGACAGGGCGGGCATTAAAATGCCCATCAATAGAGCTATGATCGCAATTACGACCAGAAGCTCGACTAATGTAAAACCTTTGCGTTCCATTTTCTTTCTCCTTCAATTTTTCGGAGATTCGCCAGGCCGACCGTTCTTAAGCACATTTCAATAATCTCTGTAATAACAATAAGTACAACTAACTACCGGGCTCGCATTATGACAGTCCCTGCCAAAAGTAACGTATAGCGCCAAACGCCGTTTTTTTTGCGAATCTCCATTGTTCTTTTTTTTCGCCCAAAAACGGTCGGTTCAAAACAGTTTCACAAAATCGATTTTCGCCGAGAAGCTCCGCGCGGTCGCACCTTCCGACATTCAAGAATGTCACCGGTTGAATTCAGAAAGCCGACCCTCCGACAAGCAGGCTAAGAATATGAATTTAAGAAAGCGAATATGATGGCGACTTCAATTATAATGAGTCTTTCAAACCTGCCTGTTGGTTATGTTTTTCATATCGGCGCAAATCCTGCGCGCAAAATTCATCTCCACCCAAAAACATACATTAAACTTCAAAAGAACTTTTCTTCAGGCAGGTTTGTGATATGAAATTAAAAAGGCAAATATGATAACAACTTAAATAATAAAAACGTCTTTCAAACCTGCCTGTCTCTATATATCTATACGACAAAATAGTGTCTTTGTTGTTTAAATTTCGTCAAATTTCTCCTGTTTTCTTGAAATTTTACTCAAAACCTTTATTTTCAGCCCGGAATCGCAGATGCGCAGCAGCCTTTTGTCTCTGATGTCAGCTATACTCGGCCGGGCTCTCCTGTTTTTCCCTGTCTCTTTCCTGGCCGGTGAGCGGGCCATACAGTCCCGAATGGCCTGAAGGGTTTGTTCCACCAAGGCAGGCTCTTCAGAGTTCGTCAACCCGGCCGTGATTGCCGGCAATAGTGCTGCGATTAGTACGCTTCGCAAAGCATAATGCTTGTATGGCACAGTAAGATTCCTTTCAATTCCGCCGGCGCTACCCGCCAACATCCATCTAATACCCCAGCCTGCCCCACGTTGCCCTTTGCAGCCTCTGCAGGTCATACAAGCCATCTTCGGTTTGCGGCTCGTAGTCTTCCTCCAGCATTTGAAACGACAAACCACCAGAATACAGAAATCTGCGAGGCATGTTTAAGGTCTCACGGCCCTTCCATTTCCAGTACTCTACATGTCCGTCCGCCATAGAGAGCGATACACCATCGGAATGGTGTATAGGAGGAGCATTGCGCCAGTCCCACTTGGGATAGAGATAATGAACAATGAAACCAGCGTTGGTCTGGCCATTATCGATAAAGACCGCACGCTGAGCCGCACCGGGGCTTATGATATCCGTCAGTCTGGTCAGGCGCAGCACTGTTCTGCCGACACGCCTACCAAAATGCGTCAACTCCACAGAATTCACCCCGCCAGGCAAGTCCAAGTACGTTCCTTCTACGCCGACTCCGTTTGCGGCCGAGACAATCGTGTATGTGGCAGCATGACCGGTGCGGCCCCGTGGGCAGCGATAGACGTCGATGTCCTGGATGTAGGGCCACAGGGCGCCTTTTTTCGGGTTCTCCATCAACTCGGACCGGTTTTCTGGATAATGAAAGGCATCGCCCAGCCAGCCTTCAATCCTCCGGTTACCCGATCCCGACCCTGTGAAGCCTTGACCTAGGACGAGCTTGCTATCGTGTTCTTCGGCGTATGCGACCCACGCTAAGGTGAGCTGCCTGAGATTGCTCATACAGACCGCACGCTGACCTCGTTCACGAGCCATGTTCGCCACTGGTATGAGGATCGCCATTAAGATTGCTATGACAGCGATCACCACCAACAACTCGATGAGTGTAAATCCCGCGCGCAAACTTATTCTCCACTTAAAAACATAAGCTAAACTGCGAAAGAACCTTTCCGGCAGGCAGGTTTGTGATATGAAATTAAGAAGGCAAATATGATAACGACTTAAATAATAAAACGTCTTTCAAGCCTGCCTGTCTCTATATATTTATACGACAAAATAGTGTCTTTGTTTTTTAAATTTCTTCTGTTTTCTTGAAATTTTACTCAACATCTTTATTTTCAGCCCGGAATCCCGGATACGTAGCGGTGGTTTGTGTTTCTGACGCCGTCTATATGCGCCCGGGTAGTCTTCTGCTTTTACCCTTCATCTTCTTAGCTGAATCGCCCAACTCTTCACGCATTCGCTCAACAAGGCCCAAAAGTCTTTTGACCACATCCGGATATTGGGCAGAGACATCGTGCCGCTCGCCTATATCTTTTTCTAAGTCAAACAACGTCAGACCAATCTTTGCCTGCTCATATTTGACCGGTTGGCCGCCTGTACCGCCTTCGCGTCCGCCTAATGAGCGGTAACTATGGGGCAAATGAAGTTTCCATTTTCCGCTGCGGACCGCTTCGAGCGCATAGCCGCTATAATAGAAGAACGCTTCGTGCGGACTTTTTGCTCCGGGCTTACCCGACATCAACGACCAGATGTCTTTTCCGTCAATGGTATGAGCAGGCAATTGTGCGCCGGTTAATTTAGCAATCGTGGGTAAGATATCCATTGTCGAAGCCGGTTCTTTGCATACAGTCCCGGCTGGTATCCGGCCCGGCCAGCGCATAATTGTTGACTCACGCTGGCCGCCGTCGAACGTCGTACCCTTGCCCTCACGCAGAGGTTTGGCAGAACCGGCGTGGTCACCGTAGCTCAGCCACGGGCCGTTATCAGAGCTGAATATTACCAGAGTTTTTTTATCAATGCCTAATCGCTTCAGCGCCGAGAGTATCTGCCCCACCGACCAGTCGATTTCCATCATGACGTCACCGTAGAGGCCCTGTTCGGATTTGCCCTTGAATTTGTCGGAGACAAACAAGGGTACGTGCGCCATCGAATGAGGCAGATACAGAAAGAACGGCTGGTCCTTGTTCTTCTCAATGAACCGGATGGAACGCTCAGTGTACCACGTGGTCAGTTGCGTCTGGTCGGGATTGTATTCGATGACCCTTTCACCTTCGATAAGCGGCAGGTCAGGGTATCTATTACTTGTCGGATGGTTCGGCCACATATCGTTCGAGTAAGGCAGGCCGAAGTAGTCATCAAAACCGTGGCGCATCGGAAGAAACCTGGGATGATGCCCTAAATGCCACTTACCGTAGCAGGCGGTGGCATAACCGAAAGGCTTTAAGACCTCGGCGATTGTCTGCTCTTGGTCGCTTATTCCGATTTTCGAACTTGGGACGAGCACATTCGGCAGGCTCACCCGCTGCGGATAACAACCGGTCATCAAGGCAGCACGAGACGGCGTACACGACGGAGCAGCAGCATAGAAATCCGTGAACTTTACACCCTCAGCCGCCATCCGGTCGAGATTGGGCGTCTCATATCCTTCGGCACCGAAAACACCGACGTCGGCGTAGCCCACATCATCACAGAATACAATAACAACATTCGGCTTATCCACACCCGAAGTCTGCTCAAAGGCACTGCCGCATCCCGGCATCGTCAGCGCCGCTGCGGTCAGACCTACACTCTTTAAGAAATCACGCCTATTCAGATTCCTGTCCATAATACTCGCTTTGTCCTATACCAATCATAAAAATTACGCGCGGTAAGACCACGCCCAAACAAGTTTGAGCGTGCCACCCAACGCAAAGGCCATCACCGCTCTTACGGTCGCGGCTCTGTTTGATGAAGCGCACATACTTGTAAGACACGTATTACTTTTTTCGGCCGGGCTTTTTCACAGGCCAGGGCTGCACACCGCATCTGGCCGCCCAGCTTTCATACATCGCCTTCAACTCTTCAACTATTCGTGTATACTTTTGTGCAAGGTCATTTAACTCTGTACGGTCGGTTTCAAGGTCATACAACTCCCATTTGCCGGGGTGCCTGGAGACCAGCTTCCACTTGCCTTTGCGCACGGCGCGGTTGCCCTCGTGCTCCCAGTAAATTGCTTCGCGTTCAATGGGTCTGTTTTCAAAAGCCGGAACCAGGCTCTTACCCTCCATCGGTATTATCCTGTTGCCCTTGTATTCAGAAGGGTAATTCGCGCCGGCAACATCGACACACGTGGCCATAATATCTATAAGATGTCCGGGCTGATGACGCAGCTTGCCCCGCGCCCTTATACGCGACGGCCAGTGAGCTATCAGAGGCGTGGAGATGCCGCCTTCGTGCACCCAGTGTTTGTACAATCGGAACGGAGTATTCGATGCGTTCGCCCAGGGCCTGCCATAGGCGACATACGTATCCGCCGGGCCGGGCATCACGCCGTAGCCGGTACGAACCGGACGGCCGTCACGCGTAACAGCCGGCTGCATCCTGGTCTGTAACTCGTCCTTGCCCATAGGTTTCAGCACTACCGGCTTCGACGGGTCCGGCTTGACCGGGCCGCGGCTTCCATATTCTTCCGCGCAGCCGCCGTTGTCGGCTAAAAAGAAAATCAGCGTGTTCTCGAAATTGCCCATCCGCTTTAATTCCGAGACGATACGTCCGACGCCCTGATCCAGGCAATCGACCATCGCCGCATATACTTCCATGCGACGTTGGAACCACTGCTTATCCTCAGCTTCTTCCCAGGGCGGAACACGCGAATCACGCGGCGTTATCTCCCACTCGCTCTTAACAATCCCCATTCCTATCATGCGCTTGTGTCGTTCAGCCCGCAGAGCGTCCCAGCCCCGCGCATAGCGGCCTTTGTATTTGGCGATATCCTGCGGCAGGGCGTGCATCGGCCAGTGCGGGGCAGTAAAGGCAACGTACATAAAGAACGGATTATCCGAATCGTGCTCACGAACAAATTTTACGGCGTTGCCACTTATGGCATTGGTGTAATAGAAGTCGTCACTATCCGGCGGTATCTGCGTATTGTCTCGAGTCAGCGAGCACGGGTCGTAGAAACTACCGGCGCCATGGATAGTCCCGAAGAAACGGTCGAAGCCGCGCTGCCTCGGCCAGTTGTGCTTGTCGCCGTCGGGCTTGATTGATTTGGTCACGTGCCATTTGCCCGACATATACGTTGAATAGCCGGCTGTCTTGAGTACCTCGGCGATAGTAACGCAGCGGCTGTTAAGATCGCCGCGATAAGCGTCATGTCCTTTATCATCCATCATATGTCCGACGCCTGCCTGGTGCTGGTAAAGCCCCGATATTAATGAAGCCCTTGTCGGGCAGCAGCGGGCGGTATTGTAGAACTGGGTGAAACGCACTCCGCCGGCAGCAAGCCTGTTCAGATTAGGCGTGTGAATCTCACCACCGTAACAGCCAATATCCGAATATCCCATATCGTCAGCCATAATCAGAATTATATTTGGCCGTTTGCCACTGCCGGCAGGCAAACCGGAAACGCTATTGCACCCCGGTATCGCAAGCGCCGCTGTTGCACAGCCCACTGTTTTGATAAAATCTCGTCTGTTCATAAGCGATTCTCTCCTTTCAGTCATTTATTTTCGATACGCTTTGCAAGCTGGTCTTCACCCGGCGTCAATCCCGCAAGGTGCAGGGCAACCTCTTTGCGGATTTCAGTTATTACCTCCGGATGGTCCTTGGATACATCATATTTTTCGGAAGGGTCGTGTCCGAGATGGTAAAGCAGCGGGGGGTCGTGGTGCATCTCTTTGCCTTTTCCGTAGGCGGGCTTTGTTATAAAATGCGCCTTATACGGCCCCTTACGGGCAGCATACAATTTTGCGCCCCGGTAATAGAACATAGTTTTTCGAGGACTCGGTCCGGTCCCGAACAGGGCGGGTGACAGGTCCAGACCATCCACCACGCGGTCGGTCGGGACTTTCGCACCGCCTAACGTCAGAATCGTCGTATATATATCCATAGTCGAACCGATATCATTGACGACGGCTGGCCTTATTTTGCCCGGCCACCACATAATACAGGGCTCTCGCATACCGCCTTCGAAGGTACAGCCTTTGCCTTCTCTAAGCAGGCCCGCCGAGCCGCCGTGCTCTTTGAAAGTAAGCCAAGGGCCGTTGTCGGAGGTAAAGACAACAAAAGTATTTTTCGCAAGCCCTTCGCGGCGCAGCGCCCTGAGAATCTGGCCGACGCCCCAGTCAATCTCTTCAATTACATCGCCGTACAGACCGCGCAGGCTTTTGTCTTTGAACTTCTTCGAAGTAAATAACGGGACATGAGGAAGGTTGTGCGCCAGGTAGAGAAAGAAGGGAGTTTTCTTGCTTTTTTCTATAAACCTGATTGCCTCCTCGATGTAGCGCTTTGTAATCGTGTTCTGGTCGGCGGGGCGCTCTATAATCTTTTCATCGCGCATCAATGGCACGTTCCAATACTCAGTCTTCGGCTCAAGAAACGCTTGTCGTCCCTGGCCGCCAATGCGATCCATATCGTTGCTGTACGGGATGCCGAAATAGGAATCGAAGCCGTTATTGGTCGGCAGATATTGCCGCAGGTGTCCGAGGTGCCATTTTCCGACACATGCGGTGGCGTAACCTTCGGCCTTAAGGGCCTCAGCTATCGTAACTTCATTTTTCGGCAGGCCACTTGCTGAATCGGGAAACAGCACACGCCGCTCGTCGCTGCACATTCCGCTGCGAATCGGCAGTCTTCCGGTCAGCAGTGCCGCCCGGCTCGGAGTGCAGACCGAGGCACCGACATAAAAATTCATCCATTTCTGGCCCTGGCTAGCCATCTGGTCCAGATTGGGCGTGCGAATCGCCGGATGCCCGTAGCAGGTTAAATCGCCGTACCCCATATCATCGCAAAATATGATGATAAAGTTCGGTTTCTTCTCTTTACCCTTGCCGGCATTCATTTCGCCGGGACTAACGCAGCCGGGCAGAGCCAGCGAAACGGCACCTGCACTTAGAATCTTAATGAATTGGCGTCGATTAACTCCGTTAGAATTCTTTCCTTCTACGGAACGAAGCCAGTGTGCAGAATTTCTAAGACGGTCCATTGTATGTTTCATAGGGGTATTCCTTAACTGGTTCTCCTGTATACTTCAAATTCCACTTTTCGCTATAATAACCGGCTAAGAAAAATCTTGCAAGAGCACAAATATCTTCCCTATTTTTAGGCTAGAAATCAACATTTAACGAAAAAATAAAAAAAATTAGTAACCGTTCACAGGAATTATCGAAAAAATAAAAGATGTTAAAATAGGCAACTTGCGCTTTTGCCCACACCATGTTAAAAATGGTGTATGCAAGACAAAGACGCTATTATCAAACGACTGA
>Ga0114922_10002366_pt1 | contig 17673 bp, 18 predicted proteins | sample AartaG_FD_100975 | JGI IMG/M metagenome (GOLD analysis project Ga0114922, IMG submission 100975) | Deep subsurface microbial communities from Aarhus Bay to uncover new lineages of life (NeLLi) - Aarhus_00045 metaG | ecosystem: Environmental > Aquatic > Marine > Oceanic > Sediment | place...
AAAAAGGATTGTACCTGGATTTTTCAAAAATCGGGTCCCCGATGCTGCCCCAGACGCGCCACGGACTGGCGAAAATCGGCTGCGGAAGTGGTCGCTAGAAAAACGCGCTTGATTTAGGACTAGGGGTGTCCCAGTTAGGGCACCCGAGGGATCATGGATGTACACATGGTCTTCGTCTCCCAACCCATCGTAACCCGCTACAACAACTGCGTGGGCAGCCTCATTGCATCCAAGGTACACTGGGTGACCTGTGGAAAGCACCTGCTTGAGTCTTCGAATGAGATTCGCATTGATCCAGTATGTCTCATGGCCCCAAGCGTCCACTGCACCGCCACTGTAATAGGTCTCCAGGTAATTCTCGAGGCTATTCATCACGAGATCCCAACCGATAAGTCCGTCGCCCTTGCCTTTGTCAAAATCCGCCGCGATTTGCCACGGCTTTCGTTGGTATCCGTAGTACTCCAGCATCATCGACCCAGAACAAGCCCAGCACCACTGAGCACTGTCTTGATTGTAGTAAGGTACCGACATGCGCGCATCGGTCTTGAGGACATCTATTGGCGTCGCGTCATAGCCAGTATTATTCGACGTGTCCTGGTCGTCGTCACATGTGACGATCATGCCGATGTAGTATTGGCTTGGCGGGAGACTCGATGGAAGTGTGACCGGCGAACTATAATTGTGCGTATCCCCTGACGCCAGGGACCCGCGACTGAAGCTCCCGATCTCTGTATCCCCGGTGGTGATAATGGTGTTCGTAGACGCATAGAACCGGACCGTGTATCCGCTGCACGGCCCGGGGCCGATGTTCCTGACCGAGTTGCTGACATCAAAGCTGTCGCCAGGGCCATAGACGCCGTCGGGCGCGTCCACGGAATCAACCCTGAGGTCAGGCGGCCCTTGAACCGTGAAATGACCCCAAGCCCCGGCGGTGCCGTTCTTGCCATATGAGCCGAGGTTGCCCGCGTGGTCTCTGACGCGAACCTGCCAGCCCCACGCTTTGTATCCCAACGCAGGAGATACTGTCCATTCGGTTGACGTTATCTCGGAAGACTCACGCGAATCGATGGGAATCCATGTATCCTCACGCACGTAGGCCTGGTACTTCCAAGCACCGGAAACGCTGTACCATTTCAATGTGGGCGTCTCATCTGTGATGATATCGCCTTCGCCGGGCCAACTGAATGTCGGCGGAGGTGGAGCACTGCGGTCGATTTGAAAAGTCAAGTAGCTATACGAGCTTCGATTGCCGGCGTTGTCCTCAGCCTTAACGTAGATCGTGTGACTCCCTTCTGGGGGATTCACGCCAGTACAGTACGTGTTCGCAGTCCAGTTCCCACCGGATTCCGGAGTCGAGTCATCAATAGCCCACCAGTATCCCTTGACCCCCGTACCGCTGTCACTCGAAGCCCCCCAGTCAAATCGGATGGACGTGTCATTCGTAAGGTCGTCGTTGCTGGACGATCCGCTGTCGTCGCCAGAAGACATATCGGGCTTCCCGGGTTGGGTTGGCGGGTCAGTGTCCGCATTGACATATATCCACTTGGTGTAGCTGTTGTCAGACTCGCTGGTCTCACCAATTCTGTCGCTGGAGTCTGCGATGAGGGTAAGCGAATGCCATCCAGCCGAGAGCTTGCCGATGTTGTAGTCGTTGACGGACGTGTAGTAGTAGACATTGAGCGGCGGATCGGTCCGCCACGTTTGCTTATCGCTGCCGTCCACCTGAAGCTTCGTGTAGAAGTATGTATCCGTTGGAGCGTCGCCGTTGTTAAGTACGCCCCAGTCAACATAGATGTCCTTCCAGGTATAAAGCGTATCATCGGAGTGGTCACCAGTGTTGGTGGAGGTGACAATCTTGTCGGACCAGCCTGAGGGCTTGTAGGGGGTCAGGTTGGGTTTCGGGACGTCGTAGTAAGTCCATATTTCAAAGTAGTCGATATATCCAGCCACGCCGGGGTCTTGATCGTCGGCCGAAAGATACCAGCGATTGTTCGGCGAAGCGCCATCCCACGTATGAAGGTTGTCGTGCGTCTTGTCCAGATCGTCGGCACTTCCGCCGGACCTGTTCCAGAGAATATGGTCATGCCATGACCCGCCGTATTCAGCCGTTGCCCACACCTTGAGATCGCCGATGTATCCGTGGCGGATGATATAATGGAGTTTGACCTTCGTTATTTCCGCATTGGACGGCGCCCCCGACAGGTCCACGCTCATCCAGACATGGTTGCCAACACCGTCATCAGGAATGTCCACATCTTCCCAGAACCAGAACCCCTTCGAGCCGTAAAGGTAGTCATCAGCGAGGGCCTCCGGCGCTGCGAGAGCGAACAACGTCGTCAGTAAGACCAGGAGAAAGGCAAGCCGCGTGACGGACCCCCGAAGAAGGCCGAACACCCCGGATTGCGTGCTCGTACGTGACCGGCAAGATGCGGTCCCAAGGTCACAGCGCATAGTACACCCCCTCTTGACGTAAATGATGAATCACATTCATGGCTTGTCGTCTTCCTCGTGGACAGGCGCCTTCTCTTTCTCACGCCTTTCCTGCTGCATCTTTTCGATCATTGCGGCTCGTTCGGCAATGGATTGGAGTTGTCGTTCTGCTTTCGCGCGCACACCCGGCGTGAAGCCTTCCTTCTTGAGGCGCTCATAGATCTTTGCGGCATTATCCGTCCTTCCGGCCCGCTCCAGGATGGCCGCAAGACGGAACTGAAATTCCGTCTCCTCGCTTTCGTTCCGGCTCTTCGCTATCGTTTCTTCATGAGCCTTGACAGCTTCATCAAACTGCCCGGCCAGCATCTGCATGTACCCGAGTTCGGCCCAGAAAAAGGGATTCTCCGGCGCTACGTCGCACACCTTCTGTGCCCACTTCACAGCTTCATCAGACTTGCCCGCCTGGAGATAGGTCTGCGCAATCCGCTGGTATATTTCCGGACGATTCTCTGGGTCGCTCTTCGCCATATCCTCGTATATGCGTACGGCATCGTCATAGCGTCTTGCCTGTGCAAACGCCTCAGCAATCCGGCCAAGAGTCGTTTCGTCCTTGGCTGACGAATCAGCCAGTCTTTGCGCGACTTCAGCGGCTTTCTCTGGGTTACGTATCATGGACGAATACGCGACAAGTAACATCTTGAGTGCGTCGATATCCGGCGGTTGTGCGCCGGCCCTTTGCTCAAGTTCCGCAATCTTCGCATCAAGCGTCCCCGATCTCTTATAGAGCCCCAAGAGAATCTGCTGCGCGCGCTCCTTCTTCCACGCTTCTTCCGCAAACCCGCATGCGCTCTCTGCGTAGCGCAAGGCTTCTTCCTGTTTCCCCAAGCTGGTCAGGAGTTCTGCCAACCGCAATGAAAGATCGGCCTTTGCGTCCTTCGTCTCGGCAAGTTCCAGGGCACCACGATAGTCACTGACAGCAGCTTCCGGCTGTTCCTGGCGCAACGAAACCTCGGCTTTAAGGGTGAGGATTTCTCTCTTAAGAACGTTATCTTTGGCAGCCTTCTCCGCCAAGGTCAATGCTTCAGACGCAGCATCCAGGAAGCCATGCTTCAGATGCACCCGTGCAAGGTCAAGCTGGTAGCGGGTGATGTCAGGCTCACGACGGGCAACTCCCTGCTCTGTGGTTAGAGCCGGAGGAATGACCGCTTCTTCGGGGGCCGCTCCAGCGCGGTGAGAGACCAGCATCACCGCCAACGCAAACACCAGTGAAGCCGACAGCACCCTTGGCTTCTCTAATCTGGACAATTTCACGCTAGTTCCTCCCACTTCCTGATAGTCTATCTGTTCCTTCAAGACCTGCGCGCAGCCCATCTTATGTTGAGGCAACAGAAAAGCCGCCCGGATGCGTGTTGCTGTTGACGCTTCCGCGCGGCTCGTGTTTTTCCGACCAAGGCTCGATGCTCACCGGGTCGCCGGGCTTGGCCTTGAGTCCCTCGCGCCCGGCTGCCGAGTATGCGTCCCGCCAGTCGCTGAGCTTATGCAGCGGCACGCCGGCTTCCCGGCTGACCGTCTCCAGATCCTCGCCGCGCAGCAGGCGCAGCACCAACGCTTCCTTCTTCGCGGCAGACATTCGCTTCTTTGCCATCTTTGCTTTCCTTAGACTGCTGGGTATTGCGATTATACCCGCTCTTGTACACTGTCCAAGGAGATTCGGGACGCATCAGTGATTGCCGGAGACCTGTTCCCCGAGTGTTGTCCCGCGATTGCCTACCTCATCGCACAGATCTCTCGGTACGAAAGACTGTACTGCTCGCGTCCCCTGTCCGCGAAAGTATATCCGGGAAAGTTCGGGCTGTCAAGGAAAAAATAAAGAAAATTTGCCGGCGTGCAGGTACATGCTAACCCACCGCACCGACAGGCGGTGCGATCAGCGCCCTCATGACGAATCCGGTAATTACCGAATTTCGTCCCGCAATACCGAGAATTCGAGCTTAAACTCGTCATCTCAAGAAAGTGCCTGCAAATGCTTCACAGATGTGATATGCTCTGAGGGGGAAAAGACCTTCAGGCTTTTCGGCAGGCTGAAAAGTCTGGATGGGGGACAGCCACAAGCTCGTCCGGGAGTGCCCAAGCACAAGCTGTGCCTTGTGGCCTTTCAGAATGGGCGCAGTCAGGAAGAGAACAGCAAAGGCCAAATAGGGGGCTTTTTGGCACGACAATTGGTCCAGCTTGCTCCGACGGTTCCTTTTCCCCCTCCGGCGAGCCCAACGTGATCGTAGGAGCCTAAAGTGGCCACAATCGCACGAGTTATAGTCTACCACGAGCACCATCCAACACGGCCAGAAGACCAACGGGGGCGCCAGCCATACGGGACACTTTGCATATCGCCTCAGAACCGGCGTGGCCACATGACACGCCGAAGATGGCTTCGGCCCCGCGGGCGCCGACCGGGTGCAAGAACAGTGTGCAGAGCGAAAAAAGTCAAGAAAAAACTTGATTTCTCGGAGATTCGGTGTATAATATATTTCTGGAAGCGACGTTGTGTATTCTTAAGCCAAGCTGGGTTCTGCTCAGCTTAGCGCCGCAAAGCAAAGAACAGCATGGCGCCGCTTCCTTATGCTCGTGCGTTTATTCTTTTCTGAATGGGTTGCTGATCGCCCCACGTATTCAGTGTCAGTTCTGCACGCGCCCCGTTACCAGGCGTTTTCTCACTCATCACCTCAAGTCGTCGATGGCAGCAATTACCTGATGAGCTTTTGCCAAGCTCTAGAATAGAACACGGCGGCGCCCCCGCCTGGCGGCATATCACATGCCGTTGCCGCCCCGCAGCAGCGGATCTGAGCTGCTTCGCAAGGCTGTAAAGATCGGGCGCGGCATCGGTATTCTCATCCACGTCTGCGAAGGTATCCGCTATAACCTCCCTGTAGAAAGCATAGAGCAGCCGAGTCTTGCCGGTGCCCGTCGGTCCCGTTACAAGCACCATGTCGCCCTTCTCATCGGCAAGATAGTTCTTCCAGTAGGACTTCAGAAGCTTCTTTGATTTCGGGAAGTCATCGAAGCTCGCACCAATGAACTGTTCCGGTATTCCAAACATCCGAGCCATCCTCGGCTCATCGAGCTTTTCCAGTATCTCCACCCTGTATCCGGCCTCAGCTTTGACGGAGCAGGAGTTGCACGTCGTAGCCTCCCATGCATCGGCAGTGTTCGTATCCCTTATCTGCTGATCGGTCATCTCCTCCACGAGAAAGATCGAGGAGATCGCATGCGCCTTCTTGCCACATTCCGTACACGGAAGCTTCGGTCTTCCCGGCCGCCTTGGTCTTCTGACTGCCGGTACAGACGTCTTAGGTCCCGGTGTTTTCGATTTAGGCTTCTTCTTCATCCTTGTTCTCCTTGCAGTCATCCTTGTTCTCCTTGCAGTTTCTCATCCCCTCGCAGATTTCATTGATACGCCAGTTAATGTCGTCTATCACGATCTTGAGATACTCTCTAGCCTGCTCCACGCTCTGCTCGTCGAACTCACCCGGAGCAGCATTCATCCCACGAACGATTCCGATGAATGCTAACATAAACTCATTATGAGCTCGGGCCAGTCGGTCCATGTGATCACACGCTTGATTGAATTCTGTCGATGCCTCAGCTTTCATTCTTCTTTCCCATCTTCCCTGGTTATCCTACCTTTAGCATTCGGCCCCAATATTACCATCCCATCCTCATCGAACTGCATGCTCGATTTGATAGGCATAAGACGGCCCTTCTTCTGTTCTTCAACCGGGGCATGCGGCTGCAATGTCAGCCACTTGTTCACCTGGTCTTCGCTGCGGAAAAGAAAAATCGGATCGCAGTACTCGAGACCCTTGTCATTCTCGCCGCGATGAAACTTACTTTTCGAAAGATTGCTGGAAGCCAACATCATCTCGTCTTCAGTGAACAACTTCAAACGGGCATTGATCAGCTTCTTCAGCTTGAAGGTAAGTCTCCATTTTCTAACAGGCTTACCCGGGTCCTGCATGACATGACAGTGATGATGAAGAATCCTCTCGAGTACGTCTCTACCTCTCTCCAACATTTTTTCATACTCTACCAGGGTTGCAGCCTTCCTCTTCTGAACAGGAGTTAATTTCTTTCCTCTCTTTTCAGTCGTGAACTCACGTCCTAAACTTGCAGCCGTAAGTGTTCGTGGTCTGTTGGAGAAAGATGGTTCTGGGTGTTTAGAATTAGACCCAACAAAGGGCTTGTCGTCTTCGACAACCCTTTTTTGATTACTTATACTTGTACTATTCTTACTTGTACTATTATATGTGGCACCCTCATTACCCCCTCGCCGGACGTAATATAGATACGTCGGCCACGATGTGCTTCTTTGTTTTCATAAGTGATTCTGATGTGACCGCGTTCCCTTAAAGCAGCGAGCCAGAGCTTGATTGTCTTCGTTGACTTTTTCTTCTGCTGGCCTTCCTCGTTGGTCTCGGTACTCGGCGCCAAAAGCAAGTTGGCGAAGTACCTGTTGCTCGCGTAGCAGAACCCCTCTTTTTTGCAGAGCGCCGTGATCTCGGCATAAAGTATACGTGCTCCAAACGGAAGTTCATCATCGTACCGCACAGATGCCGGTAGGAGTCCATAGTAGTTTGGTTTATAAGCCATGCTGCAGCTCCGTTCAATCCATAACCTACAGTGTTTCAAACTTCCGGCATGATTTATGCTTTGCTGCGCCGGTTCCTTTGCGCGTCGGAGCAAGTCAAGGCCTTGCCGTTGCTTCGCCTTTCGATGCTTGGTATTGCTCTGCCTGTGCAAGGCTGCTTTCTGCTCAGCTCTGCCGTTGCGATGCCTCACCAATCGATGCCTCGCCATGCCGATGCGCCTCGGCGCGATTGAAACGGAGGCCCCCCCGATCATGCCTCCCGCCTTGCGCCAGAAACGTGCCTACCCCAAGAGCAGGCGGTACGCGCAGTTGATCAACCCTCGGGCAGGACCTGAGCGAAGCTTCGCGAATACGTCCGAAACATATTCGGCTTGGAGTGGGTCTCCGCGTGCTGCTGGGAAGACTCCATTGTATTGAACCTTGGGCGGGCCCCTCGGCGTTACGCGCGAAGCGCTCCTGTCGGAGAGGCAGGCGCCGGATGCTATTGACCAAGGTTCCAGCCTGTATCGTAGCACGACAAGCGAATGAAAGTTAATAGTGAAGCCAAGCCAATGCGGCGGAAATACCCGCTGTTGAGTAAGTTCGTTCTTGACAGGAGAAGTCTCATAGGGTAGAATAATGCTAAACATCTGGGCGAAATACTCACGCCGAGCTGCGATGAGGGAGCAAGCTGCAAGCAGGATTAAGGGGGCATCACAATGGAACGCACTGGGCTGTTCGTTCTCATCTCCACCATCATCTCGTTCTTTCTGGTTTCTTGCGCCGGCAACAGTCACGCGAAAACAACTTGGTACGTCGATGATGATGCGCCTGCCGACTTCGCGACTATTCAGGCGGCCATCGAGGCGGCCTCGGACGGCGATACGATAATTGTCCGCGACGGCCTCTACACAGGCGACGGGAACCGCGACATTAACTTCGATGGCAAGGCCGTGCATCTGATGTCGGAGAACGGACCGGATACATGCATTATTAGTAGCGGAGGCAGTGCCATTGAGCCGCATAGAGCGTTCATTTTCTCCACTGGTGAAGACAGTAGCTCGGCCATCGACGGCTTTACCATTGCCGACGGATATGTAGACGGTGTTTCCGACATGAGCAGAAGCGGAGGCGCAATCTACTGCTTTGGGGCATCCCCCACCATCATCAGCAACAGAATAACTCGAAATCACGCTGAATTTGGGGCGGGCGTCTACTGTAACTTATCATCCTCAAGAATAGTTGGTAACACCATTTTCCTTAACGATGCTGGGGATCTCGCTGGCGCCATACGGGCCTACGAGTCTGACCTCGTAATTCTGAACAACGTAATCGTCGGCAACACGGCATCGGATCGCGGGGGAGGTGGTGTACACTGCAGGTCGTCAGATGCGGTGATCGGAAACAACGTCATTGCACACAACGAGGCGATCAAGAATGGTGGAGGGATCAAGTGCTCTGCGGCCTCGCCAACTGTAGCCAACAACACCATTGTTGCTAATTCTGCAGGAGACTTCGGTGGAGGCCTAATGGCTGAGGAGAGCAGTTTGCCAACCGTAACTGTCATGCTTCAGACGGAATTGGACTTTTCCCCGGTTTGTGTTAGTATGTAAACAACAAGGAGAAAAAGTCCATGACAAAACCACGCCGTCGCTTCTCGCCCGAAGAAAAGGTCCGCATTCTCCGCCGCCACTTTCTGGACAAGATCCCGGTGTCGGACCTGTGTGATGAGCTCGGGCTGAACCCTAACGTGCTCTATTCCTGGCAGAAGGCCTTCTTCGAAGACGGGGCAGCCGCCTTCGTCAGACGGACCGATTCCCGAAGCCGCAAGCTCGAGCAGCACAACCAGGCCCTCCAGGCGAAGCTGGCCCGCAAGGACGAGGTCATCGCCGAAATTATGGCATCCCATATCGAGCTAAAAAAAAGTCTTGGGGAGACCTGAAACGCGGCTGGACGCAGCCCGACGTCCGCGATGAGGTAATCGATTACGTGCAAAAATGGTCCGACAAAACCGAGCTTTCGGCACCGCGCCTGGTGGGCTGGATCGGCATCAGTCGCAGCAAGTATTACGACTGGCGGCGCCGGTACGGGAAGGTCAACGAGCACAACGCGCTCGCCCCCCGCGACTACTGGCTCGACGCCGACGAGATTCAGGCCATTATAAACTTCCAGCAGGAGCATCCGTTGGCCGGCTACCGCTGTCTGACCTACATGATGATCGATGCCGACGTCGCCGCCGTCAGCCCCAGCAGCGTCTACCGCGTGCTGCGCAAGCACGACCTGCTTGCACGCTGGAACCGCAGCCCCTCGAAGAAGGGCACGGGCTTTGTGCAGCCGACCGCACCGCACGAACATTGGCACACAGACATCACTTACATCAACGTCTGCGGCACGTTCTTCTACCTGTGCAGCCTGCTCGACGGCTTCAGTCGCTACATCGTCCATTGGGAGCTCCGAGAGCGAATGATCGAACGCGACGTGGAAATCATCCTGCAGCGAGCCAGGGAGAAATTCCCCGCGGCGTGCCCGAGAATCATCTCGGACAACGGCCCGCAGTTCATAGCCAAAAACTTCAAGGCATTCATCAAAGACTGCGGGATGACCCACGTGCGGACCTCGCCGTACTACCCGCAGAGCAACGGCAAAATCGAGCGGTGGCACGGCACGCTGAAAACCGAGTGCATCCGGCCGGGCACACCGCTGTCGCTGGACGACGGCCGGCGGATCGTAGCCGGATACGTCGAGCACTACAACAACGTCCGCCTGCACAGCGCCATCGGCTACGTCGCCCCGAAAGACAAACTCGAAGGCCGGGCGGAGGCGATCCAGGCCATCCGCCAAACCAAGCTGGCAACGGCCAAAGAGCAGCGTCGGATCAAGCGGCAGCAAGCTCGGCTCAACCAGACATTGAAAAACCGAAAGGAGGTCGCTATAATATCCTCAGCCGGCGAAACGGAAGCGAGTGTTGCTGGAGAGCACCTCGCCAGGGATAACCGGTCGGGTGGCGACGGACATCCGTCCGGGGGAGTCGGGCCAACTGGCTCCCCCACCCATTTTGTCGGCGTGTCGGCCAGGGATGTTCGGAGCTTCCCCCATCCCTTCTTAAACTCCGACTTGCCTCAGGCAAGTCGCTCTCTTATTTTTGTGGCCGAATTGTCCAATTCACGCTGAACCAGTACATAACGAATACCATACTATGGGGGAACACTAGTCATGAGGGTTCCCAGCTTGCGATCACTGGGTCAGGTGCTGTAGTTTCCTTCAGCGACATAGAATACGGTCTGGACCAGACACATGTCGACCATGTGTCCACCCTCACATGGGGATCTGGCAACATCGACGCAGATCCGCTTTTCGCTGACCCTGGCAACGGCGACTACCGTCTCAAGTCAATGGGTGGACGCTGGGATCCGGCAGCTAATGGCGGCGCCGGCGGGTGGGTGACTGACAGTGTGCACAGCCCCTGCATCGACGCCGGGGATCCTGCGTCGGATTACGCACAAGAGACGGAACCCAATGGCGGGTGCATTAACGCAGGCGCTTATGGCAACACCGAAGAGGCATCAAGAAGCTTTGTCCCGCCGACCTACACGCTCACTGTGCTGTCAGCACCGGTTCTCGGTATCCACATAGCAGGTGACCGGCCAGGCACAACGCTCTACGCTGTCACCTGTGACGATCAGGAAGTCGTCAACTTGGCGGCGCCTGAGGGTGTGTCGTTGGAGGGCCGGAGTTGCCACTTCGCCTTCTGGGCCGTGGACAATGTGCGTCAGCCCAGCCGTCAGACGGACGTACAACTGATAATGGATACCAATCACACGGCAATGGCCGTGTACGACTGGCGATTGCCGGGTGATGTGACCGGCGACTGCCTGGTCAACGTGCTGGACATGATATTCGTGCGAAACCATGCGCGCACTGCGTGCTCGGAATAGGGCTTGCGGTACAGAATTCTTGCTTTATGAGAACAGGAGGTCTTACCATGAAACGGTGTGTATCATTCGGCATAACGTCTGTTCTGGTCTGCGTTATTGGTCTCGTCGGCGCCGTGCGGCCCGCCATTGCCGGAATCACAGAGCGTGTCAGCATTGCCTCCGACGGGACCGAGGGGAACGGTGGTTCACGGACCCCCTCCGTTAGCGGCGACGGCCGCTTTGTGGCGTTCTTCTCTTCTGCCGACAACCTGATCGAGGACGATACGAACGGGAAGCAAGACATCTTCGTCCATGATGGGCACACAGGCCAGACGGAGCGCGTCAGTGTCGCATCCGACGGGATGCAGGGAAACGATGTTTCAATCAACGCCGTTGTCAGCGCCGACGGTCGTTTCCTAGCGTTCTACTCTGCAGCCACCAACCTGGTTGAGGGCGATTCGAACGGATATGGAGACATCTTCGTCCACGACCGCGAGACAGACCAGACCACACGCGTTAGCGTCGCATCCGATGGTACACAGGGCAATGATAATTCATTCGTACCCTCCATCAGCGGAGACGGCCGTTTGGTGGCGTTCTACTCTGATGCCAGCAATCTGGTTCCGGGTGACACGAACGGCTACCACGACGCCTTCGTCCACGACCGCCGGACAGGCCAAACCACGCGCATCAGCGTGGCCTCAGACGGAACACAAGCGGACAACAAGTCAATGGTCCCTTCACTCAGTACGGACGGGCGCTTCGTGGCGTTCTACTCTTATGCCGAGAACTTGGTCGAGGGCGACACCAACGGATGGCAAGACGTTTTCGTACACGACCGCGAGACAGGCGAGACCGCACGCGTAAGCGTTGCGACCGACGGCACACAGGGAAACGGTCATTCACAACACCCCGCTATGAGCGCCGACGGTCGCTTCGTGGCGTTCCTGTCGGCTGCTAGCAGCCTGGTTGAGGGCGATTCGAATGGATACGGAGACATTTTCATCCACGACCGCCAGACGGGCGAGACCACGCGAGTCAGCGTCGAATCGGACGGCACACAAGGAAGCGGCGATTCACTCTACCCCTCCGTCAGCGCCGATGGCCGCTTCGTGGCGTTTTACTCGTATGCCAGCGACCTGGTCTCGGGCGACACGAACGGGGCCGGGGACATGTTCGTCCACGACCGGCAGACGGGGCAGACGCAGTGTGTCAGTGTCGCATCCGATGGTACACAAGGAAACGCTAGTCCGTACAGATCTTCTATCAACGCCGACGGTCGCTTTGTAGCGTTCGTCTCTTCTGCCGGGAACCTGGTTGAGGGCGATACGAACGGCGCTTGGGACATCTTTGTTCACGACCGGGGGGTGACGCTCACCGTCACAACATCCGGCAGCGGAACGGGGACGGTCGACCTCTCCCCGCCGGGCGGTATATACGACGAGGGCACTACAGTCACACTCACGGCCGTGGCTTCGGCCGGAAACGTCTTCGACCACTGGGAGGGCGATCTGACCGGCTCGGCGAACCCGGCAAACATCCTGATGGATGACGACAAGACCGTGACTGCACACTTCGCGCTCCTGAGACAACTGACTGTCTTATCGGCGCCGACGGACGGTGCCGCGGTGACCGGCGACGAGCCGGCCACCACTCCCTACACTGCTGTCTGCACAGATCAGCAGCTCGTGACTCTGACCGCACCGGCGATCCTGCCAAGCGCAAGCAGCAGGGCTAACCACTTCCTCTACTGGGTCGTCGATGACGTGGCCCAGCCCTATGGCCAAGACGAGCTGCAACTGACAATGGATACGGATCACAAAGCGACGGCCGTCTACGACTGGCGCCTGCCGGGCGACGTAAACGGTGACTGCACGGTCAACGTGCTGGACATGATCTTCGTGCGGAACCATGCGCGGACGAGCTGTTCGGAATAGGGCGCGCTCTTTGTACTCGGGCTTCATAATGGTAACATGCTGCAAGCAACAACCGTATCCGGACGGTGAGGTAAAGTCCTTCGGGGCCTATCCGGCCGACTGTGAATAGATCGTATCACGACCCTCGTCGTCTTCCGTTGAGGGCGCACAACTTCGAACAGGTATGTGCAGCCCTTGACTTGAGGATCAGTACTTTTGGAACCGGCGACAGAAACTTTGGAGTGAAACATGGCTGACATTGTAAGTAGCCGGGCCAAGGAGCTTGCAGAGAAGTGCCCGGTGATTCGCAGGCGTTCGGAAGACGATGCGAAGAAGGCAAGAAGATGGTGTGAGGCCGTGGCCGAGTGGACGCAGGGTCTGTTGCTTAACGAAGCTCTTAGCTCCGGCATAGTAAGGGCAATAAACCGGACCATACATGCGTTCAAGTGTGAGGAAGACGACCGCTCGGCGGAGATCCGCGAGGTGTACCGCGAACTGCTGGACTTGATCTCTGACGGGTACGAATGGGCGCACAAGAAGCTGCGAGACAACGGCTTGGTGTGGCGCAGTAAGTCCAAGCTCCGATTCCCGCTCCGGACAGACCCTAGAATAAAGGGCCGGCAGACCGTAAAGCAGCAAAAGAAGAAACTGCTGGAGGTGCTCGGCGACCCTGTCAAGCTCTGGGACAGGGCGATTCTATTTGATACCGAGAGCCCCTCCTGCGAAGAACTCCCGAGCGAGAACATGTTGTTCGATCCTGTTGATGGAACATATTTGTACTTCCACTGGGACCTGAAATCGTCAGCAGATCCCTTCGCCACGCACATTCTTCGCCTCTTGAGGGAAGCGCACGTCGGCCTCGAAAGCACTCTCTATATGACATTCCCTGACGACGATGAGACAACAACGCGATCCTCTGAAGAGTGGGGTCCAGAGGGTCTGAAAGGCACGGAGTGGCAGACAGCTCAGGGGAGGCTGAAAGAGCTTCTGGTGGGTCCTAGGTCCGTGGTCTGCGCATCCTGGAGCTGGCTGGCCTTGAATGTCTTGGCCTACGGAGCTGGGGACCCGGACGATGTTTTTGACGCTCCCCCCGAGGCTCAGAGAGCCATTGGCAGTGCCATTTCATTCGGCCCAACTCATGACCTGTGGCTGCCGTTTGTCGATCTGGTCAGCGGCGCCCTCGAGCGCATTGGCAGAGAGGCCGCTCGACCCGGCGACCAGGGCACGGTTACTGTCGATCTTATAGAGGAGGACGGACGTTATTGCTGGGTAATCGACGGACAGCGCGGGGAATTTCTGCCGAAGAAGACCCTCACTATCATTAGCAGGCTCCTGTTCACTCACATCGGTACGGGGTTCCTTGCCCACAAGGTTTTCTCAGACAAACTTCAAATAGGTGAAGAGAGGTACTTCGCGGTCATAAGCAAACACTTGTGGCGTCTGCGGAAGCATGTTGACGTCGAGTTCGACAGGGAGAAAGGACTCCGGTTACCGGAGGACTACGCCAAACCCTAATTCTGTCTACCCGGCCTTTTTTTGGAAACAACCCATAGTGACGATTCGCCCCTGAATCCGGGACAAAACCTGTTCTCCCGCCCGGACTGTTTTTTAGACCGATCAAATTCCAATCCAGAAAACCCCCCGCCTCAAAATTCTGCGCTATAATGTCGCAAAATAAGGAGAGCTGAGCCAGGCTTGGCAACGGCAGCGGCTGGCTCGACACCCTCGCCTGTCTTGTTTTGCATCTGGCCTTTCTTGAGGAGAACTTGCCGTGAGAAACTTTACGCGATTCTATGATTTCGTGGTCGATCTGTATCCCGGAAGGGCAACTCACTCCGCCAAGCTAGCCGTGTGCATACTCCTGCGCTTCGAGGGTATGTACGGCAACGGCGTGTACCCCTCTGTGAGGGCCATCCAGGAGCTGTCGTGCTTCGACAGGAGGACTATCTTCAGGGCGCTCAGTGAGATCGAGCGGTACAACTGGATGGCGAGGCAACGGCGATGGAGCGGATCCGGCCGCAACTGCTCTAACATCTACCAAATGAATGTCGAAGTCCCACAAGACGCCGGATGGACGCCGATCTTCGATAAGCTTCTCGATCGGCCTTTCAGCGAGGTCATACTGATGGGCTTCATCTACCGGATGGTGTGTATGGAAGAGGCGGTACAAGAGGAATGTGACCACGAGATCACCTTTCTTCACACCATGCGAAAGATCAAACGGCTGACGGGCCTCTCAAATAAGACGATTCACGAGACTATCCGGCAACTTGGGGCCGACGAGTTCGTCAAGTACACGAGGTATCTCAATGAGGGATACGAGTTTCACGAGGTGCGTATTGGATGCCTATGGGAATAGTGTCAAGTCCCCGTCACTACGGTTGGGAACGTTGTCACGATGATTGCGAGCGCTGTCAGTACGTTTGGGATGCCGCCACTAATGATTGGGAATGCTGCCACCATGACCACGGATAATGTCATCCAAGTAGATCCTATACTAGAGCTATCAAAGAGAGCTCTTAAAGAGAGAAAGATAGGATAGTCAAGAAGAAAGGTCAGGCTAAAGCCCGACTGTTTTTGTCTGCCAAGACAGCCGTTTTCTCTTCAGAGGAGATGCAGGTACGAACCAATTGGAACTTGGGGATAATGGGGTCTCTGTTAAAGGTAGTTGCGGCTGTCATCCTGTCCTCGCACGGTTTCGACGACTATAGGGATGCTTGGCTCTGGATGGAGTATGCGTGGCCGCGCCCTTGTATAAGTAGCCCTGAACACCGATGCCGGGCGATCAAAGCGAGGAAGGGTCAGGTGTAACCTGGCCCGAAGTGTTGTCATTGGGAAGCAGAAGAATGTTGCGCCGGAACTCAAAACTTGGTAGGATACGGATCGATCAAGCCGAGCTCGATCGCGCGTTCTTTGAAAACTCGGGCGGAAGGTTTCCACCTATCCTGAACGTCCGGCAGGCTGCCGAGCTGTTGCAGGTACCTCGCAGTACCATCTACGAATGGTCGTCGAAGGGCTACCTGAAAGGCTGCAGTCGAAAACGCGGAAAACGCCTTTTCTTCTGGCGTGACCGGCTGGTCTCGGAACTGTTCGGGGGAAAGGAGTGGAAACCTTGAGCAGATCCAAAAAGCACTTTCGAGAGAAGATCGGCCGTTTCATCACTATCCTGAAACGTGGCCGCACCTACTACGCCGAGGTCTACGTCAACGGGCAACAGAGCCGACAATCCCTTGGCACGCGGAACCTCAAGGCGGCCCGTGAAAGGGCCCTCGACATCGATGCGAAACTGCAGCGTGGCGAGATGACGGAGAAGCCCGTCAGGATTTCGGTGAAACAAGCCACTGAAGGATACCTTGCCTACGTCACGTCTGAGAGCAGGCGCCCAAAGACACTCGCGAAATACAGTTCAGTGCTCGGGAGTATTCTGGAGTTCACGAGTAGCCAGGGAGTAATCTACCTGGATCAGATCAACCTGCTTCTTGCGGAGAAGTACAGGGCGCACCTGAGGACCGCAGGCTATGCCGATAATACGATTGCGGCCAGGACGACTCTCCTGAAGATGCTGACGAAGTGGGCTGTGGAACGCGACCTGTTGGTGAAAGACCCACTGACCCGCTTCAAAGGGAACAAGGCCAAGCCTTCGCGGCAGCCCTGCTTCACACTGGATCAGGTCGACATGATTCTGTCCGTAGCGCAAGGTCAGCAGAAGGCCATCCTGGGGGTGTTGGCGTTCACGGGCATGCGGATCGGTGAGCTCCAGTGGCTCGCCTGGGATAACGTTGACCTCGACAACGGATTCATTCAAGTCCGGCCCAAGGACGACTGGATACCGAAGCACGGACGATCTCGGACCATTCCGATTCATGATCGTGTCCGCGAAGTACTTCAGCACCTTCCGACAAAACATCGCTGGGTTTTCACGGCGAGGAAGTCGGAGAAGTACCCCAAAGGCGGCAATCAGATCAACCCCGGCCACATCCTCGAGCGGTTGAAGAAGGTACTTTCAAAGCTGGGCTTACAAGGCCACCTGCACACCTTCAGGCACTTCTTCGCCAGTCACTGCGCCAACAACGGTGTGCCGCCGTTCCAGCTCATCAAATGGCTGGGCCACGCCGATGTAGGGATGGTGATGCACTACTACGAGTTGCACGACGAGCAATCGTTGTGGACGATGAAGAAGCTGAGCCAGGTTGGCTCGAAGAAGACTGAAAGTCGGGTCGGTGACCTGCAGGCTGAGGTGGTGTGATCACGCCGGAGTAGGCGTGTGCCGTCGATCATAATTGTGCGTTTTTAGGACAGTTTTAGGACAATCAGGGGCGCACTTGAAAGGCCGGACCCCGGAAGCCCTTGGGAAATAAGGACTTACGGGGCTGCATTTTGCAGGTGGTGGAGATGAAGGGAGTCGAACCCTCGACCTCTAGAGTGCGATTCTAGCGCTCTCCCAATTGAGCTACATCCCCATAGCTTGGACGGATCAGCCGCCTTAATCCAATGTTAGCACAAGATGCCGAGTGTTTCAAGAAAAAACTTGTGCAGCGAAGAACCCAGGTGCGATCAGAGATCTTGGTTCAAGCCTTCGCCTCGTAGGCAGAACCGTCCCGTTTTCGGAGACGGTCCGCTATCCCGTCCACCTCGACCAACGTCTGGAAGTGTTTAGCGTGCCGCGCGTAGGTGCGGCACAGACGGAAAACCCAAGGTGTACACAACGCCCCATAACCATTGTACATGAAGAAGGATCGACTTGGGCGCTGTAGGGGCGCGGGTTCGCAGCACATCGTGGCGGCCAATGGGC